>ERZ773187.2342-NODE-2342-length-12203-cov-3.136648_pt1 | contig 12203 bp, 9 predicted proteins | sample MGYA00511242_ERZ773187 | MGnify/ENA primary metagenome ERZ773187 (study PRJEB29015, sample SAMEA2737744) | human gut metagenome | biome: human gut; feature: human-associated habitat; material: faeces | place: China | collected 2012 ... | reverse complement strand
TAGCGGTGTCTCCATAGGAGAATAACAGCTTCCAATTTTATGGGGATGGCAATCAGTCATACTATGATTAGAAAATAAGATACTTACAATCATAAAATAGGAATGAACATTGAAACTAATGCCCGAATGGGCATTAGCCATTATACAATATCCATTCTTATTTCATCAATAATACTTTTATCTCTTATCTTGTGAAGTTCAGTTCGTGTGATAAAAAACACAATTCCTATCAAAACAAATATACCACCAAATAATGCCGCCCACGGAATATGATACAATACCGGGAAAGCCTTCCGAATGGATAAATTAATGAAAAATGGAATTGCAATTCCAAGTATCACTCCCGGAACAAGTGCATTTAAAACGCAAAAAATACTTTCACTATATAACATCCTGCAAAGTGATTTATTTGTCATTCCAACACTCTTTAACACTGCAAACTCACGGCTTCTGATTCTGATATTTGTCGCCAGCGTACTAATTACGCTTGTAAATCCCATGAGAATGAGCAGGATAACAAAGCCATACATCACAATTTCAGCAAGAACTATCGCTATATTGAGCATTCGAATCATAGCATCTGTGCGGGCAATTCTCACGGTATATCCCTGCTCTACATAAGAATCCTCTGCCACAATCGGAAAATATTCATCCATGACACTTCTGGCATATTCTGTATAATCATCTTCATCTGATGGCATACTAAACCAGTCAAAACTCCTCGCATCTGCATCAGGTACGACTATTCTGACTGGATATGGTGTCATTTCCCCAAAACCATATTCCTTTAAATCGGACTGTTCTAAAATACCTCCAATTGTAAGTGTGTTCTTCTCATTGGCTGCGTTTATCAGGGAAATCTGTGTCACATCATCTTTAAAAGGTTTTATCGACACATACTCTCCATTGTCATTATATTGGTAAGTGTTCAGCAAAAGGATACTTCCATATTCTGCGCCTGCCCTGTCACACAGTTTTTTATAGAGTTCATCATCAACGGACACGATTTCTGTCCTTGTTTCCCCATTATCATCAGAAAATTTCGGAACCTGCAGCATATCCTCTGTTAATGTATTTTTATCTAATAGCGCATTGTAGGTAAAAGTATCTGCTCCAACACCATATACGTCTATCCCGTACTTTTCCAGCTTTTGTGTGATTTCATTATATTGGTCTGATGTAACAGGCCGGCTGATTTTTCTCTCTTCTTTCCCTGTTTTCGCATTTACCTCAATATCGTAATTGGAACAATAATCCACCATCATTTCCTTCGATTTTGGTGTCATCCATTCTTGAAATTCCCTTGCCTGACCGGATAATCCTCCGGTTAGCAGAAAAAGTAAAATTCCAAGTGACAATGCACGTATCGTTGCCTTATAGCCGCATTTGTTTCTTTTCATGTTTTTATAGGCAATTGCAGACTCACATCCAAATATTTTTTGGATAAAGCTGTCTTTTACCTGGATCTCTTTCAAAGCTGTACCTGCTCCAATCCCTTTTACACACTGGATCGCAGTAAATTTACCAACCTTTTTAGCTGGTCTGTATGCAGAGAATAATACAATGCAAAACGAAAATACACCTGCAAACAAATATGTCCACACAGATATATGAAAGGGCAGGGAAAAGGTAAAAGGTCTCATAATAATTTCTTTTGCAGCATCATTGATATCGGAAATAAAATGTCCTGTAAATTTCACACTAATATAACCAAGTATAGTTCCTGCAATGAGTCCAAGCGGGATGGCTGTCAGACTAAGCCATAAACTCTCATAGATAACACTTGCCCTTATCTGTCTGCCTGTTGCACCAACACATTTTAAAATACCAAACTCCTGAATCCGCTTATTGGCACTAGCAGAAAATATATTGGATATTACAGTAATCGACATTGCTGCAATAAGAAGACCTAAAAGCAGCGCCGGTATTGCAAGCATGAGAGAGTATGCTCCTCCATATTCTCCATAATCCGAACCAAGGAAATCCGTAAGCATCTTATTTGCGCTTGTCACAAAGCACATTACAGTTGTAATAAGTGATGTTGCAAGTGCGATTGCAAAAATTCCTGCCATCGTTCTTTTTTTATTCACTTTCATCTGGCTTAAGGCGAGTTGTGCTGTTATTTTCATTACTTCATCACCTCGTCTTTTATGATTTTTCCATCTCCGATCGTGATGATTCGGTTCGCTTGCAGTGCTATCTTTTCGTCATGTGTGACAAGAAGAATCGTCTGCTTATATTTCTGATTGGTGAACTTCAAAATATCCAGAATCTCTCTGCTTGTTTTACTATCAAGATTTCCCGTCGGCTCATCTGCAAGAATAAATGCCGGCTCGTTTATAAGTGCTCTTCCTATGGATACTCTTTGCTGCTGACCTCCTGACATTTGTCCTGGCAGATGTTTTGCTCTTTTCTCAAGACCCAGCATATTCACAATCTCAGAAAGCCGTTCCTTATTCTCTTTTCTTCCATCTAATTTCCATGGCAGCGCAATATTTTCCTCCGCAGTAAGAGTGGGTATCAGATTATAAAACTGATAAACAATTCCAAGGTTTCTTCTGCGGAAAATTGCAAGTTCATCCTCACTCATTGCTTGTATCTCATTTCCATCAATGATAATAGAACCGCTTGTTGGATAATCAATTCCGCCAATCATATTCATAAGTGTCGATTTCCCGGAGCCAGATGCTCCGATAATTGCGACAAATTCTCCTCTTTCTACCGAAAAAGACACATGATCAAGCGCAATCACTTCCGATTCGCCTTCACCATATTTCTTTGTTAATTCCTTTACTTCTAATACAGCCATTGCATTTCTCCTTGTTTTGCGGAGCAAAATCCGAACCTTTTGTGAGGAGAGAATTTTACTCCTTTTTTCAAATACCATCCTAGCAATGCAAAATGACTGTTCCGTGACAAAAGAAATTATTATTGTGACAATTTTGTCACTTAGAAACAATTCCTGGTCTTCCAGCATAAGTGATATTACTTGAAAAATTTTAAAATAAAAGTCGTTCCTTCCCCCTTGCCTCCAAAATCAACATCAATATCTCCACCCTGTCCTTTCAGAATAGAGAGTGCAAGCGGCATTCCGATTCCAAATCCATTTTCATTGGTAGAATTTTCAAACCTTTTAAAAAGAGCAGCATACTCTGTTTTGTCCATTCCCATACCGCTGTCTCTGACCGAAATCCAGCTATACATGGGATTTTCTCCGCTGTCAATCTCAATCACACTTCCATCCGGTGAATATTCGATCGCATTTTTGACAATGTTTGTGAGTGCTTCTGTGGTCCAGCGTTTATCACAATGTATGATGCAATCCTGTTTCAGCTCTATGGTCAGATTGTGGATATCCAAAAGGATTGCCACCGATGGTTTTACCGCCTTTAAGAGTTCTGACGTGTGGATGTCTTTTTTGATAAAATCAATTGCATGGGCATCAAGCTTTGCCATCTTAAGAAGTGCCCCTACAAGCCACTCCATTTTATTTAACGAAACCTGTATGTTATGAATAAACTCTGCCTGTTTTTCCGGCTCTGCCTCCTCCAGTAAATCCGCCATAATCATCATGGATGTAATCGGTGTTTTTAACTGATGGGAGATATCTGCCATATAATCAGAAAGACTGTCTCTTTCTGCCTCAACTGCCTTTATCTGTTCATTTTTCGTGTTCACAAGAGCATAAATATCATTTTTTAATATGTTAAAAGAGCCTTCCTTATTCTCTCGGATATCCAGTTCCTCGCCGGAACTATAGCCTTTCACAAATTCCGACAACTGTTCTATCTCTTTTTTCTTAATCCACACGATATCCCATTCCTCTCACAGTCTCAATATGTATTGCCTCGCCAAGTTTCTCCCTCAGACGTTTCACATAAACGGTAAGTGTATTATCCTCAACAAAGTTGCCGTCTGCGTCCCATATTTTGTCAAGAATCTGCTGCCTTGTCAAAAGTAAGCCTTTATTACTCGCAAAAATAAGCAGCAACCGATATTCCAATGCTGTAAGTTCTATGCTTTTATCATTCACATAAACCTTTGCCTCATCTGTATGAATGGCTGCATGACCTATATAGATTACGCTATCCTTCTCTCCATTTTTGATATTGGCAGATAAAATGCGCCGGACTCTCGCTAAAAGTTCTCGAATTCTGAAAGGCTTTACAATATAATCCTGTGCTCCTTCATCAAATGCCCTCACAATTGTATTTTCATCATCCACAACTGTCAGGAAAATCACAGATGTAGCAGTATTTTTGAATATCTCACTTACATCAAATCCAGTTCCATCCGGAAGCTGCATATCTATAATTGCCAGGTCAAAATTATACTGTTCCATGAAACTTCTGGCATCTTTTATACCTGTGGCATGATTTGTTTCATAACCTTCTGTCTCAAGTGCATACAGAATCCCCGAAGCAATCATTGTGTCATCTTCCACCAAAAGTATTCTACTCATGAATTATAGTCCTTTCGTTATCGTTATAAGATATTTGCCTTGCTATTGTTATCATCTAAAGTAATACCTTTCGCGCTAATATGATAATACATATTAGCATGAAAATAAATACATATAGTACCAATAAAATATTTACATTTTTATGTTAATGACATCCCCTTATTTCCCACCAGCCTTTTGCATACCACCTGATTCCAACATACACCAGTCGCACGAATAACAAGAGAATCAGATTGGTGATGTAGGTGTGCCGCCTTTTGCCCCACAACTGGCCCGTTGCAGAAAAATCATCCGGAGGACACCCTGCTACTGCAACCGGATTATTCTCTTCATCAAACTGGAATAATTCCGGAGATGCCCATGTATCTGCGCCGTCAAATGTTACATAAATCGGAATATCTCCAACAATCTGAATTCCCTGTTTATTTGCATAAGCGTGAAGCTGTGACCACTGTTTATCAAATTCATACTGTTGAAATTTATAGAAATCAATCTCTTCCGCAAGTTCTTCTCTTGCCTTTTCAAGTGCTGTTTCTTCACGGTTTTTCAGAGCATCTTCCCATTCATTCCAACTGATTCCATCTTTACTGTCCTTGATTGCCATATAGAGGCTATAATCATCCAGTCAGTACGCATTTTCTTTGATAAAGTTATCATATACTTCATCTTTCTCAAAACGCTCAAAAGCCTTTTTCAGCACTTTAAATCTAGAATAATAGATTTTTTCATAATCAATAAACTCTGCCTTATCTCCGAAATCATATTCTTTGCATTCTTTTTTTGTCAAAAGACCTTCTTTTATTAACGTCTCCAAATCGATAAAATATGGGTTCCCAGCATATGTAGAAAAGGACTGGTATGGTGAATCCCCGTAACCAGTTGGTCCGAGTGGCAGAATCTGCCAGTAGCTCTGACCCGCTTCTCTAAGTTGGTCAACAAATTGATACGCTTCTTTTGAAAAGCATCCGATTCCATATTTTGATGGAAGTGAAAAGACAGGTAAAAGTACCCCACTAGCTCTATTCATCTCTTTCTCCTCCTCTTACAGATAACTGATATCTCTGTTGTACTCCTCAGTTGCTCCGTCAGATGGGAAATATCCTGCTTTCATAATATTTACAGCAGCTCCAATTATCACCGCCTCATAAGGACGCAATATATTTCCTTCTCTGCCATCCTCATAATTCCGGATCCAGCCTTCCCCGTCTTTCCACTCATCAAGCAATGGACAGCTAACTTCCTCATCCGTAAAGTTTGTACATACCAATATCTTTGTATGCTCATCTGTTCTCGTATAGGCAAAAATCTTCTCATCTTCCGGCAGAAGAAGGTCAAATTTCCCGTCTACAAATACTGGATTTTCTTTTCTTAACTGAATCAGCTTCTGATAATAGTAAAATACCGAATTTTCATCTTCCAGTGCCTCTTTAGCATTAATCCTGATATAATTTGGATTCACCGCAAACCATGGTTCTCCTGTTGTGAAGCCTCCGTTCTTCTCACTGCTCCACTGCATCGGAGTTCGGGCATTATCGCGACTTCTTGCGTAAATAGAATGCAGGATTTCTTCTGGCTGATATCCTTTTTCCAGACGCTCTTTGTACATATTCAATGTCTCAATATCTTCATATTCTTCAATGCTGTCAAACTGCACATTCGTCATTCCCAGCTCTTCTCCCTGATAAATGTAAGGAGTTCCCTGCATTCCATGAAGCATTGTCGCCAGCATTTTTGCCGACTCTTTTCTGTATTTTCCGTCATTTCCCCAGCGCGACACAATTCTAGGAAGATCATGGTTATTCATGAACAGACTGTTCCATCCTACCTGATATAAAGTATTCTGCCACTTTGCAAGGCATTTTTTCAGCTTTACCAGATTCAATGGAATAGTGTCCCATTTTTCCTTTCCTTCTTCCTGATCAAGCATAATGTGCTCAAACTGGAAAACCATGGAAAATTCACTTCCATCCGGATTACTATATTTCTTTGCAATTTCCGGTGTCGCTCCCCAGGCTTCTCCTACAGTGATCATGTCGCCCTTCTGAAATGTTTCCCTGCTTAATTCACGCAGAAATTCATGCAACTTTGGTCCATTATTTGTGATCTTAAGATCTGGCTCTTTTGCAATCTGATCAATTACATCCAGACGAAATCCGCCTGCCCCTTTTTCCATCCACCAGAGAATCATATCATAGAGTTCTCTTCTCACTTTCGGATTCTCCCAGTTCAGATCCGGCTGTTTCACTGAAAATTGATGAAAATAATACTGTCCCAGTTCTGGAACCCACTCCCATGCCGGTCCACCGAATACAGAATTCATATCGTTTGGATAAACGTCTTCTTCTCCGTCACGCCACACATAATAATCATGATACGGATTGTCTTTACTTTTCTTTGCTTCCAAAAACCATCTGTGTTCATCAGAAGTATGATTCAATACAAGATCCATCATAATTCGGATTCCGCGTTTCTTTGCCTCCGCAAATAACTGTTCCATATCTTCCATTGTTCCGAACATTGGCTCAATATCTTGATAATCTGAAATATCATATCCATTGTCATCCTGTGGAGAACGATACACCGGTGAGAGCCAGATTGCATCTATTCCAAGTTTTTTCAAATAATCCAGTCTGCTGATAATTCCTGGAATATCACCTATTCCATCTCCGTCCGAATCTTGAAAGCTTTTCGGATAAATCTGATATACAACTGCATTTTTCCACCATTTATTCTTATTTCCCATACTCATTCTCGATATCTCTCCGGCAGATTATCTGATTCTACCGGGACATCCTCTCCTTTCTTTATATGTTCTCTAAATTCTACGAATGAGTGTTCCGTTCACACCAAGTATCTCTCCATCAAATTCTCGAGCAAAAAGAATTTTTCCATTTCCTTTTACTTTTATTTCTTCCTCCGATGCATTTAATAAAACCTCAATTTTATTACCTTCTTCATCTAATTTTATATATTCTACACATCGATCATTTTTGTACGTATCCGGAAAATGGAAATGCGGGCTTCTGCACATTTTCTCGTTTCTTCTAAGCATGATCAGTTTCCGCATCATTGCAATTTTTTCCTGATTCTCTTTGCCTTCGATCTCGCTCCATGGCATACATCTTCTGCAATCCGGATCATGTGCACCTTCCATCGCAATCTCTGTTCCGTAATAAATGCAAGGACTTCCCGGAAGTGTGAAGAGAATTGCAAGCTGCTGATAGAATTTATCCAGATTATGAAAACGGTTCATAAGCCTCTCCGTATCGTGGGAATCCAGCAGATTGAAGAGTACATCGTTATTCTGCTGCATATACATAGTATAGCAACGATTTACCATATATTCAAATTCCTCTTTTTTCATCGTTTTATCTAGAAAAAAGTCATGGATTCCACTGAGCAGCGGATAATTCATAACGGAATCATATTCATCTCCTTGCAGCCACTGGCTTGCATCGTGCCAGATTTCTCCCAACAGATAAATGTCCGGTTTTATCGTTTTTAAATGTTCTCGCATCCTCTTTAAGAACCGATGTGATACTTCATTTCCTACATCAAAACGGATTCCGTCTATATCAAATTTTTGAATCCATTCCTCGCAGACCTTACAAAAATACTCAATTACTTCTTCATTATTCGTATTTAATTTTGGCATCGTATCTGCAAATGCGAAAGAGTAAAAGCGCCTGTCTCTGGTGTCTGCTCTTTTTCCGATCTCTTCCCAGTCTTCTATCATAAACCAGTCCGCATAACGGGAGTCTTTCCCATGCTCAAGTACATCCATCCACGGCGCGAATTTTCTTCCGCAGTGATTAAATACTGCGTCAACCATAATACGGATTCCTTTTTCGTGCGCTTCCCTGCAAAGTGCTTTCATCATTTCTTCATTGCCGAAAGCCGGATCAATCTTTGTATAATCTGTAGTATCATATTTGTGGTTAGATTCTGCTTCCATGATCGGATTCAGATAAATTCCGGTAATTCCCAGCTCCTGAAGATACTGTAGTCTCTGACGGATTCCCTCCAGATTCCCTCCGAATTTTTCCTGATTTGTCACTGTTCCGTGATTTCTCCACGGTGTGATATCATTTCCATTCTTTTCCGGTGTCCCATTGCAAAACCTGTCCGGGAAAATCTGATACCAGATCGTATCATTCACCCATGCAGGTGTGCGGTTTATATCTGCGGGATTCATCCATGGTACAATAAAACACTGCTGCATACGGCCATCCATCTGAAGCTGTTCTTCTGTCAGGAAACCGTCTTCAAAATAATACCAGACTTCCTCTTCTGTTCTTAGCTCAAAATAATATTTACATCTTTTATATGTAGGAAGAAGCGTTGTTGTCCACCAGATTTGATAAGGCAGACGTTTTTTATAAATAATTTCCTCTCTTTTTCCTGTCCATTTTTCATTTCCCCCCAGAATTCCGGCCTCATAAGGATCTCCGTAATGAATAAACACCTGTTTCACATCATACCCTGTCTTAATATTTACGATCAGTCTGTCCTCATCCAGAGGATAACTCATCTGCTCTGATGTTTTATGATATACACCGGTAAATTCCATCTTATTCTTCCTCCAATTTTTCATAAACACGCAGGATTTCCCCTACACTCCATGCCTGTGCAAAACATCCTTTTGAAGAAACCGGAATCTCTCCATCATAAATTTCAGGGAGCTGGCCAATACATCCTTCACGCATTGCACTTTCCAACACTTCCAACTGCTTTGCCACAATCTCTTTTGCTTCTCTTGAATCTTTATTTACTTTTAGATAGGCAAGATAATATCCACCCATCGGAAAAGTCCAGACGGTTCCCTGATGATAAGCAAGATCTCTTTTTATCATCTCTCCACCGTAGCTTGCATGAAATTCCTCGTCTTTTGGATCTAATGTCCGAAGTCCATACGGCGTATACAGCTTTTCAAATACCGTATCTACAATCTGTCTTTCTTTCTCTTCGTCCAGCATAGTAAACGGCATAGACACCGCCCATATCTGATTACAGCGAATTTGTGTATCTGCCTTTGTTTCTGAGATTACATCCTTCAGGCAGTGTTTTTCCTCCATCCAGAATTCTCGTGCAAAAGATTCTTTCACTTTCTGTGCGAGTTCTCCATATTTCTGCTCTTCTTTTTTCTTCAAAACTTCAGAAAACTTTTGCATGATACAAAGTGCATTATACCAGTAAGCATTGATCTCCACCGGTTTCCCATGTCTTGGTGTCGGAAGGATTTCTCCCACACGTACATCCATCCATGTCACCTGATCCAGCCCCGCTCCGGCACTGATAAGACCATCTTCTTCCATATGGATATTGAAATTTGTTCCTCTTTCATAACCGGAAATAATTCTTTGCATTACCGGATACATTTCCTCTACAAATTTGATGTCCTGAGTTTTTTCATAATATAACCACACGCAGTTGATAAATAATAGTGCCGCATCTACAGTATTATAAAGTGGCTCATTCTCCCCCTCCGGAAACAGATTTGGCATCAATCCATCCTTTTCATAAAATGCAAAGGTCCGCAAAATTGATTTTACACTTTCAAATCTTCCTGTGGAGATGCAAATTCCCGGAAGTGCAATCATTGTATCTCTTCCCCAATCCTCAAAAAAAGGAAAACCGGCAAGAATGGTCAATCCATCCGTGGACTCTCTGTTCGAAAGGAACTTGTCTGCACTACATACCAGTGTCTGTGCCAGTTTATTTTTCAAACCTGAAGTCTTTATAAGCTTCTCTTGATGATGGATCTGTTCTTCTTTCATTTTATCAAATAATTTTTTTGCATCCATACCAATCCGACTTTCCAGCGAATAAATTACTGTCAAATCTGTCTCTTCTCCTGGCTTTACCCGTTTTTTAATCTGATACACTGCACTTGCGGTTCCATTTTCTCGTCTTCCATCACATTCATCGTAGCGATAAAAATACGTTTCTTTCTTTTCCTGAAATTCTTCTGCCTCCCCATTTGTTTCAAAGAAAAGATTATACTTTCCATCGGTAATCTTTTGCGCTTGTCTTGAAAATATCTTATCTTCTTTCAAATCTTCCCCTTTTGGTTCAAATTGAAAAAACGGAGTTACACAAAGAACTGCTTCTTCCTGACTGCGGTTTTTCAGATGATAATTCAATGCAATCTGATTGCTGCCCTGTTCCATCACAATCTCTTTTTCCATCTCTACTCCACTTATCAGATAATTCCATACAGGAAGAGTTTCAAAAGAAAATTCCGTAAGATAGCGATATCCTTCTTCTTTTGTTCCATTCGCAAATTCCTGCGTTGAAAAAACATATTTTGATTCTCCGATATCCAACTCTTCTTTCATACGGTGGATCATATTTATCCTATAATTTGGGGCTTTCACACATGCCATGAATACTGAATGATCATTTCTTGCCACAGCTCCGGTCATCGTAAGCGAAGAAAAACCTCCCAGATCATTAGTTAAAAGATAGCAGTTTTCAAGTCCTCTCTCCAACGTTTTCCAATCCTGTCTGCCATAGATCCACTTCATACATTAGTCCTCCTTAATCATTATTTACGTCCAAGTATCAACACGCTCTGCGGTGCGGCTTCTATCTGTCTGTCCGCAAAGATTCCTTTTTCCCAGTACCAGCTGTCATCCGCATCGCTTAAGATTTCCCAGTCATCATTCAAGAATTTTACTTTATAACTACTTTTTCTTGCATTGTAAATTATCTTTACCTGGCTCCATCTTGCTTTTTTATCATTGAGTACAGTAAATCCTACTACGTCTTTTTCTTTCCACATATCTGTAATTCGTTTATAACTGTCTTTTGATTTGTCACAAAATCCAGAGAGCTGTTTTCGAAGTGCAATCAGCCCCTGATAATAACGAACCAGTTCCTTGTTTTCCCATGCCTTTTCCCAGTCGAGACGGTTTAGAGTGATCGGTGCCTTAAAGGTATTATCCTGTCCATCTTTTGTACGGGCAAATTCTTCTCCTGATAAGAAAAACAATGTTCCCTGACAAGTCATATAAACTGCCGCTGCCATTTTATTCAGCCTCATACATTCATTTTCCTCTACGACTGTCTCTTTTAATTTATCCCATAATGTATGATTGTCGTGTGCCGATACATAGGTAACAATCTGCGAAGGTGCTTTCACATTTTCAAAACCTTCTGCTTGATAAGGATTTGCACACCACGCTGTCACACTTGCAAGCATTTCATCTTCTTTTCCTTCTGCGCCGTTTATAAACCCTGCTTTCTTTGCACGTAGTGCAGAACCTTTGATTCCATCTCGGGTGCTGTCACAAAAAGCCCCGATATTTTCATCCAAAAGTCCGATATTTTCTTTTGCTGCCAGTTTTCTGCCGCCTTCTACTGCCGACTGATCTGCTGCCCAAGGTTCTCCGTAAATAATCTTCTTTCCTTTTCCGTATCGCTGATCCAGTTCACTTCGGATCCGATTCATCAGATCTACATCCAGAAGTCCCATCAGGTCAAAGCGGAATCCGTCAATATGATATTCCTCTGTCCAGTAAAGCACCGACTTCAGAATGTATTTTGCACACATCTCTCTTTCACTTGCCACATCATTCCCACAGGCAGAGCCGTCAGATGCTGTTCCATCTGGAAATACCCGGTAAAAATACCAAGGTACAGTTCTCTGAAACCAGGAATCTAATGAATAAGTATGATTGTAAACCACATCCATAATCACACCAAAACCAGCTTCATGAATTGCCTGAATCATCTCTTT
>ERZ773187.2340-NODE-2340-length-12217-cov-5.556652_pt1 | contig 12217 bp, 6 predicted proteins | sample MGYA00511242_ERZ773187 | MGnify/ENA primary metagenome ERZ773187 (study PRJEB29015, sample SAMEA2737744) | human gut metagenome | biome: human gut; feature: human-associated habitat; material: faeces | place: China | collected 2012 ... | reverse complement strand
CGATACCCTCATCCTCGATAATCTGCTTCAGCATCTCCAGGTTAGGACCCTGCATAGCCTCAGTATAGCGAGCATGAAGTTCATCATACTTCTTCTGGTTTTCGAGAACACGAGGATTGGTAGCACGGAACTGAGCCTCATCAAAGCTGTCGCCGAAACGCTTCTTTGCCTTAGCAATCTCCTTAGCAATCTTCTCTTCGTATTTAGCCATGTGATCCTCGATGAGCACATCAGCACGATAACGCTTCTTAGAGTCGCGGTTATCAATCAATGGGTCATTGAAAGCATCTACGTGGCCGGAAGCCTTCCAAACAGTAGGGTGCATGAAGATAGAAGCATCAAGACCAACAATGTTCTCGTGCAGCAATACCATGCTCTGCCACCAATACTGCTTGATATTATTTTTCAGCTCAACACCATTCTGTCCATAATCATAAACAGCTGCCAAGCCATCATAAATTTCACTACTTGGGAATACAAAGCCATATTCTTTGCAATGGCTTACGATTTTCTTAAAAACATCTTCCTGTGCCATGATAAAAACTTATTTTTTTCAAATTTTCGGCAAAGATACGCTTTTTTCTCGAAATTTTGTTGTATTTTTGCCATAAATTATCAAAATAAGTATTAAAAGCTATCTATGAGCGACGAAATTAAAGATAAAGACGGAATAGAAGGTCAAAATCCTGACAACTTGCAAGATTCTCAAAATAACGACCTGCAGAACACCTCTAAAGACGATTTGGGGGATTCGCAAAAGGACGACTTAGAGGATTCGTCAAAGGATGATTTGAAAAATCAGACCGAACAGCATTCCGATTATAAGCCGGTGAACCGATTCGACGCATCCGCTGTACACCATCTCAGCGGTATGTACCAGAACTGGTTCCTCGACTATGCCTCGTACGTAATTCTGGAGCGTGCCGTGCCTCACATCGAGGACGGATTGAAGCCTGTACAGCGACGCATTCTCCACTCCATGAAACGTATGGATGATGGCAGATACAACAAGGTGGCAAATATCGTGGGCCACACCATGCAGTTTCATCCTCATGGTGACGCCTCCATCGGTGATGCCCTGGTACAGATGGGACAGAAAGACCTGCTCATCGACACACAGGGTAACTGGGGAAACATTCTCACTGGCGACCGTGCGGCAGCGCCCCGCTATATCGAGGCACGACTTTCCAAGTTTGCACTCGACGTAGTATTCAACCCGAAGACTACCGACTGGCAGCTCTCATACGACGGCCGCAATAAAAAGCCTATCACCCTGCCTGCCAAATTTCCTCTGCTCCTTGCACAAGGTGCAGAAGGTATCGCCGTAGGCTTGAGCAGCAAGGTGCTGCCCCACAACTTCAATGATCTCTGCGATGCAGCCATTCACTATCTGAAGGGCGAACCATTCACGCTTTATCCTGATTTCCCTACAGGTGGTGCCATTGATGTAAGCAAATACAATGATGGCCAGCGGGGCGGTGTGCTGAAAGTTCGTGCCAAGATAGACAAACTCGACAACAAGACTCTTATCATCAGCGAGATTCCATACAGTAAGACTACAGGAAGCCTCATCGAATCTATCACCAAGGCTGTAGAAAAAGGTAAAATCAAGGCCAGAAAGGTGGATGATGTGACTTCTGCCAACGTGGAGATTCTCGTCCATCTGGCTCCTGGCACGTCGTCAGACAAGACGATGGATGCCCTCTATGCCTTCAGCGACTGCGAAATCAATATTTCACCCAACTGCTGCGTCATCGAGGACAACAAGCCAAAGTTCCTCACCGTCAGCGATGTGCTCAAGCATAGCGTAGATTGCACGATGGGACTGCTCCGCAAGGAACTCATGATCCGCAAGGGCGAATTGGAAGAACAGCTCTTCTTCTCCTCTCTGGAGCGCATTTTCATCGAGGAGCGCATCTACAAGGAGCGCAAGTTTGAGCAGAGTAAGAATCAGGATGAGGTAGTGGCATTCATCGACTCAAAGTTGGAACCTTTCAAGGACAAGCTCTTTACTGCCGAGGTGGATGGCAAGGGAATGGTACAGTATGCTTTCCATCGCGAAATCACCCGGGATGACATTCTCAAACTGCTCGAAATCAAGATGCAGCGTATTCTTAAATATAATAAGGATAAGGCGGATGATCTCCTGATGAAGATTAAGGCAGAACTGGCTGAGATTGAAAATGACCTTGCCCACATGACCGATGTGACCATCAACTGGTTTGAATACCTCAAAGGCAAATACGGCAAGTTCCATCCTCGCAAGACCGAGATACGCAACTTCGACACCATCGAGGTGACCAAGGTGGTAGAAGCCAACCAGAAATTGTTTATCAACCGACAGGAAGGATTCGTAGGAACCGGACTCAAGAAGGATGAATTCGTATGCAACTGTTCCGACCTCGACGACATCATCGTCTTCTATAAAGACGGAAAATTTAAGGTCATGAAGGTGGCCGACAAGATATTCGTAGGAAAGAACATCCTCCACGTACAGGTATTCAAGAAAAACGACAAGCGCACCATCTACAACTGCGTTTATCGCGACGGAAAACAAGGTGATTATTTCATCAAGCGATTCAACGTGACGGCGATGACCCGCGACAAACTGTACGACATCACCCAGGGTACTCCTAACAGCCGCATCATCTACTTCACCGCCAACCCTAATGGCGAAGCGGAAATCATCAAGGTAACTATGGAGCCAGACCTGTCGAAGAAACGACAGAGCATCTTCCTGGAGAAGGATTTCTCCGAAATACTCATCAAGGGACGTGCTGCCAAGGGAAATCTCCTGACCAAGCGTACCATCAAACGCATCGGACTGAAGAGTCACGGTCACAGCACCTTGGGAGGAAGAAAGGTTTGGTTTGACCCAGACGTAAACCGCATCAACTATGATGAGAACGGAAGATTCCTCGGTGAATTCAATGACGACGAAAGCATCCTGGTAGTACTCGACGATGGCGATTTCTACATCACCAACTTCGACCCGAACAACCATTACGAGGACAATATCCTCCGTCTGGAAAAATGGGACGAGCACAAGATCTGGACCGCCATTCTCTACGATGCCGACAATCAGGGCTATCCTTATATCAAGCGCTTCACGATGGATGCCATCAAGCGCCATCAGAACTTCATGGGTGAAAATCCTAACTGCAAGCTGATTTTGCTCACCGACACGGTTTATCCGAGAATCAAGGTTACCTATGGCGGCGTGGATGCTATCCGACCTGCCGAGGAAATCGATGCAGAACAGTTTATCGGACAGAAGAGCTTCAAGGCAAAGGGCAAGCGTCTCACTACCTGGAAGATAGAAAGCATCGAAGAACTGGAGCCAACGAGATTCCCTGAACCAACTGGTGGGGAGGAAGAAGGTTCTGTAGATGATTCTTTTAAGGGTACTCAAAGTGGCGGAAACGATGGCAATTCTTCTGAAAACACCACTATGGAACTACGTGAGAATCTTGATCCTGATGCAGGCAAGAGTGAACAGCAGGTTATCGACGAGTTGACAGGACAGACAAGCCTTTTCGATGACAAAAGATTCACAGAAGAGAATGAGAAAGATAAAGACTGGTTGAAAAAACAATAGAATGAATTGTTGAAGAACAAAGAAAAAAGTAGTCGTGCTATCAAGCTGTTGCTACTATAGAAAAAAAATAAAAGCCGCCCCTGAGGAATTTATTTTTCCTTTTTGAGGCGGCTTTTTGTATAAAAGGTTTACATAATTTAAGCTCCCTGTTACTGAGGACTTTACTCTACAGTAATCTGAACTCTGCGACACTTTATGTCTGGGCAGCCATTGCTGTCTCCCACTGCTTTCTCCAACTTGATGGAGAAGTCCTCTATGCCTTTCTTCTTGAGATAATCTACGACATTGTTCAGACGCCCCTCACTGAGCTTGAAGTTCTTGGAAGAAGGACCATCTGATGATGCTTCACCGATGATGGTCAACTTATAGTTCTTCTGCTCCTTCAGAGAAGCAATGAAATCATTTAGGCGAATGCGTTCCTGCTCGATAATTTTGGTCTTGTTGACTGGGAAATAGACATCATGACCATTTACCTTCGCATTAGCATTTTGGCAATCCTCCACCAATGCCTTCAAGTCGGCATTCTCCTGTTGGCTCTTGCGCAACTTGCTTTGCAAACCGTCATTCTCACGTTGCTTATCCTGCAGTTGTCGCTCGTAAGCGTCCTTCATCTCCTGCTGTTCAGCAAGCGTGTTGTAATAGAGTGCCTTGTTGGTTGGCATACGTTTGCCCACAAAGTTGTAGCGAAGAACCAATCCACCACTAACTATGCCCTTAGGCGTGAGGTCGTTGTCGAGAGGTAAGTACTTGTACTGTCCTATTAAACCGATGGTCCAACGAGGCGTGATGTCGTACTCGAAGCTCAGGGAAACCGGGATGTACAAGGCATTCACCTGCTTTTTCTCCACATCTGAGGTCAGGTAGTTGTGGCTATAGACATTATAATATCCCTCGCCCTTCGCTACTGCCAACTCCCTATAGGAAGTAGTGGGAGAGAATCGGTTCCAGCCATGTAGGTAACCCGCTCCCACTCCTAACCACAAGTTGAACTTCTGTGCCTTACGATTGTGCCAAAACTCCATGATATTGAAATCGAAGTTGAGGTCGGCCATCGCATAGTGCATATTGTAGCGGTTCTGTATGCGGTCAATCTTTGTCTCCAATGGCGCAGGGTAAGTTTTGCCTGTAGAAGGGTCTGTAATCACAAAGTCATTCTTTGTGACAGTAGAGGAAGCCACATGCTTGCCAGTAGCTTTTAGCATGGTGTATTCCAAGTTCAGGCCAATTCTCACCCATGGCTTGATGTTATACTTCAAGCCTACCGCTGCGTCGGGCGAAATAGGTCTTCTCGAATCCGAGACATCCGCTCCTCGCATACCATGATAGTAGCTTACACCACCCTGTCCGTAGATGGACCAGGTGTGGGTTCGCACCGTATCATTGTAAGTCTGGGCTTGAAGTGTGGTAGCCGTCGCTATGACGGTCGCCACTATAGTTAAACGTTTCATTTTCATAATCTCCAAGCTTTAAGTTTCTACTCCGGCCAAGTATATATTGGCATGGTGATTACAGTCGCATTTGGCTCAAGATAAATGTTGCACTTCACAAGAGAGGTGATGATGCCATTATTGTATGTTCTGAATGTCATTATTACATCCATAGCTGAAGTCATCGTCATTAATTTTCCGTTAGAATCAATGTAAAATATACTCTTTATCTTTCTGTCAGAGGAAGTAAAACGATATGTTATATTAGAAATAACCTTAGTCACTCGTATTACCTGCTTGCCATTTGCCAAATCCATTGGTTGGAGGGTTCCTGCAGCTAATGTAGCAGGACCATTTTCTGTTTTTTCTGCCCAAACCATGGTGGATGCATTCTCCCATTCATTATCACGTATAGCGTATACGGCAGAAAAGGTAAGAGATGGTTCTTCTGCTACAGTCAGCATATTGTAAATGACGCCATGGAGATCTGAAGATTGGATTGCCTCCCACAAACGTGGATCTACATAGATGGAAGAGTTGTCGTCTGGATTCTTATAGATACCATTGTCAGCCAGCATCTTTTTCAAGAGTTCAATCTGCGTCTTGGCGTTTGCGTCCTGCTTACTCTCCAGTGACTTGATGGCTTTTTCGATAGCAGTCTTCAATTCACCATTGGAAGCAACCACGGAAGCTGTACCATCTTCTATAGCCTTGTTGAGGTCTGCGGTTTGCTTTTTGATAGCATCTACGACACCAACAATCTTCAGACCGATTTCCGTGGTATTGTTGTTGATGGCATCCTTGATAGCACCACCTTGGGTTGTAATGGCCGTGCTGATAACATTGCCGTTCTTGTCGATAGCAGCAGCAACTACTTTGCCGTTCTTGTCGATAGCGGTAACGATATCGCCTCCCTGCTTATCTACAGCATCCTTCAGGCTCTTGAGATTGTCCTTCATGCTGCCTTCCATGTTGACGATAGCTGTCGTGTTGTCGGCAAGTTTGACAGACAATTCACCAGACATCATATTGATGCTGTTCTTCACAGTCTTGAAGCCAGATACTAAGTTCTTGTTGAGCTTCTTTAAGGTGGTGTTCAGTGTCTTCAACTGAACGTTTGCGTTTTGCAACTCAGTGTTGGTACCTTGCAACTGGGTGTCGATGGCAGTTAAGCGCAAGTCGAGCGTCTTATTGATCCTCCTTTCCTGTGCTGTCACCTTTGCCAAACCACTTGAGATGGCGGTGTTGATAGCATCCAACTTGGATTCCAACAAGGCATTCTGACTCTTAAGAGTTGCATTCAATGTATCGATGCTACCTACAATCTCTGCTGCTATCAGTTTACCAGACTTCGTGATAGTCATGCGCAGCAACTTACCTTGCTTCTTGATAGCTTCTGTTTGTGTACCGATGGCATCAGTTTGTGTACCGATGGCTGTGACAATCTTGTTGCCCTTGTCGTCCACGATCTCGTTCAATTTGTTGAAGCCATTCAAAATAGTCGTATTGAGAGTACCCAAACTTGCTTGTGTATTTGTATCTAAGGTCTTGATGGCACCTGTGTTCTTGTCAATCTCCAACATGATACCTACCAAACCTGTAGAAAGAGCAATGGTGAGTGCTTTAAATCGGCTACTCAAAGATTTTGTCTGATCGTTGATAGCCTTGGCGAGCTTGTTAGTTTGAGTCACGATTGTTGCACTGAGAAGTTTCTGCTGCTTGTCAAGTTCCAGACGGAGCAAGTTGCCGTTGTTGTCCAATGCTGTGATGATGTTACCACCTGTGGTAGAAATTTCTGTCTTGATAGCCTGGAATCCAGAAATCAAAGTTCCGTCAATCTTACCCAAGGACATGTTGATACCGTTGAGGCTTACCTGTGTATTCTTGTCAAGCAACGTGATGGCACCTGTGTTCTTATCTACGCTGACCATAACATTCTTCAGACCAGTCTCCACTACGGTACTCAAGGCTTCAATGCGCTTGGCCAAAGTGTTGGTTTGGTCATTGATGGCAGCGATGAGCTTGGTTGTCTGACCTACGATGGTGGCACTGAGAGCCTCCTGCTGCTTGCCCAATTCAACACGGAGCAAGTTGCCGTTGTTGTCCAATGCGTAGATGACATCATTGCCTGTCGTAGAAATCTGCTCTTTGAGCAACTTAAAGCCATCTGTTAACGAACCGTTAATCTTTTCAAGGCTTGCGTTTGTATTCTTATCCAACAAGGTGATGGCGCCTGTATTCTTATCTACGCTGACCTTCACATCGGTAAAGCCAGCCTTCAAGGAAGCGTCCAAGATGGCGAAGCGCTCCTCCAACGACTTCGTCTGGTCGTTGATGGCCTTCACGATGGCATCCGTTGAGCTCAACAAAGAGGTAGAGAGCAACTTGCCAGTCTCGTCAATCTGGAGACGCAGCAACTCGCCGTTGTTGTTCATGGCAACGACAATGCTCTTGCCCTGTTCGTCAATTTTGCCAGAAAGAGTAGTGAATCCATTGAATATGGAGGTGTTCACGTCCTTCAATCCTTGCTCTGTCTTCTCGCTGAGAACTTTGATGGCACCCGTGTTGGAGTCAATGGCAAGTTTGATATCTACCATATTGCTCTTCAGCAGTTGATTGAGAGCATCAAAACGCTCTTGTAAAGTCTTGTTTAGGTTGTTCACTGCATCGACCAACGCTGAATAGTCGTTGATGAATGTGTTTCCACCATAGTCCACGTTAGGTTCTAAAACCTCCGTACATGCCGACAGGCTCAAGGCTGCGACAAATAGCATTGGATAAATTTTCTTTTTCATAATCTTTTAGGTTTAAAACTTCTTTATTTTACTTATACCTTATATAAACATAAAATAACTCACAATTACATTCACATTACCAATATAAAGCAATCAGAAGCAAAGTTAATAATCTTTTACTTTTTTGTTGATGACCTTGTCGTGTCATAGTCAACGTTTGCAAATTTATGAAAATAATCTCAAAGTGTGGTGAACGTGAGTTTTTTCTCGTGAATATCAGTTTTTCCACGTGAACGTGCGTTGGATTATACATCTTTTAACTAAATCCGCCTCATATTCACAGAAAAAGCACATTGAAATGTAAGTATTGGTGTAATTTTTAGTGGTGAGAAGTAGCAAAACAACAAAAAAAAGGTGCGGAGAACACCACACCTTTGTACAAACAAAATAGTTTGTCAAATATCTTTATGAAACATATTCTTCTATCAAACTATAGTCAAAACCTTCCAAACGCTTGCGAGCGTTAGAAAGTGCCCAACGGTTCTTGAATCCACACAGTTCTGCAGCCATGTCCTGACTCAGATTTGAGTTGGATGTCTCCATCAATCTCTCATAATGTCGAACACGAAAGGCATTTACTAACTTGTAAAAAACCACCTGGGTAATGAAAGTGCCAGCCAGGGTATGTTTCATCAGGGTAACATCACGAATGACGTCCACTCGCTTCAGACTTGGCTCTAAGTAGCGACGGCTCACGATGGTAAGTACCTCTTTCTTTACGGCTTCCCGATCCTTCTCTGCCATCTGCTTTAGCAGGGCTTCCTTGTCGATGCCACCCTCCACATCTAAAACTACCTTTTGGCAAGAACTTACTTTTTCGTCTGTTTCGGACGAGGCAGAATTTTCAGGTTTAAAATCCTCGTTTCGCCGCATTATATTTTCAAGGCATTCCTTTTCCATACATTCCAGTTCCTCTTTCACCAAAGGAGAGCGTATGGCTTTGTTGGGATGGAGAATCTGGCAAAGAAAAAACACCATGAACATAGCCATGAGGATGTTTACACACATATAGACCTCGCGACTTTCCGAAAGAAAGACTATCCACATGATAGTAAAACCTATGAGTGGAAGCCTAAATACTTTCTTGGCAAAAGCATAAGGAAAGTCATCTTCATTGGAATAATTCTGTATGTTGAAATTATCCAATTTACGACTTAACCACCAACATTCTCTCATAAAGCCGTAGGAGAGTAAAAGGCTTATGCCGCCCAATCCATATTCCCATTCCTTTTGATAGGGGGTAAAGACATCTCCATTACGAAATGTTACAAAGAAAAACATCACAATCAAAAGAAGAAAGGGCAAGATGAAGAGTAGGTTGTAGAGGGCTTTCTTATTCAAGTCTTGTATATTACATATATTGTTCATTCGAAAATATCGGAAGAACAAAACAGCAAAGCAGATAGGGTAAAAGATGATTCCGAAACTTCGTGCGAAAAACCAAGCGTCAGGATCTGATGGGCATAGCACATATGGAAACTGTAAGACTACAGCTCCATAAAAGAAGGTTACTTGGCGGCGTGCAGGGTAGAAGTAGTCGCCTTGTTCACTATAAGGATGGCACATGTGGCGCCATCTGATGATGGCACCGAACACACCTGATAAAATATAAGTGAAGCAAGCCAAGGAATAGTAAATCTCCGGGCTTGCAAAACAAGTAGATAGTTCCATATGTTATAATCTCTCCTATTTCTATCTAATGATTTTCTTGTCGTCTCTTTGCATTGGATAAGAGTCCAGCTTTTTCATGCAATATGCCTTAAAATCATTCCAATGATAATAAGGAGCCACATCACTCTTGATAGGCAAGGTAGCCTCATCCTCATTCAGAAGAACCTTCACCAAGACATCATTCGGCTTCTTCTGATTGCGATAGAAGACAAACTGCAGGTTGGTTGCCATCGGAGTAATCTTATAATCAAACCACATTTTGGCAATATTCTCAGGATCCTTGATAAGCACGCCATAACCATTCAGGTTGAGTAGACAGGTAAGCGGAGTCACCATCGTATCATGACCATATCTCAGCGTAGCACCCGGATGCTGGAGAGCGATGCAACTGTCAGCCTTCTCGATGATATTTCTCAAGAGATTGCGCTGAGAATAAGGCTGTTCGGCACCAGTATAAGGAGAATATCCGTATGACATCTGCCACCAGGAATTGCTTACCACCCAATTCTGATAGATTTCCTCCTCATTGAAGAGGTCGTAGAGAGAAACCTTGCCACGCAGTTCAGTACCCTGGATAGCCCCAGCCATCTCAAAGAGTTTCCAGTTGAGGTCGCGCGGATTGATATTCTGCTTCACCCAGTACGGATCGTTGAAGAGTTCCTTCATCACGCGGTCATAGCAGTCGTGCCTCTTGGTAAATTCCTCCTGCACCGTCTTTCTTCCGATACAATTCTTCAAACTGTCCAATCGCTTATCCGACAGGTTCATATAATACATATCGTGATAACTGGCATCATGGAAGATATGGAGTTGAGGATTCATGCGAAGCATCTGCTGCAGACCGTTTTCCATCGAGAGAATGCATCGGATAACAACGGTACTTCTCGCCTCGATATTGGTTTTACCTGCAAAAATCTCCGGGAATCGCTCCATCATTCTCTTGGTAATTCCCTGATGCTGGATCGCTCCGAGCGGCGTCAGTTCGCCATCCCTACCCTTAGCATCATCACGTATCAGTTTAACTTTTTCCAATGTTTCCTCACCCTTGGCAGTCAGTTTACCCTCCTGCTTCGCCTTGAGCAAAGAGAAGTAAGGCACATCGTAGGCCTTATTTCCTATCATATAGCGTGAGCCATGGCGACCATAGTGACTCAGATAGAATGGTTTGTATCCCTTAGGAGCAGGAGTAAGTTGCTTCTGAGGACCACGATAAGCCACGTAGTTACTTGCAGAGAGCGTAATATCCCTCTTGAAATCCTCCTGAGGACTCTGCGCAGACAATGGCATCGCAAAAGCAAAAGATGCCAACAATAATAGATTCTTTGTGTTCATTGTTACTATAATTTTATTCTATTTTTATCAAAACCAAAAGAGAAATCGCTTTCAGTGGTCTTATATCTACCAGTTCATCAAGTTTTTCAGGAATGGCAACAATTCCTTTGCCATTTTCTGATGCTGCAACTTGCTAGGATGCCAGCTGGCACCATATCCCAAGTCACCTTTCTGGAACGAGAAGTCGAAGCGATAAATCTCCTTATCTCCCTGCTTCTTCGCCTTCTTTACCTTGCCTCTTTTATCCACTACCGTCTTGTTCGCCAAGGTAAAACCGCTCTTGTTGGCTTCTGCGCAGATTCTGTCAAGTGCAGCTCTCTGCTCACTACTCTCCTTCTCCCCGAGCATAGGACCTGTCAGGAGCACAATCTTGGCATCAGGATATTTGCTTCTCACGGTAGTAAGGAACATGCGGTAATTCTTCTCATAAAGCTGAATATCATAATTATCCGTAGAAAGATCATTGGTACCTAGGTTGATGCAAACCAGTTGCGGCTGATACTTGGCAAAATCCCATTTCTCATCGTGCTTATTAAATAAGGTATATTCATACTGCCAAGGCATATTCTCCACAGAACCCGTCTTAGGACCATCATAGTTGCGATATACGCCAATACCACTGCGGGAAATCGATGTATGCTGCGCCTTCAAGCTATCACTCACGATATTGGCATAAGTCAGCCAGTGGTTCTCCGTTTCATCCTCAAAAGGATCACTCATTCCAATGCTCTCCACTCCATATCCGCAAGTGATGGAATTACCAATGAACTCTATCTTTCTATCAGATAAAGCAGGAGCCTCAACGAGCTTACACCCCTTATCCAACACAAATCCACGGAACTCCGGGTTGCGGAATAATCCCTCTATTACATACATCACCTTCACACGATGCACACCCTTTGGCAAGGCAGTGGCCAGTGTAACCACCGAATCACGCTCTGCATTGAATCCAACCTTAAAAGGTTCACTGCCATCAACTTGTGCCATGAAATAGCCCGTCATCGGACGGCACATCATCTTCAAGGAAGAACCCTGGAAGTTTGCTTCAATAGTAGTACCAGGGTAATTAAAGCTAGCCACATCCGGATTCTTTCCGAAGCTTACACGTCCCATATATTGAATCATAGGATGAGATGCCTTCACCACCTCTCCCTCAACAGGAAGAGTAGTAGAAGTCTTTCCATTTCCTGCAAAGACAACTGCGCTCAGCATTGTTGCCATCAATAACAAATTCATTTTTTTCATCATGATTATTTTTAGTTTACCTGTAAAGTATAACATTTGTCTGCAAAAGTACAATTATTTCTCGTAAAAAACAAACAAAACCGCTTTTTTTGCACATTTCTTCTTTTTATTCAAATATTTATTGTATCTTTGCACTCACAAATGCGCTT
>ERZ773187.2335-NODE-2335-length-12246-cov-18.371504_pt1 | contig 12246 bp, 10 predicted proteins | sample MGYA00511242_ERZ773187 | MGnify/ENA primary metagenome ERZ773187 (study PRJEB29015, sample SAMEA2737744) | human gut metagenome | biome: human gut; feature: human-associated habitat; material: faeces | place: China | collected 2012 ... | reverse complement strand
GGAAAATCGAGAAAATGAGTGAACCTGTACAGGTTTACACTGCTTGCCAATTTGTAAAACCCCAAAATTCCGTTCCTCTAAGCTCTAAAAGTCCTTTCACTTCAAAAATTCGGATAATTCTTTGAAATGAGAAAATAAAATGTAGTGATAGCTCACTTTCTTGTTGAGTTTACCTATTTGCGTGCTATAATTATAAGTACAGGTACTTTTTGAACGAAATATCTGGAAGAAAGGAATGGTGAAATGATGGCTGTCAGCTATAAGAGACTATGGAAGCTATTGATTGACCGAGATATGAAGAAAAAAGATTTGGCTGAACAGGCAAATCTGAGTAACTATACCATCAACAAAATGCATCGAGGTGAGAATGTAACTACAGATACGCTTGTGAAAATCTGTTCTACCCTGGGCTGCACCTTTGACGATATTATGGAAATAGTTCCGGACGAAAAGTAATATGTCCGTTTTATGGGATAGCCCCTTTGGTAGAATATAAGCTGAAGAAGCATAACTACAATAAACTGTTAGAGTGGAGGAATCGGCAATGGCTGAAAAGAACAATGCCAACATTGGCTTTGAAAAACAAATTTGGGATGCTGCCTGTGTGTTATGGGGACACATCCCTGCCGCTGAATATAGAAAGGTAATCATCGGACTGATTTTCCTTCGCTACATTTCCAGCGCATTTGAAAGAAAATATAACGAGCTTGTTGCAGAGGGCGAAGGCTTTGAAGAAGATCGTGACGAGTATTTGGGCGAGAATATTTTCTTCGTTCCGGAGAAAGCAAGATGGTCTACCGTTGCAACTGCGGCTCACACTCCGGAAATCGGCACCGTTCTCGATGAAGCAATGCGAGAGATTGAAGCAGAAAACAAATCTCTAAAAAATGTGCTTCCGAAGAATTACGCAAGTCCGGATTTGGACAAGCGAGTTCTGGGCGATGTCGTCGATCTGTTCACCAATATGGATATGTCTGATACAGAGGAAGGCAAAGACCTTCTGGGCAGAACCTACGAGTATTGCATCGCACAGTTTGCTGCCTACGAAGGTGTGAAGGGCGGCGAGTTCTATACACCGTCCAGCATCGTTAAGACAATCGTTGCAATCCTGAAGCCGTTCAATAACTGCCGGGTGTACGACCCGTGCTGTGGCTCTGGCGGTATGTTTGTGCAGAGTGTGAAGTTCATCCAGGCACACAGCGGCAATCGTCAGAGCATTTCCGTTTATGGTCAGGAATCCAATGCAGATACCTGGAAGATGGCAAAGATGAATATGGCGATTCGTGGCATTGATGCAGACTTCGGCCCGTATCAGGCTGACACGTTCTTTAATGACCTCCATGCCAATCTTCGTGCAGATTTCATTATGGCAAACCCGCCTTTCAATCTGTCCAACTGGGGACAGGATAAACTGCTGGACGATGTCCGTTGGAAGTACGGAACGCCGCCTGCCGGTAATGCCAACTACGCATGGATTCAGCACATGATCCACCACCTTGCACCGAACGGCAAGATTGGTCTGGTGCTTGCAAATGGCGCACTGTCTACGCAGTCCTCCGGCGAGGGTGAGATTAGAAAGAATATCATCAATGCCGATCTGGTGGAAGGTATCGTTGCCCTGCCTACGCAGCTGTTTTATAGTGTGACGATTCCTGTTACGCTCTGGTTCATTAGCAAAAACAAAAAGCAGAAAGGCAAAACGCTGTTTATTGATGCTCGAAAGATGGGCTACATGGTTGACCGCAAACACAGAGACTTCACGGATGAAGATATTCAGAAACTGGCGGACACCTTTGAAGCATTCCAGAACGGAACCCTGGAAGATGTGAAGGGATTCTGTGCGGTAGCCGATTTGCAGACTATCGAAAAACAGGACTATATTCTGACTCCTGGGCGCTATGTTGGCATTGAAGAACAGGAAGAAGATAGCGAACCGTTCGACGAGAAAATGGCTCGCCTGACTTCGGAACTTTCTGATATGTTTGCTAAGTCCCATGAACTCGAAGCCGAAATCCGTAAGAAGCTGGGGGCGATTGGTTATGAAATATAAGTTGTCAGAAATCATGGATTTAATCGGTGGTGGTACACCTAAAACGACCAAGCCAGAATATTGGAATGGAGATATTCCTTGGCTGTCGGTAAAAGATTTTAATAATGACTTTCGTTTCGTGTATGAAACAGAGAAACACATTACAGAGCTTGGCTTGAATAATTCGTCAACCAAGCTTCTGCAAGCAGGCGATATTATTATTTCAGCCAGAGGAACAGTAGGAGAAATTGCAACAATACCGTTCCCTATGGCGTTTAATCAATCATGTTATGGATTGAGAGCAAAAAAGGAAATTGTGACAGCAGATTTCTTATATTACTTAATCAAGCATAATATTCATGTATTAAAAAAGAATACACATGGGTCTGTATTCGACACAATTACTCGTGATACCTTTGCTGGAATAGAAGTTGATATACCGGATATGGACTCCCAATCAAAGATTGCAGAAATTCTATCTAACATTGATGAAAAGATAGAAGTAAATGTCCGCATAAACGAAAATTTAGCGGCTTAGAGCTGGATGTTGGCGACATCAATCTCGCCGGACATGAGCTTTGGAAGAAGTGCATCACGCAGTTCAGAGAGCTTTGATGATTGAATATCGTTCTCCTGCATAGCCCGATACATCGGAGCGACCAATGATTCAAACTCTTCGAGTGCCGACGCAGAAGGAATTGTAACTTCCATTGCGTTTAGAATGTCCGTAGTCATGCTCGGAACTGCCGATCCAGCATTCATTGAAGCAAGGTCTTTCGCTTTGACAAAGTGGTAAACAAACTTGGCAACATTCGGAAGTTTCATCTCGGTGTAGAACATGGTATCAACAGACCAGAAGGGCTGATTGACATACATAACATTGTTGAGAGTGCCTTTCCTCGGTATAAGGACAGACTCTTTATCATATAGTGGTCGCTCAACGTAACGCATAATGCCACCTGAGCCGTACACAGGATAACTGCCGTCACCCAGCTTTTTGTGATCTTTGCCGTACTTGACGGTGATAAGATCAGAAAGATGCCCTTGTATCCATGCAGGATCAGCATTGTCAATGAACATCGAAGTATAAAATGCTTGCGCTTGCTGCTGTAAATTTTCGTTTACGACCTAACCCATAACTTCTGCGAGTGGCAGGAGTTTATACTGAGGATTGCCACTCCGTAGTCATTCCCTAATCATAAAAGGAGAATAGACTATGAATGATGAATTTATAAATGATGTGCTACGAGATATGCTGTCGTATCTCGATAATGGACAGGCAGAGCAGCTACGGCGAGTGCTAAAGCATAATCTTTCCAGATATGAGATTCAGCGAAGAACTGATAGTACAGCTGAGGATGCAAGTGTAGAAAATGCACGGTTGACCGGTGCGTTTCTTTCAGCAAAGCGAATTGAGGGATGTTCTGAAAAGTCACTTTCCTACTACCGAAAGACAATCGAAACCATGTCTGAGAAAATTGGAAAAGGAATCACGCATATTACAACCAATGATCTGCGTTCCTATTTGACCGACTATCAGACAGAGCGAAAATCCAGTAAGGTTACGATTGACAACATACGCAGAATCTTATCCAGTTTCTTTTCCTGGCTTGAAGATGAAGATTACATCTTGAAAAGTCCGGTACGCAGGATTCATAAGGTAAAAACGGCTGTGACTATCAAAGAAACCTACACGGATGAAGCACTGGAAACCATGCGAGACCATTGCGACTCTCTGCGTGATCTGGCTTTGATTGATATGCTGGCATCAACCGGAATGCGTGTAGGCGAATTGGTTCTTCTCAATCGAGATGACATCAACTTTGAGGAACGAGAGTGTGTGGTATTTGGTAAAGGCAGCAAGGAGAGAATGGTCTACTTTGATGCCAGAACCAAAATCCACCTTCAGAACTACCTTGCCCAAAGAACAGATAGCAACAACGCCCTGTTTGTGTCGCTGAAAGCACCATACGAAAGATTGCAGATTGGCGGTGTAGAATCAAGGCTGCGTGAACTTGGCAAGCGGCTTTCGCTTCCGAGAGTACATCCGCACAAATTCAGACGAACCCTCGCTACAATGGCGATTGACAAAGGAATGCCCGTGGAACAGCTGCAACGGCTCTTGGGGCATCAACGAATAGATACGACCTTGCAGTATGCAATGGTCAAACAGAGCAATGTTAAGATTGCTCACCGCAAATACATAGGTTAGGAGCGTAAATCATGAAAAAGAGATTTCTTAGAGATATTGCTGAAATACAAACAGGCCCATTTGGAAGCCAACTACATAAAGAAGATTATGTTGATGTAGGAACTCCTATTGTGACAGTTGAACACTTGGGAAGCAGGGTGTTTTCTGAGCAGAATTTACCCATGGTTTCTGATGCCGATAAGAGTAGATTGAGTAAATATGTTCTCAAGAAAGGTGATATTGTATTTAGCCGTGTTGGGTCTGTAGATAGATGTTCGTTTGTTGACCAAAAACATGATGGTTGGATGTTTTCTGGTCGTTGTCTTAGAGTTCGTCCAAGCGAAGAAGTAGAGCCATTGTTCCTATACTATTTCTTTTGCCTGAATGCAACAAAGGAATTTGTTCGTAGCATTGCCGTAGGTGCAACGATGCCTTCTATTAACACAAAACTGCTTGGCGAAGTAGAAGTGGTTTGCCCTGGAATTGAAGAACAACGTAAAATCGCCGATATTCTTTCGAAAATCGACGACAAAATCGAAGAGAATCAGAAGATAAACGAAAATTTACAACAGCAGACACAGGCTCTGTTTACTCAATGTTATGAACAAGCGGATGTTAGTGTTCCATTTACTGATCTCATCCAGGTGCTTGGCGGCGGTACACCAAAAACTGGCGAAGCATCGTATTGGAATGGTGAGATACCTTTCTTTACGCCAAAAGATGTCGGTACTCCTTACACTCTGACAACCGAGAAAGCAATTACTCAAAGTGGACTGGAACATTGCAACAGCAGACTTTATCCCGTGAATACTGTTTTTGTTACTGCACGAGGAACAGTTGGCAAAGTTGGACTGGCTGGTGTACCGATGGCAATGAATCAATCATGTTATGCCCTTACAGGAAAGAGCATTAGTCCGCTTTTAACTTATCATTATACATTGATGACAGTTGCACACTTGAAACACAAAGCAAGCGGAGCTGTTTTTGATGCAATTATCACGAGAGATTTTGAAACGGAAACTGTTAAAAAGCTCTCCGATACACTGGCAGAACAGTTTGTTGCTGTGGCATCTCCCATTTATGAGTGCATCTTGAATAATACACTTGAGAACCAAAGATTGGCTGATCTGCGTAATGCACTTTTGCCTAAGTTAATGTCTGGTGAGCTTGATGCCTCAGACATTGAACTCTAAGCAGCTACCGCATATAAATTTTCGTTTACCCGAAATCGTCGCCGGCGAAGCAACCTAATATACAAAGAAAATGCTATGATATAAAAATGGAGTATGAATACTACAGAAAAGGAGCGATATTATGCCAGGATTATATACCGAAGCGGATTATGAAAACTCCGTGATCGAATTATTCCGGAATATGGGGTACAGTTATCTGTATGGACCCGACATAGAGAGGGATTTTCATAATCCTCTGTATGAGGAAGAACTTGTTGCTTCCCTATATCGTTTGAATCGTTCTCTGCCGGAGGACGCTATGAGTGATGCACTTTTTAAGCTGAAGAACTTTGAAAACGGCGAATTGGTGCAGAAAAACGCTGTCTTTATGGACTACCTGCAAAATGGTATTCCTGTGCGCTATTTTGAGAAAGGCGAGGAACGCTCCTCCATCGTCTATCTTGTTGATTACAAGAATCCTGACAACAACTCCTTTATCGTAGCCAATCAATGGACTTTCATCGAAAACAGCAACAAACGCCCGGATATTCTACTTTTCCTGAATGGTATTCCAGTCGTTATTGTAGAACTGAAATCTCCGTCCAGAGAAGAAACCGATGCTTCTGCGGCATACCGGCAGCTCCGCAACTACATGAAGGAAATCCCCTCCATGTTTATCTATAACGCCATCTGCGTTATGAGCGACCAGATGACCTCCAAAGCCGGTACAATTACTTCTGGTGAAGATCGCTTCATGGAATGGAAAACGGTAGACGGAAGCTACGAGAACACGCAGTACGCACAGTTTGATACCTTCTTTGAGGGAATGTTCCAAAAGGAACGCCTGCTTGACCTGATAAAGAACTTCATCTGTTTTTCCAACGAAGGTGTGAACTCCTTCAAAATACTGGCCGGTTATCATCAGTATTTTGCCGTAAGAAAAGCAATCGAATCAACCAAACGAGCTACCGTTACCGATGGTAAGGGTGGTGTGTTCTGGCATACGCAGGGCAGCGGCAAATCACTGTCGATGGTGTTCTATGCCCATTTGCTCCAGGAAGCCTTGGATAGCCCAACCATCGTTGTGCTGACCGATAGAAACGACTTGGACGATCAGCTTTTCGGACAGTTTGCAAAGTGCAAGGACTTTTTGCGCCAAGACCCGATGCACGCTCAGAGCCGTGAGAATCTGCGTGATCTCCTTGCCGGTCGTCAGGCAAACGGTATTATCTTTACGACCATGCAGAAGTTTGAGGAATCTCACGAAGCCCTTTCTGAACGCAGAAATATCATCGTTATGGCAGATGAAGCCCACCGTGGACAGTATGGCTTAACCGAAAAGATTAAGATGACCAAGAATGAGGACGGCGAAGAAATCGCCAAGCGTGTTGTTGGTACTGCCCGCATTATCCGAAACAGCTTGCCGAATGCTACATACATTGGCTTCACCGGAACTCCGATTTCCTCGAAAGACCGCAGCACCCGTGAAGTGTTCGGTGATTACATCGACATTTATGATATGACGCAGGCTGTCGAAGATGGCGCAACCCGCCCGGTCTATTACGAAAGCCGTGTCATTAAGCTCAACCTGGATGAAGCCACGCTGCACATGATTGATACAGAGTATGAAATCATGGCACATAATGCTGATCCGGAAGTTATTGAAAAGAGCAAGAAAACTCTCGGACAGATGGAAGCCGTATTGGGCAACGATAATACCATCAACTCTCTGGTCAGCGATATTCTTGACCATTACGAGAATTACCGTGAAGGTCTGCTTACAGGCAAAGCGATGATCGTGGCATATTCCCGCCCGATTGCAATGAAGATTTATAAACGGATTCTGGAGCTGCGCCCTGACTGGACGGAGAAAGTCGGTATTGTTATGACCGGCGGAAATAACGACCCTGAAGAATGGCATGATATTATCGGCAATAAGCGACACAAGGACGAGCTGGCAAAAAAATTCAAGGACAATAACAGTCCGATGAAGATTGCCATCGTCGTTGATATGTGGCTGACCGGATTTGATGTTCCGTCCCTGGCTACTATGTATGTGTATAAGCCGATGAGCGGATACAATCTGATGCAGGCAATCGCCCGTGTCAATCGTGTATTCCGTGACAAGGAAGGCGGTCTGGTCGTTGACTATGTAGGCATTGCTACCGCACTAAAACAGGCAATGAATGACTACACCACCCGTGATAAGAAAAACTACGGTGATACGGATGTTGCCAAAGTCGCTTATCCGAAGTTTATCGAAAAGCTCGGTGTCTGCCGTGATATGTTCCATGGATTTGATTACACCAAGTTCACTACGGGAACCGATCTGGAAAGAGCAAAGACCATCAGCGGTGCAGTAAACTATATCATTGCCCGTGAAAAGGAAGAAGAAAAAGACACCTTTATCAAGGAAGCCCTCATGCTTCATCAGGCTCTTTCCCTTTGTTCTTCTCTGGTGTGTGAAGCTGATCGCTTTGAAGCTGCGTTCTTTGAGTCGGTGCGTGTCCTGGTGCTGCGGCTGACCAATGCGGGAACCGGCAAGAAGATCTCTCTGCCTGAAATGAACGCTCGTATCAATGAGCTTTTGAAGCAGAGCATCAAGAGCGAGGGCGTTATCAACCTGTTCTCTGATATGCAAGAGGAATTCTCTTTGTTTGATCCGAAGTTCCTTGAGAAAATCAGCAAAATGAAAGAGAAGAACCTGGCAATCGAGCTGCTGAAAAAACTGATAGCGGAACAGGTATCTATTTACCGTAGAACGAATGTGGTTAAGTCCGAAAAGTTCAGTGAGATCATGCAGAGAGCCATCAACGCATACCTGAATGGTATGCTCACCAATGAAGAAGTCATTGCAGAAATGCTGAAACTCGCAAAACAGCTGGCAGAAGCCCACAAAGAGGGCGAACAGCTCGGCCTTACAGCTGATGAGTTGGCATTCTACGATGCACTTACGAAACCGCAAGCAATCAAGGACTTTTACGAAAATGAAGAACTGATTGCGATTACAAAAGAATTGGCAGATACACTTCGCAAGAATAAAACGATTGACTGGCAGCGCAAAGAGTCTGCCCGTGCCAAAATGCGTACTCTCATTAAGCGACTGTTGAAGAAACATAAATACCCGCCGGAGGGTATGGATGATGCTGTTCAGACCGTAATGACACAGTGCGAGCTTTGGACAGATAATGTGATGGAAGCCTAATCTATGGTGTATCGCCTTATCATATAGGAATGAAAACGATGGAACGAAAAGAACTATTTGAATGGGCAAAAGAAATCTATGGAGCAGAACCGGATTACCCGTGGAATGACTGGAATTGTGTTTTGCGCCATAAGAACAATAAAAAGTGGTTTGCGTTGGTAGTTGAAATCAATGCAAGAAAGCTGGGATTGCCAGAAGATAAAACGGTTGATGTCCTGAACATCAAGTGCGATCCGATGATGATAGGTTCACTGCGTATGAAAGAGGGATTCTTCCCCGCCTATCACATGAACAAAGAGAATTGGATTAGCATTCTTCTCGATGGCACAGTCTCGGCAGATGAAATCAAGCCCTTGCTGGAATTGAGTTATCAACTGACCCGGTAACGCAAACGAAACGGCAGATGGGTTTTAGGAGGTGCGATATGCAGATACATTATTTTCAGAGATACCACTCCAAAGAGAATGTGGATACCTCAAACACCATGCTGATGCTCTCTCGTTTGTATAACTATAACGCTGATAAGTTCTTTTCTATGCTGAACAGCCTTATTCTTGGAGAGGACGAAAGCCCGGAAATCACCTTTGATTTGCAGGTCGTTGGTGACGATAGTGTTCCGGATGCGGTTATCAGCCAAAAGAGCTTCAAAATAGTGGTGGAAACAAAGCTTTACAATCAGTTTTACAAGCAGCAGCTTGTAAATCATCTGGAGCAGTTTGGCGCTGAGGATATAAAGGTTTTGCTCACCCTTGACCCCAGGCCGATGAAACCGCAACTGTTTGATGAATTGGCGGTTGAACTGAAAAAGTATAATAGCGAAAATGCAACCCGGCTTATCCATCCGATCAAGCACGTCAACTTGACCTTCGAGCAGCTTGTGGACGCTATGGAGGATATTGTTGACGACAGAGATACGGAAATCATCGCCGTTTTAGACGATTTCAAGAAGTATTGCTTTGATGAAAAGCTGATACCGGATGGCTATAAATGGATGAGAGCAATCGTAGCCGGTACAACTTTTCAGGACAATATGGATTTGGATTTGTTCTATGACCAGGAATCCCGCAACTTCTCAGAACATGGATATATCGGCTTGTATAAGGACAAGAGTATCCGTGCCATTGGTAAGCTGAAAAAAACCGTCATCGCAGTTGAAAATAACGGCAGCATGACCTATCGTGCCGAAAGCGGAGCCGAACCTACCGCAGATGAGATTGAACGCATCAACGAGGCAATCAGTCGTGCAGATCATTACGGCTATAACCTTCGAACGATTAGCCATAGATATTTCATCGTTGAAAAGTTCTACCCGATGGACTTTAGAAAAAGCAGTAAGAACCCGATTCAAAAAAGCAAGTTCTTCAATCTTGCTGATATGTTCGGATATAAAACAATGCCTAATACCGATGTAATCGCAAATGATCTGAACGGTCGGACTTGGGAGGAGTTTTAATCCGATTCGGAAGGAGGTCGCAATGGAGTATTTAGAGCAAGTACACTTATTCGCCACAAAGTGGATTGAGAAATTTAGAGATCAGAAAATCAGCTACATAGAGCTGGTTGACCATTACCTGGCTGATGATTGTCAGGCATTGGGATTCCAGATGGATTGCGGCCATGCCTTTTCAGAAAAATATGGCGATGCAGCAAGCAGTTATGATGCGCTAAATCGTATTATTGACGAGGTTACGGACATTAAACTACTTGGATCGGCAATCTATTCCCAATGGCGATATTTTAATCATTGGGCATACGATGCAGCAGACATCTTGAAGCCCGAAAATCGTTCGTGGTTTATTCTGGCATTGAGCCGCCTTGCCTTGCTTTCCGGTGAGAATCCCTTCCTGTTCAAAGGAGAGCTTAGAAAGATTCGGCTTGTTTCCAATCGGCTTGGTTATGGGCCTTGCCCGGAACCGGACGAAGAAGTTGAACAGCACATAACCATCAATTCAGAAGGACAAGTATGGTTTTCTTCGTATGTTTTCGGACAACGCAGAGATGGTCGATATGAAAAAGCCCACAGCCAGAATCTGCGGATTGATAAAGCGGTTGCCGACAGAATTATTTCTGCGTTTACAGAGTATTTCAGCAATGGGTACGATGAAGTTTTTGCAACTGATATTGGAAACTGGAATATGGAGCTGACCAATACCGCTGGAAAGGTCTATAAGTTCAGCGGTTCGTTATGTTCGTCTTTTGAAGTGGACGGAATTGACCTGTCAGACCTGCTTCGTGACAGCTTAAAAATGCCTGAATTGTACGCTTTTGATGGGAATAATAAGCCTGATATGGTGAATCGAATCGAAGTAAACTATCATCGTATCACAAAGATCAAGCCAAAAGTTCCTATTTCAGAACACGCAGAATACGCTGTCTGGGATTATACAGAATCTTTAATTGTGGACAGAGAGAGCGAAAGCATTGAACACATTCAGAATATCGGTTCTGGGTGTTCTGTAAGCAGAAAATACAAAGTTGAGGGCGGGGTCGAAAGCCTTCTTGAAGATATGGATGCAGAAAGCATCTTTGACCATATAGAAGGAAACCCGGAGAATGTAGTAATTGATCCGCTTGAAACCAAGGACTACACCATTAAGGTTATTTCTCAAAAAGGCAATGAAAAGCTCATTCAGGGAACCTACGATAAAAAGGGACTTCCGGACGATTGGGCGGAGTTTATGGAGTCCGTCTTTGAATTTATGTCTTTCTATGGGTGGGGTGAAATTATGAACCCGTCTGTGTATGGAAAGGTGCGGCGCTGTGACAATGATATTATCTATTGCAGCGTAGAGTTTGAAGATGTGTGTAAGAGCTACTATTATATTTCGGATGACGATTCTATTCAGGTAGGCGATTTCGTGATCGTTCCTGCTGGCAAAGATAATCACGAAGCAGTCGTTGAAGTCGTAAAGAAAGAATACTTTGCAGAGGAAAATGTGCCTTTGCCGATGGAGAAAACAAAACATATTATCAGAAAATGTACGGAAGATGATTTTGACCTTCCGGACGATGGAGCTATTTGACTTCCAGATAATAACTAAAAAGTCCACCAGTCATGATGCGCTGTGCATCGTACTGGTGGACTTTTCCTGTAAGGAAATAAAAAACTGATATTCATATATCGCCATAATCAATGTCGTTATCGTAGGCGTGAAGATCACCCTTCAGGAAATCTGCTTTACGAATATACATCGAATTTACCAGCTCTCCCTTTTCGTGGAGCAGGCTGAATTTGTAGTCTAATAATGCTGCCGGTACATAGAGCATTTTAGCCGTTTCAAAAAATGTGTGTTCCGAAAGGCATTCCAGAACTTCTCCATCTTCTAACAGAAGCTCCGCCGCAAAGAAGTTTGCTTCGTTTTCTTCGATTGATCTATCATCAAACACTTCCATTTCTTGAAAGCCGTGCATCATGGCAATTTTCGTATGCAGGACAGCGTGTCCTAATTCATGTGCGACTAAGATACGTTCCAGGATACCGTTCACATTGTGATCTATCACGATATTCTTCTGTCTGGACTGGTAGTAGAAGAAGCCCTTCAATTTCTTCTGTAAATCGTAATAATGGATTTTGATACCTAATAGCTGACACAACTCGTAAGGGTCTCTGGTGTGATATTTTCGCACAAGCTTATCGACAGTTTCAATG
>ERZ773187.2334-NODE-2334-length-12248-cov-3.690396_pt1 | contig 12248 bp, 8 predicted proteins | sample MGYA00511242_ERZ773187 | MGnify/ENA primary metagenome ERZ773187 (study PRJEB29015, sample SAMEA2737744) | human gut metagenome | biome: human gut; feature: human-associated habitat; material: faeces | place: China | collected 2012 ... | reverse complement strand
TTTAAAAAATTCCACATGTTATTAGATTTTATTGTAAAAACCATTTACAACTACCTAATAACTTAATTACAAGAATATTAATAAAATTCGATTGATAAAGAGGTAATGCCTTAGTAGCTGTTCTAACTTGTATTTTGCATCATAAAAAGGATGGATAAAACCTCTCAAATTTATTCATCCTTTTCGTTGTTCACAACAAACCTAGATTGTCGCTGTTAGTTGTTTTTCTAATCCAGCTAATTTCTGTGAAAGAAGTTCCATATCCCTGCTCACCTTCTCGTTCGTTATCTTTGCATAAATCTGCGTGGTTTTTATATTTGTGTGGCCTAGAATTCGACTTACGGTTTCAATGGGCATTCCTTTCGCCAATGTAAGCGAAGTTGAAAAGGTGTGACGTCCCACGTGAAAAGTAAGTTTAATCTTGAATCCGCATTGTTTACCGATGTTTTTTAATATATTATTACATGACCAGTTACTTGGAACGGCAAATAAACGATCATCCCCGGTCTTGCCTTCATATTTTGCAATTATTCGTTTGGGTACATCCAATAGTCGGATATTCGAATCGACATTTGTTTTCTGCCTACGCGTGATGATCCATAAATGGCCATCCAAGAATGTTTGCAGGTTATTCTTGGTTAAATTTTTAATATCGGAATAGGCCAATCCCGTAAATGCCGCAAAAACAAATAGATCACGCACAAGCTCATAGGATTTATTTTTCATGGGGGCTTTCATTAACAATTGTAGTTCCTCTTCCGAAAGAAAGCCCCGATCCACTTGTTCAGGACTGATCATATAACCTGCAAATGGATTAACAACAAGTAACCCTTCATTTCGTGCAACGGAGATAATATGCTTTACTCCAATCATATACAACCAAATTGTATTTGTACAACATCCCCGGACCGTACGTAAAAAATGCTCGAAACCGTTAATAAAAGAGAGATTTAATTCTTTTAATGATATATCTTCACGATTATATTCTTTCAGAATGTAAGCTTGCATTAGTTTATAAAGATTACAATATTTTTTGTACGTATTCTGGGTTCGACCGTTACCTACCTTACGAGCAAATAATTCATTATGCCAAGCGAACAACTTGAGAAACATATCTTGCTTTATACCAATTCCCAAATAAGCATTTTTTACTTGTTCAGCTGTAACACCTCCACCCGCTTGTATCATTTCTTGATAACGATTGTTTATTGTTACCCGAATTTGTTCCAACTGCCGGTTTATATCTTTCGCTTTCTCACTTTTCCCCATGGCTTTCCCTGCCTTACTGTCCCATAATTCAGGTGGAACGCTCATTTTAAGACTGAATTGAACAATTCCCTTGTTTATAGTTATTCTTCCCATTAATGGTAGGCTGTTATCACTTTTGGGAACGTTACGCTTGACGTAAAATAACAACTTGAATGTACTACGCATAATTCTTAATTTTTTTTATAATTGATAAGAAGTCAAAATAAAGTAAACACTTCCCATTTGACAAATTTTAGATATAATGAAGTTTACTCTTGCATCATTTATCATTCAAGAGTACATATAAAAAAGCAATTCTTTCATCTCTAAAAAGTAAAACTTAAAGTGCAAGAATTGTTTAAAGTATATTTGCAGCTTGCTAAATCAAGGTAACGGATAAGTAACTGAACAAACTCTTTATTATATTTCAATATTTGAAGGGATACAACCTCTATATTTCATCTTGCAAAGATAAATTACAGGGAGTTTGTATAATCCAATATTGTATGACTCTTAAAGCTTTTCAAATAATTTTTCCAACAAGATGGTCAACTTTCCTAACAAGACTTCATTCATTGTCATTAACTTTCTGACTTCTTCATCTCTAGCTTGTAACGAAGACGCTTGTTTGCCTACAATTTCTACAAGATGGCGAACCGTGAGTTCGTCGTTATCCCGCACAGAAAGATCTCTAGAAGTTTCCGCCGTTGCTGTATCTCCCTTACGATATTTGTCGCCTTCACCTGTTAAAAGCCATCTTCGATTTACTCCCAACAAACGACTCATCACTTCCAACTTTGTAGTGTCGGGTTTTGTTTTATTTTTCAAGTAGTTGGAAATCGTTGTTGCTGACATATGTAAGGCTTTCGCTACTTTATATTTTGTGTACCCCTGCTCGTCCATTACCTTTTGTAATCTTTCTGAAAATGACATACCGCTTTATTTAGAATTACTATAAATTATGTTACTCTATCAAAAATAATCCAACATAAATTTGTTTTCATCCAAATTTGTACTATCTTTGAACATCGTTTGTTACAAATATAGCGATTATTGGTGAAAACCCCAAGCAATTGGGGTATGTTAATCGGTTGGTGATGTGAGGAGACAAAGCATTTTCCCGTTATGCTTTTTGTCTCCTCTTTTTTCTCAAGTATACCTTTTATTATATACAAAATTCATATACCATTATTATAGTGATAATTCTTCGTATAATCACAGATGAATACATTCCTAGAATACAAACGATTAAATGATAATCATGCTCTTCTACTTTATTAATATGGAATTTTGAAACTATTGAAATAAGATCCTCATGTATTTCTTTTTTCAGATTATTTTATTTCATTCGAAATAAAAATACTTTTCTTTTGTTTCGTTTTGATCAAAAAAGTTGCTTTTAAATTTTGATATGTTTCGTTTTATTCATTTCTTTGTGGTGAAAAATAAAATTTCATACACATGAAGCAGAACGAAACTACACAATCGTTTGATGTGATAATCATCGGAGGTGGCGCTACCGGCGCCGGAACTGCCAGAGATTGCTCTCGCAGGGGTATAAAAACACTTCTATTGGAAAGATTCGACATCTCAACCGGTGCCACGGGGAGAAATCACGGCTTATTGCACAGTGGAGCCCGTTACGCCGTGACCGACAAAGAGTCCGCAGAAGAATGTATCAAAGAGAATATGACGCTCCGCAAAATTGCCAGTCATTGTGTAGAAGAAACAGATGGTTTATTCCTAAGTTTACCCGAGGATGATCTCAGCTATCAGGCTAAATTTGTCGAGGCGTGTAAGCAGGCGGGAATTCGTGCGGACATCATCGACCCGAAAGAAGCATTACGTCTAGAACCATCTGCAAACCGGGATATTATCGGGGCGGTAAGAGTACCGGATGGCGCCGTGGACCCGTTTCGCCTGACAGCATCCAACGTGATGGACGCCAAATTACATGGAGCAACGATACTCACATACCAAGAAGTCATCGAGATCATGCGAGAGCAAAATCGGGTGATTGGAGTAAAAGTTCTAGATCATAAAACAAACGAAATCAAATCCTATTATGCTACTATTGTTGTCAATGCCGGAGGAATCTGGGGACATAATATAGCAAAACTTGTGGATATTAATATAAACATGTTGCCTTCGAAAGGAGCATTACTGATTTTTGGACATCGAGTAAACAATATCGTCCTGAACAGGTGTCGTAAACCAGCCGATGCTGACATTCTTGTTCCGGGCGACACGATCTGCCTCATTGGAACAACATCTAGTAAAGTGCCTTTTGAAGAAATTGATCACATGAAAGTAACCCCGGAAGAGGTTGACATGCTGTTACAAGAAGGGGAAAAGATGGCACCCATTCTGGCTCAAACTCGTATATTAAGAGCATATGCCGGAGTGCGCCCGCTAGTTGCGTCTGACAACGATCCTAGCGGCCGAAGTGTAAGTCGGGGAATCGTGCTCTTGGATCATGCAACCCGTGACGGGTTGGAAGGATTTATCACGATCACGGGAGGGAAATTAATGACCTACCGGTTAATGGCCGAGTGGACAACAGATTTGATATGCAAAAAACTCAACCTTTCTGCCATTTGTACGACAGCCACGGAAAAGCTTCCTGGTTCAAGGGAGAGTATAGAAGAAATCAGCAAAAAAATCATATCCGTACCTCTTACGCAACGCAATTCGACGATTTACAGGCATGGAGATATGGCCGATCGTTTTTCTGAAAATACGCCATTAGACAATAGCTTGATATGTGAATGCGAAGAGGTTTCTGTTGGCGAGGCAAAATACGCCTTAAACGAGCTGGATGTAAACAATCTGGTTGACTTGAGACGAAGAACTCGCGTCGGTATGGGAACCTGCCAAGGAGAACTTTGTGCGTGTCGTGCGGCTGGTTTAATGAGCGATATGAATAAAGTATGCACGAATAGAGCCAAGGCTGATCTTGCTTCTTTCTTGAACGAAAGATGGAAAGGGATGTCACCCATTGCCTGGGGAGACACGTTGCGCGAGAGTGAGTATACGGCCTGGATTTATGAAGGCGTTTGTGGTTTAACATCATCATCTAAGAAATAACATGAAATTCGATACAATCATCATCGGTGGTGGCTTATCCGGCTTAATCAGTGGAATTTATTTGTCCCAACGGGGTCAGCGATGTGTTATCATATCATCGGGACAAAGTGCTTTGCATTTTTCTTCCGGGTCATTTGATTTGTTAAATAATTTACCCGACGGGACAAGCGTCCAAAAACCATTGGATGCGATAAGCGAACTCGTCAAACAAGCTCCCACGCATCCTTATGCCAAACTAGGCGAAAACAAGTTTAAGGAATTAGCCCGACAAGCGGAAGAATTTTTAAAAAATGCAGGAATTTCTACCCAAGGGGATCATGAAGAGAATCATTATCGAGTGACTCCAATGGGGACATTGAAACCCACATGGCTCACGCTTAAAAACTTATTGATAAGCGAAAACGAAAAATGTTTACCAATCCAGCACCCGGGCCTTTTTAACATCACGGGATTCCTTGATTTTTACATGCGATTCATTGCGGATGAATTCCTAAAAATGGGAGCCAAATGCAGTATTCATTCTATCAATTTCCCGGCTCTTGAAAATTTGCGCAAGAATCCGACAGAGATGCGCTCCGTTAATATTGCCCGGGTATTTGACAAGCAAGAAAATATAAAAGAATTAGCCCGGATACTAAAAGCGGAAAGCGGAGATTGTGATTCAATTATTTTACCCGCGATCACGGGGTTGAACCGGGAAGATGTGGTAGATTACTTGCGAAAAGAAATCAACAAGCCAATCTATCTCTTGCCAACTCTTCCTCCTTCCGTTCCGGGTATACATACACAACAAAAACTTCGTTCTGTCTTCCAGCAAAATGGAGGCGTTTTCATGCTGGGAGATAATGTTTTACGCGCAGATATAAAAGGTAACAGAATTTCACAGATTTACTCTTTCAATCATGGGGACATTCCTTTCGTTGGACAAAATTTTATTCTTGCCACAGGAAGCTATTTCAGTCAAGGATTGATTGCCAGTACAGAAAAAATATACGAACCAATTTTTGATCTCGATGTAACATTTGCCCCGAATAGAACACAATGGTATAATAGCGATGTGTTTGATGCACAACCTTATCAATCTTTCGGGATCAAAACCGACAACATGTTCCGTTGTACCCGAGAAGGCAAAATCTTTGAGAATCTTTATGCAGCCGGGGCAATCCTTGAGGGATTCAATCCTTTGAAAGAGGGATGCGGGGCAGGGGTTTCCATTTTGAGTGCCATGTATATAGCAGAACAGATTTTAAGTAAATAAAGAAGCCATGAATCTCCAACAACATAATATCAGCGACAACAATTTTGAACAATGTATCAAATGTACGATCTGTACCGTTTATTGTCCTGTAGCAGCAGTAAATCCCAATTATCCGGGTCCCAAACAAGCAGGCCCCGATGGAGAACGCCTACGGTTGAAAAAATTCAACTTCTATGATGAATCCTTGAAATATTGTATTAACTGTAAAAGATGTGAAGTTGCTTGTCCTTCGAACGTGAAAATCGGAGACATTATCCAAGCAGCTCGAATTAAATATAGCAAAAAACAACCGAAACTCCGAGACTATATTCTAGCCAATACAGATCTTGTCGGAACGTTATCCACTCCGTTTGCCCCGATCGTGAATACAACTTTGGGCCTAAAGCCGGTGAAGGCAATTTTGGATGGGGTTATGAAAATCGACCATCGACGCACGTTCCCCAAATACGCTTTCGGCACTTTCGAAAGTTGGTATAAAAAAGTCGCAGAGAAACAAGCCGCCTATCCAAGCCAAGTAAGCTATTTCCATGGGTGTTACGTGAATTACAACAATCCTCAGCTGGGAAAAGATTTAATTAAGGTCATGAATGCTTTTAGCATCGGGGTGCAACTTTTAGAAAAAGAAAAGTGCTGTGGGGTCGCCTTGATTTCCAACGGATTGATCAAACAAGCGCAAAAACAGGCTCGTACGAATATAAATTCGATTCGAAAGTCCGTGTTGGAGAAAAAAATGCCCGTGATAGCAACGTCTTCAACCTGCACGTTTACGATTCGAGACGAGTATCCTCACTTGTTGGATATTGATAACGCTGATGTTCGTGAAGACGTGGAGTTGGCTACCCGGTATATCTATCGTTTATTAAGCCAAAAGAAAACAAAATTGAATTTCAAAACAGGGCAGAAAATCAAGGTCGCCTACCACACGCCCTGCCACATGGAAAAACTGGGATGGGCTTACTATTCTATCGAGTTGTTGAAATTAATCCCGAATATCGAATTAACCATATTAGATTCGCAATGTTGCGGTATTGCGGGAACCTACGGTTTCAAAAAAGAGAATTATAAAACCTCTCAAGACATAGGAGAACCTTTATTCAAGCAAATAGAAGCGCTTGACATTGATTACGTGGTTACCGATTGCGAAACATGCAAATGGCAAATCGAAATGTCCACCTCTAAACGTTGTGAACATCCTATATCAATATTAGCCAATGCATTAGAGTGATTTTAATTCCATCACTCTAATGCATTTTTTGATTATATATCGAAAATCAATGTGTTAAAATCAAAATTCAAACGATTTTTTTTCGAAAAACATTTTGTTTTAAAATTCAATTCTCATACATTTGTTGCATAATGAAACAATGCGATTGCGAAAAAGAAAGCAATCGATTTCGATTTCATTCGAGGAAGGAAGAAGTGCGGCGTCCATTAAAAGAATGATAATTATGAATCGGCAAAGAAACACGATACAAGAATGTATTTTGGGGGGAGGGTAGAACAAGTCCGTAGAGCCAAAAAAACGTGGAAGTGTGTTTATAACAAAATATTTTTACAATAAAATCTAATAACATGTGGAATTTTTTAAAACCAGCACCTCACAAGGATTTATTACCGGAAGGTAAGATCGACTCGACTTACAAGAGCCTGCGTTGGCAGGTCTTCGTCGGCATCTTCATCGGTTACGCCGGCTATTACATCGTGCGGAAGAACTTCTCGATGGCGATGCCGTTTCTAACAGACCCCGCCGGACCTTACGGGTTCGACAAGGGATCGCTGAGTATCGTGTTGTCGTTGAACGCGGTGGCCTACGCCCTGTCGAAGTTCTTGATGGGGAGCGTTTCGGATCGTAGCAACGCCCGCGTGTTCCTTCCTCTAGGATTGGCACTGGCGGCCCTGTCCATGATGTTCATGGCCGTGCCGATCGAGCTGTTCGGGGCAAGCACGACCTCCATCGTGATCATGGCGGTGTTGAACTTCCTAGTCGGGTGGTTTAACGGGATGGGATGGCCTCCCTGCGGCCGCGTGATGACTCACTGGTTCTCCGTGAAGGAGCGCGGGACGAAAATGTCTATCTGGAATTGCGCCCATAACGTGGGTGGCGCTCTCGTGGGCCCGATGGCCGTGTACGGCGCCATGTGGTTCGGGTCGTGGTTCTACGGGGTGGACAGTTCAAAGTACTTTATCATTGGTACCTATATTTTCCCGGCGGCGGTGGCCCTGTTCGTGGCCCTGCTGGCGTACGTGTTGATTCGTGACACCCCGCAGTCCTGCGGGTTACCGACGATAGAGAAATGGCGGAACGATTACCCCAAGAATTACAGCGAGAAACAGGAAGAGGTCCTCACCACGAGAGAGATTTTCTTCAAGTACGTGCTGAATAACAAGATGTTGTGGTTTATCGCCATCGCTAACGCCTTCGTTTACATGGTTCGTTACGGTTGTCTGGACTGGGCCCCGACCTACTTGAAGGAGGCGCAAGGGTATGATATTAAAGAGGCCGGCTGGGCTTATTTCGCTTACGAGTTCGCGGCTATCCCCGGGACCCTCGTTTGCGGGTGGTTGAGTGACGTGGTGTTCAAGGGACGCCGCGCTATCACGACGATCATATTCATGGCCTTGGTGGCTTTGTTTATCTTCCTTTACTGGCAATTCTCGGATAACTACATGATTGTCACGCTATCCTTGATCGCCATCGGTTTCTTCATCTACGGCCCGGTGATGCTTATCGGGGTGCAGGCTCTTGACCTCGCTCCCAAGAACGCGGCCGGGACATCGGCCGGGTTGACCGGGTTCTTCGGGTACTTCTTCGGGACGGCTATCCTGGCGAACGTGGTGATGGGATACGTGGCGGAAAGTTCGTTCGGGTGGGACGGGACGTTCGTGCTGTTGCTTATCGCTTGTGCCTTGTCGATCGTTTTCGTCGGCTTTACTTACAAGGAGGAACAATACCTTGTGCAAAATAGAAAATAATGAATACCAAATAATTCAAATTTAATAAATTATGGTTAATAAATCATGGAGAATTGCAATGGCATGTAGCATAGCCTTGGCTTTCATGTCATGCGAAAATCAGAAATTTAACGACACGTTTGTTGACTCTGAGCGTGTACATGTAGACACCCTATCAACAGAATTACAAAAAGTACGGGATTACGTTCCCCAGTATGCAGTAGTAGCTCACCGTGGTTCCACGTACTGGACTCCGGAAGAAACCGAAGCTGCTTATCGTTGGGCTCGTGAAATGGGAGCCGATTATCTGGAGGCAGACTTACAGGTTTCTAAGGACGGTGTTATTCTAGCCTTGCATGACACGGACTTAAAACGTACCACAAATATTGAAGATGTTTTTGGTGAAAGATTCCCGGAAAAAACAAGAAGGGAATATTATGACCTTTTAGGTTACAGCGCACAAAAAATCGATTCATTGATTGACGTGGATAAAAAAGCATTCGTTCCCAACTATCCCTGCTCTTATACTTACTACGAATTGATGCTTTTGGATGCAGGAACTTGGTTCAATCAAGATGCTGTTAGTCAAGAACAAGCCCGTAAAGGATTTTCTGAGAATCATCAATACATCTCTACCCTTCAGGACTTGATCATGTATTCCAAAGGATTCAAATTGGAAAGGTATGCTCAAGATGCCCCACTACCCACAGGTCATGTAAATATCTGGGGAGATGCTCTCGAAAATGAAAGAGTCGTAAAAAAGATGGTTGCAACGAATGAAGAATTCAGTAATCCGGTAAACTTCGGTGTAAAAGATAAAGTTGTTCGTTATGAATTCGGCTATGTTAAAGATGATCTCGGTACGAGTGGAAACATCCCCGGAATTTATATCGAATTCAAAGAGCCGTGGTTAAATCCATCTAACTTTGAACAAATGGTATACAACGAGTTAAAAATGGAAAATGTAACCGGATTCGCTGAAAAGCTTAACATGAACATTATCGCCGGAGGTGAAGAATCTGAAAGCAATCCTTTCTACAAAGACGGTAAAATTAACGTTGGTAACACGAATGGAAAAGTTATTCTTCAAACTTTCTCGTTACAAAGTTTAACTCGCGTATGCGACCTATTTGATGGTCAAGTTCCGATGTGTTTCTTGTTATGGAAAGGAACCGGAGCAACAGACTTAACTTACGATGATCCTCAAGGATATGCCTCTTTCATCAACTTGGCAGTAAAATACAAAGCACATTTCATTGGACCCTGTATTGCCGGAGCCCCGAACAACTATCCTGAATTAAATTATCCGTGGCAACACAACTTGATCCACCGTGCAAAAATGAAGAATCACCCGTATTCATTCGATACTTATGACCAAATGGCTAAATATTTCGGCCAATACAACTGGGGAAGTGATGGTGGTTCCCGTTACGAGGCTCCTTACTTGGATGCATTCTTCACGAACCACACGGATATGAGTCTTCAATACATGGTTGACTTTGGTTACAGAAAATCTCCCGCACCAACGGAAATTCCGGATGCACGTGAGGTACTGGATAATTTAGGTTACGAAAAATAATTTTTAATCGATTATTGTAATGAAAAAATACATATTATTACCTGCCATGATGGTAGCCGCGATGTTATCTACCACTGCAGTGAAAGCCCAAGAAGATGTAAATCCTTTATTGAAATATGTCAATAAAGAAAACAATCTTAAAGCAAGCATCGGTGGTCGTATGTTTGCAGACGTAGCTTATTATCACACGGAATGGACCCCGATGAAATCCGGTGCTGCCATCACGGACGCTCGTATTCACGCCTCTTTAACTTACGGAAAATTGTTTATCTACGCGGACTTCGGCTTCGGTAACGGTGAATTCAGCCAAAAAAACCTATTCGCACAATATACCTTCAAAGAAAGTTTAAAAGGAATCCATTTGGTAAAAGCCGGTTATTATAACGAGCCGTCAAGCATGAGCATGATGACCAGCTCATATAACTATCACTTTATCAGCCGCCCGTCAGTTTCCCAAGCATTGGATCCGGGACGGTCACTGGGAGCCACTTACAAATTCTTCAACAGACATTTCTTTGCCGATCAAGGTATTTTCTCTCAATTGAAATACAACGAGCAAGAAGAAGGTTATCAAGGATTTAGCTTAAGTGGACGTTGGTTATGGAAACCTATCAACGATAACAACATCACCTTACAATTCGGTACAGGATTACGTTACCAAAGAATTAACGGTGGAGAGGTTTACCAAGATGGTGTTTATAAAACGAACATGCACGTGGCAGCCAACATGCAAACTTACGTGGATGAAACTACTAAATTTTTAAGTTGTGACCTTCCTTGGGCAAAAGATGCCTTCACGATCAGTCCTGAATTCTTATTCAAGAGCGACCGTGTATTTGCTCGCGGAGAATTCATCTGGAAAAAAGTATGGAAAGACCGTGATGATCAAACCTTGTTTGAAAGTCAATTAGGTGGCCAACAAAGTTGGACGAATGTTGAAGGATGGAGAAGTGGAAACAAATTGCGTCCCACGATCATGAACGGTGGTTACGTGGAATTCGGTTACCTGCTTTGCGGTAAAGCTTATACCTACGATGACGAATACGGTTTATTAAAAGGCATGGGTGACAAAGGCGGTTTGGAACTCGTAGCTCGCTACTCTTGCACGAACTTAACAGATATTACTGACGGGGACATTTTCTTGATTGGTAATCACAAGTTCTACCCGAACGGAAAAGTTGTAGACTATCCCTATTCTTCTAGTATTGACGGGGGTACCATGCACTCGGTAACACTTGGATTGAATTATTCTTTCAATCAATACATTAAAATCATGGGAGAATATCAATATGCTAACTTGAGTAACGTATATTTCCCAGATGACGAGAATTTTCATCAACTGCAATTACGAGTAATGTTTGCATTCTAATTGTCAGGAAAATTTTTGAAAAAGAAATCACACCAGAAGAGCGTGTCCGCATGGCACGCTCTTTTATTTTAAACCCGGAACAAAATAAAGGGGAAGTAACGGGGAAATAGGTCATTCCAAATATCTCACAAATATTCTATCTAAACAGCAAAGCCAGTTGCTAAACGGGTTTAAAACGTGGGGGACACGTCAATTCCTCTTACTTGATAACTTAACTCCCCCTTAACTCTCACTTAATTCAAAATATAATCAACAAAAGTAAGGGTACAAAAGGAAATATCAAGCCGATAAAAGTATGACAATTCAAGTCATCTCACGCCAATATTTTTCTTTAGAACGGGTAACCGATCGCCAAGTGAAACCTTAAACCATCCTTGAACTTGGGGATATTATAATATCCCGACTTATCCGGATTCTTGTAAGGAGTATGCAAAGCAATTCCCAGATCACCCCGGAGTACGATAAAACCAAAGTCATAACGTAGGCCGAAACCTGTTCCCAAAGCAATCTCTTTTAACAAACCTGCCAACTTAAACTCCCCGCCCGGACGTTTCGGGTCATTCCGCAACAACCACACGTTACCGGCATCCAAAAAGATAGCCCCATTCAGTTGATACATGATTTTGAAACGAAGTTCCACGTTCCCTTCCAATTTAATATCTCCCGTCTGATCCAGATAAGCCGTTTTGTTATCACTTTCCTGATGATAGCTACCGGGGCCAATTGACCGGATCGTGAACGCCCGGATACTATTT
>ERZ773187.2327-NODE-2327-length-12276-cov-20.672449_pt1 | contig 12276 bp, 8 predicted proteins | sample MGYA00511242_ERZ773187 | MGnify/ENA primary metagenome ERZ773187 (study PRJEB29015, sample SAMEA2737744) | human gut metagenome | biome: human gut; feature: human-associated habitat; material: faeces | place: China | collected 2012 ... | reverse complement strand
AACCTACGATGGGGGAGTCAAAGTCCCCTGCCTTACCGCTTGGCGATGGCGCATCATGCAAAATAGTATAGCATATTTTCCGCTGTTCCACAAGAGGTGCGCCGCATTTTTGCAGCTTTTTCTGTGCGCTGTCTGCCGCACTTGCGGCGGTTTGGGTCGGTTTTTGGGCTTTGCGGCCGGGCCCCTGCGTTTTCCATATTCTTCCATGTTTTTACGAAAGGCAAGTTTTGCGGGACGCGTTTTTCAAAAAACACAGTCCGCAGGGGGCACAAGATTCATATTGCAAAGGTGAAATTTATTTTTTTCCTGATTTTTCTTATTATTTTCTCAAAAGACTGTATTTTTTGTTGCGGTTCTGGTACACTGGATGTGATAAAAATAAGTTGAAGAAACTACGCCGATGTCCGGGCTGTCCCCGGGCGGGGCAGTGTCTCCATCTTTGTGAAGGAAAGCGAGGGATCTCATGAAAAAATTCCTGAAAACGCTGGTGGTCGGGCTTTGCCTGTTCACGCTGCTGTGCTGCGCACTGCCGGCTGCATTTGCCGCCGACAAAACTTCAGGGAGCAAAAAGGAAGAGAACGTGTACGCCATTGGTATGGATGCCCAAGGCGGCATCTGCTCCACCGTGGTAACCTACACGAACCTGTCCGGCAAACTGGAGAGCACGCCCGAGCAGCCTACCATGACGGGCTACACCTTTGACGGCTGGTACACCGAGCCGGTGGGCGGCAGCAAGGTGACCACCTCCACCGTGTTCACCTCCGACGCCACCATCTACGCCCACTGGACTGCCAAGGTCGGTACTTCTACCGTGCCGCAGCCCACCACCCAGCCTGCCGCCCAGTGGCAGAAGTATGTAGGGCCTGCCCTTGTGGCCGGTGCCCTGCTTACTACCCTGCTGGTCGCCACCATGTTCTGAACACTGCTGTAAACGCAATGACACCATTGAAGAAAGGGATTTTACCATGACTACTTCTACCATGAAAATGCCCGCCAGCTATTCCGCTATCGAAGCCGAGGAGATGACCTATCTGGACGGCGGCGCCAGCAACGCTTATCAGTCCTTCCTGGACATCGGCAAGGTGTTCAACTACATTGCCCGCATCTTCTCCGGTGCAAGCTCCATCATCAACAACGTTAACGTCATCTACCAGTCCTTTGTATCGCTGAACAGCCTGCTGGGCAGCTTCGGCAAGTAAAAGCATCACCCCAAAGTTCAGATCCGGGAGCCGCGCTTTTTTCGAAAAGTGCGGCTCCCGTTTTTCGTACACGCTGTAATTCAGTGCATTACTGCGCAGCACTTCACGTTCCAGAATTGTGAACAAACTTTTTAAGCTTTTGGGGGGGTCAGTGGTCGTTTTTTGGGCTTTTTCTATATAAAAAGCAAAAAAATGCGATATTTTTTGGGCTTTATCTCTTGATTTTGTGTCTGATTTGTTATATTGTTGTTACATGGAATGTGCTAAAATAAGATAGTTTATAAAAGGTCTCTCCAGCTGCGCAAATTGCGTGGCAACAAGTGAATTATCAGGCATTTCCTTTAAGTTGTTTCGGTTTTTTCGAAAAAATTTTCGTTATCTTTACATTCGGGAGTTTGTACACAAATGGCAGATCGTGAACTGCGGCGGATGCACCGCGCTGAACTGATAGAGATCATCTATGCGCTGAAGCAGAGCGAGGACCAGCTCAAGGCGCAGAACGCCGCGCTTACCGCGCAGCTGCAGGACCGGCAGCTGCGGCTGGAAAGCGCCGGTTCCATCGCGCAGGCCGCGCTGGAGCTGAACAACGTGTTCGCCGCCGCGCAGGCCGCCGCCGATGACTATCTGCACTCGGTGCAGGCCAGTCTTGCGGACACCAACGCCACCGCCGCCAATACCCTTTCGCAGGCGCGCAGCGAGGCCAAACGCATTCTGGAGCAGGCACAGGCAGACGCCGACAGCCTGAAAGCGCAGGCGCAGCAGGAATGCGACGCCATGACCGCCGCCGCCGCGCAAAAACGCACCCAGACCGAGGCCGACTGCAAGGCCATGGTAGAGCGCGCCGAGCAGGAGGTGCAGCAGCGCTGGCAGGCATTTGACCACAAGGCCAACGAGCTGCTGGATCAATACCGCAGCACTGACGGCCTGCCTTCGGAGGAAACATGAAAAAACGCGATATCCGGTTCGCTTCCATCCCTTCCACCGAGGAAGTGGCCGCAGAACGTGAGCGTCTTGCGTACCAGAGCCGCTATCAGCGGGTGCTGCGCAGTACGATCTATATTCTGGTGGTGGTGGCCGCAGCAGCTGTGCTGCTGGCTACGCTGTTTCTGCCGGTGCTTCAGGTCTCCGGCGACAGCATGTACCCTACATTAAATGATAAAGACATTATCCTGCTGGTAAAATCCAACCACATTGAAAACGGTGAGTTATGCGGGTTTTACTGGCAGAACAAGCTGCTGCTCAAGCGCATCATCGGGCAGCCCGGTGATGTGATCGATATGGACGTGAACGGCGTAGTCTCGGTAAACGGCGTGGCGCTGGACGAACCCTATGTGGACGCGCTGACCGTGGGCGAATGCGACATCCGGTTCCCCTATCAGGTGCCGGAAAACCGCTACTTCGTGCTGGGCGACCACCGTGCCACCTCCATCGACAGCCGCAGCAGCGTGATAGGCTGCGTTGAAAAAAGCCAGATCGTGGGCAGGGTTTTTCTAAGGGTATGGCCCTTGTCCAGCTTCTCGTTGATCCATTGACCCCGGGAGGAGGTATTTCGTTATGAACGACATTCTTAAAACGTACATGGAGCGGTTCCGTGAGAACCGGCACACCCTGCGGCGCTACACCGCATTTGTGCTGGCACTTGCCATGATCACCACCCTGTTCGTCAACTGGCAGCTGCATGGCGTGGGCATTTCCATGACCGCGCAGTACCAGTGCGGCGAGGAGGAGCACACCCACACCGCGGATTGCTATACCAAGGTGCTCACCTGCGGTTACGAGGAAGGCGAGCTTGAAAATGCGGACGAGGTGGCCGCCGCTGCTGCGACCAGCCAGCCCACCGTTGAGGCTGAGCCCGCGCCGCTGGCACTGGAGCCGCAGATCGAGTTTGTGCCCCACGAGCACACCGAGGACTGCTACACCGAGGTGCAGACTCTGACCTGCATGGAGGAAGAGCACGTCCACGGTGACGACTGCTTCGACCCCGAGGACGGCACCCTGATCTGCGACAAATTTGAGCATACCCACGACGAAAGTTGCTATACCACCGAGTACGAGCTGACCTGTGGACTGGAAGAGGGCGAGCTTGTGGAGCAAGTGGTGGAGCCCACCCAGAGCGCCGAGCTGGCGGCTATGGCTGTGGCCGAGCCTGTGGCACTGGAGCCGACGGTGGACACCGTGGAGCCCATCTACCACCACCACACTGACGCCTGCTACGAGGAAGTGCTTACCTGCCCCCTGCCGGAGCATCACCACACCGTAGCCTGCCTGAGCGACACCTCCGCCGACGTTGAGACCCCCGAAGAGTGGCAGGCCGCCAACGCCGAGGCCGTGATGACCGGCAACTGGGACGAGGACCTGCTCAGCGTGGCAAAGACCCAGCTGGGCTACGAGCAGAGCGAGAAAAACTTCGAGATCGACCCCGCAGACGGCGTGACCCTGCACTACTACTCCCGCTACGGCCAGTCTTACGGCAACCCCTACGGCGAGTGGGACGTGATGTTCCTCTCCTACTGCCTGAAGTACGCCGGTATCCCCCAGAGCGCCATCCCGCAGGAGGCCAGCGTGCTTGCCCTGCGCAGCTCCATGAGCGACATGGATTGGCTGCTGGACGGCGAGGACGGCAGCGCCGCCAATGTGGGCGACATCGTTATTTATAATAAGTACGTCACCCGCACCGTGGCTGTGGACAGCAGCGCCGATGGTGCAGCGGACGATCTGGACGACCAGTTCAGCATGGACACCGATTTCGAGAACGGCGCAGAGCTTGAAACTTCCGGCGCTGCTGCGCTGGATACCGCCCCCGCCGCCGAGGACGCCCCCGCTGCCGACAGCGTGATCACCCCCGATCTCCCCGACACCGCCAACCCGGAGCAGCCCGCCGCAAAGCCGGTGGACAGCACCGGCACCTCTGCATCCGGCGCGGACACCCTTATCCCCAGCGTGGATTCCCCCGCTGCCGAGCCGCAGACCACTACCGTGACTGACGCTCAGCCCGTGGAGACCGTGGGCATCGTGAGCAGTGTGGACAGCGATGCCGACACCCTGACCGTCATCTCCGGCGACGTGGACGGCAAGGTGGCTGAGGTCACCCTTTCCAACGCCGAGGTTCTGGCCGTGGTGGATGTTGCCGCCGCCCAGTACGCCGACACCTACGGCGGCCAGCTGCCTACCATCTCCGCCAGCCGTCCGAACCGTGCGCCCACACTGATGACGACGGAAGAACCGACCTATTTTGACTACTTTGTGGAAACGCCTGAGGGCACGAACAAGGGCGGCATTACCGGTATCACCGTAAAGAAGGGTAGCCAGATCCTCGAGCCGGGAACTTCTTCTATTGAGTTGATGGATGGCGATAAGCTTAGTCTGAGCTACACCTTTAATATCCCTGAAAATGCCCTTAAGGATCATCCTACGCCAAAAAACCTGACCTATAAGCTTCCTGACGGCATTGAATTGACCGAAAATAAAGACTTCAAGCTGATCAACCAAAGTGACGAGAATCAAGAAGTTGGTACTGGCGTAGTTGATACGGATGGTGTTGTCCATCTTACTTTCTATAACGATTTTGATACTTCAAAGCCTTTTACCGGACACTTTGATTTCGATGTAGAAGCTTCCACAGTCGGCTTTGAGGAAAGCTCTGAGATTCACTTCCCGACCGGGCTGGATCTTCTTGTCAAGCTGCCGCGCGATCTTGCTATTGAAAAGAAGGGCGCTACCCCCGTTGTGGATAGTGACGGCACTATCTATATTGATTACACCGTCATCGTTTCCTCTAAGGATGGCTGGTCTCAGCCCATTGAGATTCTGGACGAACTCCAAAACAACGACACGATTGCGGGCGAATACGTCCAAAGCAGCTTTAAACTGGTCAAGATCGATGCAAGCAACTCTAAGAGCGAGGTAACGGGCTACAACAACACTTTTGAACCTAATAGCTTCCATATTACTAAGCTGGAAAAATTAGGCCCCGGCGAGAGTTATCAGCTGACTTACCGCGTCAAGATAATCAAAAACACTGCCGCAGGTGCTGGTTCCGTTGAATTCAAGAATAAAGCACGCTCCAACAAAACGGATGATTGGAAGTGGTGGACGACTAGTTTTGAAGACCGCATCTGGAAAAACGGTTCTTACAATCCCGACACCAACACAATAACATGGACTGTGGGCGTTAAGAACCCTTACGCGCAGAACCTGAAGGGTTCTACGGTCGTAGACACGATCACTACCGAGGGTGCTCTGATCAACGGCAGCATCAAGCTGGAACAAGTCCGCGACAAAGACGGCAACTGGATCACCGCGAGTATTGGCGAGCCATTTGCGCCCAACGCCGATAAAAAAGGCTTTACCTACACCTTTAATGAGGATGCCTGCGGCATGGAGTATAAATTCACCTATGAAACGACTGTGCCGACAGATTCAACGACTGGCAAGCCTGTGATGGTGCATAATGATTCCACCTTCAAGGTAGACGGTAAGGATTACACAGTCGGAAAGGATGTTACGCCGTCCGACCGCAGCTGGGGCTTTAGTAAAAGCCCCACCGGCAACTTTACCTCTACCGGTGAAAAAAATCAGTACACCGCAGGATGGAGGCTTTATTCCGATGTGCCTAATTCTTGGACGACGTATGATTTTGTTGACCATATCAAAGTTTCTGAGAATGTTAAGCACTACGGTATCGCTTTGGAGCTGGAGAGTGAGATCCGTAAGAATCTGACTTTTACAACCGCAGACAACAAAACGCTTACTGCTGCAGATGCTGCAGCAGCCGGTATTAAAGTCACAATCGACTACTATACCGATTCCTTCGATAACGCAAGCGATGCTGACAACCACACCAAAACTTCTGCTGCAAATAGCACCGAAGAGATACACACCTTTATCATCCATCTGGAGAAAGGCAAGTACACCGGTTCCCCTGTCAAGAGCATGAACATCAGCAGCTATTATACGCACGTAGACACCACGGCTGTTCCGGCAGGTGCAAAGATCAACATCTATAATAATACCGCCAGTTATTTCTATAACAAGAATGCAGATGAAACCGGTCTTACTAAGGGTGTATCCACATCCAACTACTCTGATCATTACTACAATAAAGCCCCCAATCCCTACAAGCCTACTGCAAACGAGAACTATAAGTCCGGCATGGAAGTATACTACGAGCTTGTTCTGGATGTCTCCAGCTTGAAGAAGTTTTCCAAGGACAAGGACGGAAACTACACCATTACGGTAACCGATACTCTCCCCAACGGACTTACTTTTAAGGAAGGCAGTGCCACAGGTCTCTTTGGCTGGACTGATTGGTGCCAGCAGAATTCACAAGAAACCGGATTTAGTTTTGCCTATACGGCCAACTTTGCAGTCACCCGCGAGGGTCAGACCATTACTTTTAAGTTTAATAATCTCGATAAGGTTCAATATGAACTTGCCAAAGTGGAAGGCAAGCGATTGACGCACCTCCTTGTCCGCTACGCGGCAACTGTTACGGACCCCAAGTGGGAGAGCCCGAAAACCGTAACCGGAACCTACACCAATACGGCAAAGTGGGACGGCAAGGACGCCGATGCAACCATTACCTTAAACCGTGACCTTGAATACCTGACCAAGAGTGCAACGTATGAAGCGCTTGAAAATGAAAAAGGCGCCAAAACCGGTCAGCTTGCGGTGCATTACAGTCTGGATATCAATCCCGCTTGCGCCGACCTGCTGAAGGACGGCGACACGGTGACCCTGACCGATACGATGGCTGTGCAGGACAAGAATGTTACGGCACATCTGGATATGGACAGCGTAAAGCTGTACGATTATCCCTATGTAAAGGATGTTAGCCAGCCACTGCCTACTACAAGCTATGGTATGGTCTACGAGCGTACAACAGACAGCAGCGGTAAGGACACCCACACCATGAAGTTCACGCTGGACGATTCTCGCGGTTATGTATTAAAGTACGATTACGTGCTGGATTCCAACGATACCGTGACGCTTTCGAATGTTGCAGAGCTTACAGGAAATCACCGCAAGCAAGCGGATACGCTCGTCACAAAGCTGGATGCCAGCGGTTCCGTTTCTCACAGTCAGTTCACACTGTATAAGGTTGACAGTCTGAATCCGTTGACGCGTTTGAAGGGTGCGGAGTTTACGCTCTCCTCCTACAATGGAACTGAATTCATCGCCCATGACGGACAGTCCCTGCATAAAACGGATGTGAATGGCGAGATCGTTCTCCACCTTGGTGATAACGAGAAAGACGATTTCCCCGGCGAGCACTTTAAAATCCTGCCCGATAAGCTCTACAGACTCGTTGAGACCAAAGCACCTGCTGGCTACAAAATCGGCACGGATGATCCTGTGTATTTCATCTTTGCAGACGCAGACAGTAATGAAACTGCTGCTCATGCATGGGAAAAAACTAATAAACCTAATGGTTTGGATCAAAGCAAGGTTGTGATTGTAACCGGCGGTCAGCAAAAGAACTACACCGTGCAGAATACGCGTACCTGGCTGACCATCCAGAAGTTCTGGCAGGATAAGGACGGTAAGGCGATCCCTGATGCCGACACTCCGAATACTGATGTCACAGTGTATCTGTATCGTTATCCTAACGGTAGCAACAAGCAAAGCCGCGACACAACCTTCAAAAAAACCATTACCCTTAAGAAAAAGGACAACTGGATCTATGTTTACGATGGCACGGACGGCAAGTTGGATGCTGGTTACCACTACTATATCGAGGAAGCTTCTACCGGCGACAAGTACGACGTGACCTACAGCGACAGCAACAAGACCGGTGTGGAAAACGGCGGTCTGCTTACGCTGACCAACAAGGAGATCGTTGGCTACGAGCTCCCCTCTACCGGCGGCACCGGTACACTCCCGTACACAGCCGTGGGCGGCACAATGATGCTGTCTGCGCTGGCATATAGTTTTATCCACCGCAAGCGCAGACACGAAGGGAGGGCAGATGACTAAACTGCACTTCCCTGCCGGACGCCCGGGGCTGAGCCCCCGCCCGCCCAGCGCAAAGTTTACGCGATAGACCGAACAAAAACGACACCCCTACCCCCCCCCCTGTGCAAAACGCAGGGGGCGGCAAGGGGCAGAAAAGAAAGGGGCTTTTTCCATGAAGAAAGCAATGAAGAAACTCATGGCTGCGCTGCTGGCAGTTGCTATGGTTTGCGCCATGGCCATTCCGGCGTTTGCAGCTGGTGGTGCTGGTGCTACCACTGGCGAGGGTAAGATCACCATTGATAACGCTGTTATAGGTCATACCTATAAGATCTACCGTATTCTGAATCTTCAGTACAATGATACTGCTAAGTCCTTCCGCTATGAAAAAAATGATAAGTGGGGAGCTTTTGTTGAGGAGCAGACGGCCTATTTATCTGTTGATTCCACGACCGGTGTTGTTACTTGGGCAAACTCTGATAACGCAGATAATGGCACTGCTATCAAGGCACTTGCAGTAGCTGCCGGTCAGTATGTTAAGGATCAGGGTACTGCCCTCACTGCTGACGACTTTAAAGAAGCAACCTCAAGCACTGTAACCTTCGATAACCTGCCCCTCGGCTGGTATCTGGTGGTTTCCGACCTGACCACCGATGCGATCTGCTCCATTGATACCACTGCAAAAGAAGTGACCATCAAGGAAAAGAACGGTGTCCCCACTGTGACAAAGGAAGTTGAGTACGCTTCCGGCTCTTGGGGTCAGGGCAACGATGGCAACGTTGGCGATACCGTAAACTTCCAGACCACCATCTACGTGACCGATGGTAACCCCACCAACTACGTTCTGCACGATAAGATGTCCAATGGTTTGACCTTTAAGGAGGATTCCATTGCCGTAAAGGTAAATGACACCACTCCCATTACTAACTACACGGTAAAGTACACCAATACCGATAAGTGCACTTTTGAGATTTCTTTCCCCAATGGTACTCTGCATACCAACGATAAGGTGGTTGTAACCTACTCCGCTACCATTAACAGCAATGCTGTGGTTGGTACTGCCGGCAACGAGAACGAGACTTGGCTGAAGTATGGCAACAATGGCGAGACAACCCACGGACGTACCAAGACCTATACTTGGAAATTCAATATCTTCAAGTACTTCACCGATAGTGACGACACCATGCAGTATCTGGCTAATGTTGAGTTCGTGCTGTACCGCAAGAATGCCGACGATAAGGCTGAGTACGCAAAGTTCGATTCCAACAACAAGCTGTCCGGTTGGACTGAAGCTGAGAATGAAGCCACTAAGCTTAAGACTAACGCAACCTCCATTGTTGGCGTTAAAGGTCTGGACAAAGGCACCTACTTCCTGAAGGAAACCGCAACTCCCGGCGGCTTCAACGGCCTGACCACTGATGTGGAAGTTCAGATTGACAGTAGCTGCAACACCCTCAATGGCGCTACTTACACGGTCAAGTATAAGATGGCCAATGATGAAGATTTTGCGGATACCGATGAGGAAGAAAAGGTTGTTCCCATTGAGAACAAACGCGGCACTACCCTGCCCGGCACCGGCGGCATCGGCACCACCATCTTCTATGTGATCGGCGGCGGCCTGATGGTTGCAGCAGCTATCCTGCTCATTACCAAAAAGCGCATGGAGAACCGCTAAGCTCTCCTTTTCCCCTGCACAGAGCGGGGCCGCAAGGCCCCCTGCTCTGATCCTGAAACTATAACGTTAGGGAGTAGCCCATGAAAAAGAACAAAAGCACTATTATATTGATCCTCGTCTTTTTCGTGGGTCTATCCGTGATGTTATACCCCACTATCAGCGATTACGTCAACCAGCGCAACCAGTCCCGCGCGGTGGCAAACTACGCGCAGGACGTGGACAACATGACCGATGCGGATTACAGCGCCTATTTTGACGCCGCCGATGCCTTTAACGCACAGGTGGCCGCCAACGAAAACGCCCTCTTCCGCCCGGATCAGCTTACCGGCTACAACGAAACGCTGGATATTACCGGCACCGGCATTATGGGTTACATCACCATTTCCAAAATCGGCGTGGAGCTGCCCATCTACCACGGCACCGGCGACAGCGTGCTGCAGATCGCCGCAGGCCACTTGGAGGGCACCAGCCTGCCGGTGGGCGGCGCGTCCACCCACGCGGTCATCTCGGCGCACCGCGGCCTGCCCAGCGCAAAGCTGTTTACCAACCTCGACCAGCTGGAAGTGGGCGATACCTTTACCATCACCGTGCTGGACCGGGTGCTCACCTACGAGGTGGACAAAATCTCCATCGTGCTGCCCACCGAGACCGATGAGTTGAAGATCGCCGAAGGCAAGGACTACGTCACCCTGATGACCTGCACCCCCTACGGCATCAACACCCACCGCCTGCTGGTGCGCGGCCGCCGCGTAGAGACCCCGGATCAGTACAAGCACCTCCGCGTTACCGCCGAAGCGCTTAAAATTGAACCCATTATTGTTGCGCCCATTATGGCGCTGCCCATGCTGCTGATCTTGCTGATCGGTATGCTGATTTCCACACGCAAACCCAAGAAAACGAGAGGTGAAGAACATGAAAAGCATTGATCTGCGTCATCGTCTGGCGGCTGTGCTGCTGGCTATGTGCCTTGTGGTATGCTGCGCCCTGCCGGCGTTTGCCACCAGTGCCAACATTGTGCTGGGGCGTCTGGGCTCGCTCCACGTCCGCCTGTACGACACCCACAACGATGTGCCCCTGCGCGGCGGCGAGCTGACCCTGTATCAGGTGGCCTCCGTCAAGCGCACCAACGGCAACCTGTACTTTGACTATACCGGCGATTTTACGGGCTGCGGTGTCGTGCTGGGCGATCTTTCCGACAGCACGCTGGCAGACCAGCTGGTAAAGTATCTGCCCGCTGTGCCCGCCATTGCTGCCCAGCAGGACGTGAACGAAGAGGGCTATGCCAACATTACCAAGCTGCCGCAGGGTCTGTACTTGGTCGTGCAGACCGAGGCATCCCACGGCTACGAGGCCATCAAACCCTTCCTTGTGTCCATTCCCATGCCCGATGGCGACAACTGGATCTACGATGTGGACGCCACCCCCAAGGTAGGCGCTACCATCCCGGAAACGCCGGACACCCCCGACACCCCGGATGTGCCTGACACGCCGCCGGATACGCCCGACACACCGGACACCCCCGATCTCCCGGAGCAGCCGGACACCCCGGATACGCCGGTGAGCCCCGGCACACCGGATAACCCGGTAAGTCCCGACAGCCCGGACAACCCGGTAAGCCCCGAGAATCCGGATAACCCGGTCTCCCCTTCCAACCCCGATAAGCCTGTTCTGCCCCAGACCGGCCAGTTGAACTGGCCCGTGCCGGTGCTGGCCTGCAGCGGCGTGCTGCTGTTTGCCGCAGGCTGGGTGCTGAACCGTCAGGGCAAAAAGGAAAACTGACTTTGCGCTCCTTTCTTTTCGGCACAGCGTGGCGTTGTGTACCGAATTTGCTCCCCCGCAAGGGGGAGCATTTTTTGTGCCCTTCCCCTGCCGGGCGCAGCACGATTTTGAATGCGCTCCGCGTTGCTCTGCGCATAATCAGCGGAAAATATATTTTTTAATTTGCAATTCTGGAAAATCTGCGGATTTTCCAGAATTGCCTTTTCACGGGTGGGGTTTGGGCACGAACCCTCTCAGGCATCTCGCTTTGCTCGATGCCAGCTCCCCCGAAGGGGGAGCTTTTTGGGTGGAGCTGGCGAACGCAGTGAGCCTGAGGGGGGTACACGCAAAAGAGCCGCTGTACAAAAAGTACAGCGGCTCTTGTTTTATGCAGTTTGTTTATGTCTTACTGCTGCTGGGCGGCCTTTTTGGCCTCCAGTGCCAGAATGGCGTCGCGGCGGCTCAGGTTGATGCGGCCCTGCTGGTCGATGTCGGTCACCTTGACCACGATGGCATCGCCCACGGCAACCACGTCCTCTACCCGCTCCACGCGCTTGGTGTCCAGCTTGGAGATGTGCACAAGGCCTTCCTTGCCCGGGGCGATCTCCACAAAGGCACCAAAGTTCATCAGGCGGGTCACCTTGCCCTTGTAGATGGCACCGATCTCGGGGTCCTCCACAATGGTCTTGATGG
>ERZ773187.2320-NODE-2320-length-12302-cov-2.846003_pt1 | contig 12302 bp, 9 predicted proteins | sample MGYA00511242_ERZ773187 | MGnify/ENA primary metagenome ERZ773187 (study PRJEB29015, sample SAMEA2737744) | human gut metagenome | biome: human gut; feature: human-associated habitat; material: faeces | place: China | collected 2012 ... | reverse complement strand
CAATGAGTTGTTTTCTAAAATTAATACAAATGATAAAGATTTTGTGTCAATTGATTTCGAGGACAATCTCGATCCAAAAATCCCTCTTTATATTAATGGGCAGTCTTATTCTCTGAAAAAACATCAAGAAAATGCAATCAAGGAGTGGCAGAATAATTCATTTAAAGGGATTTTTACAATGGCAACAGGTGCTGGTAAAACGATTACCGCATTACATGCAGCTACAAAGCTTTTTCAACATATGAATAGTAATTTGTTTTTCATTGTAGCTGTGCCGTATCAAGCCTTAGCTGAGCAATGGCGAAAAGAAATGGCTCGTTATAATATATTCCCTTTGATTTGTGGTTTTTCAAAAAACAACTGGAATTTTCAATTAAAAAAAATTGTCGCATCGTCAAATTTAGCGAAAAATAAAAAATTCAACGCTATTATTGTTATTAATGCAACGTTAAAATCAAATGATTTTCAGTTTGAATTGAATAAGATTAATCCGAATGGAATGCTTTTTATTTGTGATGAATGTCATCATCATGGTTCATTTAAAATGAACGGAATTGTCCCTGAAGCAAAATTCAAAATTGGATTATCTGCCACACCATGGGAGGACTATTACTCGGATTCAGCAGTTTTTCTCAGGAATATATATGGTCAGCCGATTGCTAAGTACGATCTTGAAGATGCATTGAAAGACAATGTGTTGTGCCCATATAAATATAAAACAATATATTGTGAAATGGATGATGATGAGGTTGAGAGTTACTTGCAGATTTCGAAATCCATTTCAGTTTTAGAAGGTAAAAGAGAAAAAGGAGTAAGTATTGATGAAAGTCAACTATTGCATCTGCTCTTAAGGCGTACAAGAATGTTGGGAGCTATAAAAAGCAAATATTACAAATTAGATAAACTTATAAAAAATGAAGGAATAAAATCAAAATCATTATTTTACTGCGGCGAGGGGAGTGATTTATCAGAAGAAGTTAACGAAGAATATGGTTCAACACAAATCATTGATAAAGTTACAAGGGTACTCGCCAAATATGGTTATAAAAATGCTCGATTTACCAGTGAACAAACAAATATTCAGAGAGAAGAATATTTAGAGGCATTTAAAAATGGCACTTTAGATTCTCTGGTAGCTAAAAGAGTTTTGGATGAAGGAATTGACATTCCAGATTGTAGGTATGCATTTATTTTAGCTAGTGCAAATAGTACAAGGCAGTACATTCAACGAAGAGGGCGCATCTTACGTAAAAGTACTGGGAAAGAGTTTGCAGTGATTTATGATTTTATTGTATCACCTCCCACTAATAGGAATTCTCAAGCACTTGATTCCTTAATAAAACGGGAGGAAGCAAGAATTCATGAATTTAGCCGCCTAGCGATCGAAACGGAGATAGTAGATGTCTAACAATCATGTAGAAATACTTAAACAGATTCGTGAATCTTTGGAGAAAGATCCCGACTTTTTATCAACCGATGAAGATAGAATTCTTCAAAAAATAATAGATCATGAAAGAGTTGCTCGTTCTGTATCGAATCCTTCTGATGATAAAATTCGGTTGAATTATATTGATTCAATATTGAAAGAATACTTGGAGTCATAACATGAAATTAAACAAGATTATAGTCACCAACTTTCGGCAATTCTATGGAAGTAACACTATTGTTTTTGCCACAGATGAGGATAAAAACATTACTTTAATTCATGGTGAAAATGGTCTAGGAAAAACCACTCTTTTAAATGCAATTTTATGGTGTTTTTATAACCGCTTTACTAACGATTTTGAAAACCCACGTGAAATAGTGAATATTTTTTCATTGAGTCAAGGGAATATTATAGCTACTGTAGAGATCATATTTAATCATGAAGGTAAAGAATTTTATATAAAGCGAGAATATAACAATAGCACACAGAACAATGATGTTATTGTATACGAATTAGAAAATGGTACATTTATTAAGCAAGTAAAATTAGCTGTGCCATTTATTCAAAGTGTTATTCCTTCTCAAATGGCTGACTATTTTTTCTTCCATGGTGAGGGTATTGCTAACATTAATAATAATAATAACTTGACTAAATTCAGGAAGGCAATAAGAGACATATTAGGATTCACATCTGCTGAATATGCAAAGGATGATCTGATTGAATTAATTTCAAGAAGAAAGGTCGAAATTCAAAAAATAACAAAAAAAAATAATGAATATAGTGCTAAATATAAAATAAAAACTGATCTTGAGTATGACAGGAGAGAATTGATTTCTGCTAGAGAGGTTTGTAAGGATAATATTGAAAATTACCAGATTGAGTTAGATGCACTGAGTGAGAGACTTAAGAATATAAAAGTATATAATGTCTCTGATATACAAAACAAAAAACAAGCAGAAGAGAAAAGGGTAAAGTACATCGAAGCAAAAACTAGCGAATTTATGTCTAAACAAAAAAAATTAATTTACCAATATGGAATGATGCTTTTTGGCTATAAATTAGCAAACGATACGATGCTAAATATTACTGAAAAGGAGGTTTTGGGTGAGATACCCTCTCCATATGATGAAAGTTTAATTAATAAGATTATTGAAGCAAAATTATGCATTTGTGGGAGAGAGGTTAATCCTTTATCTTCTGAATATGAGCATATCAAAAGCTTAAGGAATAAAGCTAATACAGCTGATATAAAACAAAAAAGACTTGCAGCAGTACATTTTGCAGGGTCTATAGGAAATCTTTCTGAGAAACCACAAGAATTTATTACGGCATACCAAGATATTGATAAAGAGATTGCAAATTTATTAAGAGAAAAACAAATATCTACACTTGAAATAGCTGACCTCCAACAACAATTAGAAGATATAGGTGATGGTGGAGAAAGAGAGGTCGCAACAATTAATAAAGAGATTCATTCTATATCGACACAAAAAGAAAATGCAAAAATTAGAATGAGTAATATTGAAAAAAATATTTCTGTACTTAATACTAGGATTGGTGAATGTGACCGATGGATAAGTTCTAATGCGCCAGACAATGATTTGGTTTATAAATATAATCGAGATATTGAGAAGTTAGAGAAACTAGTCCGTTTGTGTGAATCGAAACTAAAGAATTATGAATTAACAGCTAGAAATAATATTGCAGTAAGTGTAAATGTTATTTTGAATAACTTTTCAAGAAAAGAATTTAACGTTAGAGTTACGGAAAACTTTGACTTTAAATTAGCAAGACCAGATGGTTCTTTAGTTGCAAAAAGTAAGGGGGAAAATCTCCTTTTAAATCTATCCTTTGTTTCAGCGCTTTTAGGGTTTTGTGCACAACGGGCTTCAGGAGATAATCGTTTTTTAATCAAAGGTACTGTTGCACCATTTTTCATTGATGCCCCTTTCGGCGAGCTTGACGATACATATCGCCAAGCAACAGCAGTATTTTTACCTCAATGCTGTGAGCAATTGATATTACTACTTTCCTCTTCTCATTGGAGTGGGACCGTCGACTCTTCAATAAAAGATCGTGTTGGCAAAGAATATTTGATTATTTCACATAAAACTGACAAGCAAAATGAAAAGCCCTCTGATCTTATTGAAATTAAAAATATAGTTCATCAGCAATCAATTTATGAGTCTGATTTTGAAGGTTCATTGATTAAGGAAATTTAATGGAAATTTATTTCGATGCCCAATTTGATGATCTTCTTACCGAAGTAGTGGATGAAGACAAGATTTTTCCAACATATATGCATTTCGCATGTTTTGCAGCATCAATTGGTTGGCGTTTAGATAATGTACAAATCAAAACAAGAGGAAAATCAGCCAGAGATACTGTATTTACTAACAATCAAATGGAAGGTTTAATATATTTGATTGGTATAAACAAAACTAATGGTATGGAGTGCCTTAGAGAAGAGAACATAAATCAGTGCTGGGACCATTTTCAAAGTGCTGTCAATGCTGGTATGAATGTTATCAATGATTGGTTACATGAATTCCCATTGAAAGATAAGTCTGAAGTAATTCTTCTTCATATGCTTAGTGCTGCGACTGAGATATCAAATGAGCAGAGTAGTAACAATGCTTTTGATATCAATAATATTAAAGATCTTTTGTCTTAATATTGATATTTGTATATGGTTTCGAATGTAACTCTTAAGCACCTTGATATTATTAAGGTGCTTTTGATACAAGCAATATATTTTAACTCATGAAGTATTCACCGTTATGATGATTATCTAGAGTTTTTACTAATATGAAATATATATCCATTATTATTTATATGCATGTATAACAGTGTGGTATAATTCATTCGTGCATTTATTGTTAGAGTAATCTTGGAGTAACCGTGAACATTAAAGCAGATGGCAAAAACTTAGAACAGATATTTTATGGTTTAGATACTCGATATTTTATTCCCCGATATCAACGTGATTATTCATGGACTGCCAGCAATGAGCTTAACGAACTATGGACTGATATTATTACCTCTTATAATGAAGGTAAAGAATATTTTATGGGGACGTTACTATTAGCAAGTCGAGGTAAGAACGGAACTCAGTATGATATTGTTGATGGACAACAAAGAACGATTAGCTTCATGTTATTGCTGTCTGTAATCCAGGATTATTCTAAGCTTGTTGTTGATGGCGTAATTAGTTCTGATGATCTTGATTCAACGACTGAGAAAAGAGAAGATGCTGCTGACTCTTTATTTTCAAGCGTTAATAGACACATTAAACAAGATGACTATTATTTGCGAGCAAATAACAAAGATTCAAAATATTTTGAAGATGCTTTAGATATATCAAAACGAGAAGTTCTTACTAATGTAGTAAATAAATCAAACAGAATAACAAAAGCAAAGCGTTTTTTCCAAGAGAAAGTAAGAAAAGAATTTTTTGGTCGTAGTAATTCTTTAACTGAACTCAAAAAATTTTTCCGCTTCGTTATTACGAAACTGAAGTTCGTAACTATTACAGTTGAAGATGATTTCGACGCCTACATAATATTTGAATCTCTTAACTCAAAGGGGATGGACCTCTCTGTTGCTGACCTGCTAAAAAATAAGATATTAAGCAATATTTCGAGCAATTATCAAGATGCAGCGCTTTGCGAATGGGATGACTTGGTAAAAAAAATTCAGGGTGTTCCAGCAAGTTTCGTAGATTATATTAAGGTTTACTGGAACTCTTACGAATCAACGGATGTTACAAAAGCAACGCTTTATCAAACAATCAGAAAAAAAATTGGTAATGACGAAATCAATACCAGGAATTTTCTAAGTGAGCTTATTCAAAATTCTGAACCATTTAGTAAGCTAAAAAATAAGTCAAATCTTAATTGGCCTAAGATAAATACCAACGATAAATGGGCAGAAAAAGTAGCCGAAATGAATTTATTGGGCTATACAATCCATTTGCCTTGTTTCCTTTACGCACTCAAAAATAAAGAAAGTATTCTTGAAAAGTTGGCTGAATTATCATTGAATTTGTTGTTCAGGTGGGTGACAGTTTGTGATTATGGTATTGGTGAAATAGATTCTCTCTTTAAAAAAATTCTTGCTGATCTTAAAGCTGGTAAATCTGATACTGATATTTTGAAAAACTTCATTCCGCTGATAGAAAAAGTTCAAGGCTCTTTCATTGAAAGTTTCAGCCTATTTGAAACTGAAAGTTCGACAATATTGAAATATATTTCATGTAAAGTAGATTTACATCTGGGGGCGACTAAAGCCTTAATTCCTGACTTCTTAGAGGTAGACCTAGAGCATATATTCCCTAAAAATCATGAAGTATGGGGCAGTAATTTGGATTGTTTCAGTAAACCTTACAGTCGTTGGGTTAATTCTGTTGGGAATGTGATCTTGCTCGAGAAAGGAAAAAATAGAAAAATCAAGAACTCTGTCTTTGAGGAAAAGAAAAGCGTATTTTCTTCCTCTGAATTCAATAGCGCAAAACAAATATCTACACTACCAAATTGGTCTGAGGAATCAATTTTTAATCGTTGTAGCTATCTTGCTGATCTAGCAATTGAAATTTGGCCGCTGAACTCAGATATGTGTAATTAAAAAATTAACCAGCCCTATAATAGGGCTGGTTTCATTACAAAGCTTGAGTAAAATCTCTTAAGTTTTTATAATTTCTTAGCGGTGCAATCCCATCTTGTACATGAGAAGCCCATATTTTATGCATTTCCTTTTCATTATAGTTCGGGTATAACATTTTCAGGGTTAGTTCTGTTAGCAATAACGTCTCACCAAGCCAAGTTATTTTGTCTAATACTAAACTTCCATCAAGTTTGTCTCTGTTATTTTTTTCATTGTATCTAAACCCGCTTTCAACAGAAAAAAAGAAAGCAAGTCTTGCAGAAATATTGGGGGTCAATCCTGTGAAAGTTTTCAAACGCTTCAGTTGCTCTTCCGTTTGATGATTTAATTGCATTCTATTAGGAAGCATTAAATTTCCTCCTTCGTTAAATTCCAGAAGTACCCAGGCTTAAGAGCTGACGATTTAGTTCGAGAATTGAAAATAATCTCGTATGCATGAGATATATCATCACGTAATTGATCAACAAAATACCGTTCATCAACTTCAGTATCTGTAGATAACAACACGACCTGGTGACTCGCATATGGGAAGTAATGATTGATTAGCTTATCTCGATGCTGAGAATCTAAGCGTCCTAGCGGAGTATCAATGATTACCGGCAGGTCTCTACCCGATGTTTTAGCCAGTGCTTCAAGAATCGCTATCGCATAAATTTGCTTCTCTCCAGCGGAAAGTAGTTTACGGTTGATAACTTTGTTGTTCTCATCCACCAGTTCAACATCAAATGTTTCTGGATTGATATGCGCATTCAGCTGCAAATCTTCTTTTCTGGCTAACTTTCGGTAAGCAACTTCAAAGTTAGCTGAGAGGGTTTTTACTCGCGCCTGCGTTAACAGTTCACTATAACGATCAAGCAAGCTGATTGTCTCTTGCGCATTGTTGAATGCACTATTAAAGCTATGCTGAGTGCGTGCTGCGTCGTGAGCCTTTTGTATCTGGCGAGCGCAATCAAGTTGCTGTTGCTTGGTATTTTTTGCTTCTTCCAGCAATGAGCGATACTCCTGCCGCTTAGCTTCACGTTGACGATCCAGCTCACGGATTCTTTCAAAAATATCCATCAGCTGATCATCTTCCGGCGCTCGGGCGATATTTGCTGCGGCTTGCTCTAATTGTTCTTCTATCTCTGCCAGCTGGTTACGATAAAGGTCAAAACGTTGCCAGGCTTTTTTACTATCTTGTTCGATAGACTGCTGGATCATCCCAGCTTCACGTTCAGATATGTCAAACAGCAATTCACCTTTTGGCTTATCAGCAAGATATGTTTTAAGGTTATCTTCTATAGCCTCAGCAGCTATTTTCCCTGTGCTTCCTGAGCGGAAAGAAATGTCGCTTTTGAGTTGCGTAAGGAATTGATTCAATTCCTTTTCAAAGCTATTTGCCTGTTTTATTTGCGTCTCTGCACTAATCTGTTCAAGCAAACGACCCAGAGTCTTTGGAGCTAAAGCATACGGTAAAGAGCTATCACACTCATGACGAAGCGCTTTTTCCAGTCGATCTTTTTCTTTTAAAAGCGTCTCGACCTTCTGTTTCTCCTGGGTTTTTGTTTGAGCAAATGCCCCCCCTTGTGCGTTAAGTAGGGTCTCATTCTGCACAATTTCCTTGGAGATTAGGTCAATACGCAATTTAGCGAAATCAGCCTTTTCAAGAATTTGCTCGGTTTTAAAGGAAAATTCTTTAATCTGTTTCTCAAGTTCAAGAAGCTTCTGCTGTTGAGATTCAGCCAATTGACCAGATTGTTGGCGCTTCACGAAAATTGTTAAATCGTTCCGGAGCTTCTCGATTAGATCCAGGCCCAGCAGACGACGCACAGCCGTACGGAGGATATTTCCCGATTCGTCCTCAGCAAGCTCCGCAATTTTTTCACCATCGAAGAAAAACAGGTCGGCTATGCCGTGGGGGATTAATTCATTTAAAAAACCCTGGCACTGATCATAGCCAAGCCCTTCAATGAGTTTGCCATCCTGCTGTAAGGACAGTTTGTCTCGCTTACCTTTTTGCCAGGTGCGGGTAACGGTAAATTCAGCCTCCTGCCCACCTTTGTTGTACGTAAAAATAAGCTCGACTGAGGCCTCATCGGGCTGTTCACCCAAAGTTGAGCCGTTGTGTATCAGGGCACTAAGCTCTTCCACATACTCTTGCTGTTGAGTAGTTGAACCAAATGCAAGCCTTCCATAAAGGGCTAGGCGGATAGCGGAAAGTATTGATGTTTTACCTGCGCCGTTTAACCCACCGAATAAAACGATAGGGCGGGGGTTATCGTCGTTCTGCCGTTTTTTAGGGGCCAGATCGATAACATGGGTTCCATTGAATACCCGATAATTACGCAGTACCAGCTGTTTAATTAACACGTTCTTTTTCCTCACTGGTAAGCAGGCTTGGCTCGCTGACTTCGGCAATTCTCCGCTGCAGTATCTGCAGTTCAGCTTCTATGCTTGCCACTTCTTCCTGATGAACATCACGCTCATTACGTTTCTGCAAAGCTTCCTGCTGTTGTTTTATCTCTTCAAGACTTCCCCAGTCTTGCTTGAGGATCGTCCCTAGTTTGTCGAAGATCCCCTGTCGGCGGCTAAGGCCTTCCATCGAAACTTCGAGCTCAATTAATTTCATAACCATTTCAGGAACAACATCAAACCCTTGAGCAATCTGCTCAAGAAGTTCTGCGTCGCTGGCGTCAAAGCGTGACTGATCGTCTATGACCCAATCCAGATCCTTGCCATAAACATCACGATAAATACCCGGTAATGTGTCGTACCAGTCGGGTTCATTAGGATCCTTCAGCCATTGCTGGCGTATGGCATGCAGCTCAGGTTCTGTGATTAATGTAATGGTGTGACCTTGCGCGTTCATATCACGCTCAATCGTCAGCAAATCCTTCAACCATTCCTGGCGATACTTAAGCCAGTAAGGGCCTGGCACATGTTTACGCTCAGCTGTAAGTTCTTCGCCATCCTTCGCATATTGGTAGCTCACTTTACCTGTGCGTCGTTTATAGTTGCGGTAGGTATCTTTGTTTACTGGATCGGTTGTGAAAGCCAGCAGGTCGCGGTATTTCAGAAGGGGCGACATCCACTCTTCACCATTCTGGATTAAGCTTTCCATCGCTTTATCTTTTGTGACTACAGTACATGTCCAGCAACCAAAGCGTGAATTACCGCAGGAAGGCGTGCTGTCATCAATAACTAGCGGGCATTCACCTTGAGCTGAGGAATCCATATAAAGAGTCCACAGCGGGCGGTTATTCCCCCCCCAAGGGCTTTCCCACTCGTCAATATCATCAGGCGCATATCTGAATGCACCACGCAGTAATTTCCATACGTCTTCAACATCCCAGGTATCAATCGGGGTGTAAATGAAGGCATTTGAAAGGGTGGTATGGCGTGCAAGGCGCGAGCCGTCAATCTTATGCTTTGCAATAACCTGAGCACGTGATGCACTTTCACTGCTGCGCGATCCAAGAACGACAATAACTTCATCAAACTGGCTGACCTTATCTTTGATAAAGTCACTTACCGGGTTGATTTTCATGCGTTCTGTACACCAACGGAAACTACGGGTTGGATAGCCTTTACCAAGCAGGTTTACCCAGAATGTCTCGTTGGTTTTTGGCGTTACAGCATGTTGTGTTATCGGTAAACCGTCGCGTTTAGCGCCAGCTTCAATCTGGAGCATCGTTTTTTTGATGAGGTCTACTACAACCGGCGTCTCTACGAGTGTGTCTGAAGAAACGACAAACACATCCTTCGTACGCATTTCCGGCGGAAGACCCATCAACGCCAGGTAAACAAGGGTAATAACTGCCGAAGAGTCTTTGCCACCACTGTATCCAATTACCCAAGGGCGTTTATCTGCGCAGTAGACACGCTGAACTTCAGAGACAAAATCAGCGAGAGTACGCCCAGCAAATTGCTCTTCGTTTATGAAATCTTCATAGTCGGCCAGATCATAGGCCTGAGTTAATGTACTCATGATACAACCATCTGAGCTTCAAGCTCTTGTTCTTCAGGAGAAAGGGGGAGAGACAGCGCTATTTTTAAAGCGTTGCACGTTAGCTGAATGGCGGTACCGGTTTTGCTCAATTTGCCATGTTGCATTGCGCGCTTAATCATCTCAGGATTGCTTTTACGCCAGTCAAAGGTTTTTAGCTTCGTAAGTCTTTCCTGCCAGTGTTCGGGTTCCTCAGCCAGTAGTGAACGGCCCAGAAGGCCCAAAGCCTGCAAACCGATACCGTGGGCATGCACATAATCCTGGCGGAGCTCCTTCTTTGCGTGCAGCAAGCTGCCAGTCTGGCATGACTTTGAAAATAGCCTGCCAGTATAGCGTAGCGATGTGCGTATTGTCCTCAATGCTGCCTACTTTAGGGTCTTTACCAAGCAGGGCGCGTGTTGCCTGTTTAATGCTGCTTAGCGTGAACAGTTTATTGGAAAGCAAACTGATACTGGATTTCTCAAGTTCAGTAAGACCTATAAAGGGCTCGATAGACATGGCCAGATAGCGTGCAAGGTTTGAGCTTACGTCGCGATGATCGTAAAGCGCGGAGAGTGAAGGGCTAGGGCGGATTGCGTATTTGTTCAGGTCAGCAAACATCTGCTGACTACGCCTTAAACCTTCATCAACAAAGAACAATACGGGGATGTTGTCCTGCCCTAATTCAGGACGCTCCGAAAGGGCATCCTCGATAGCCTTACGGCGATGTTGACCATCATTGATGAGAATTTGCGCATCCATTGGTACTCGAAGCGTTCCAAGATTGTTGGAGTTTTCGAACTCGTCAAACTGTACATCGACCGCAATGGATGCAGTTAATGCAGAGAATACATAATCTTTCGGGTTTTCAAGTAAATAACGCACCATTTCTGGGATGCGTGATTTATTCAAGATACGCTGAGCGCGCAGCTCCGGCGGCACGTCTGTCTCATCGAAGCTGAAGATCTTCGGAATGATGCGCATAGGACAAGTGGCGATGTAGAATGGTCGTCCAGCTTGGACACCCCTTACAGCGGGGAAAGAGTAGCAATAATCTGCATCGAAGTTAGCCATAATCTAGTCCCTGTTTTAAAGATGCTATTACGTTACATTTTACGTAAAAAATTTCTTAGAACGAAATTTTTATGATGATAAAACACAAATTGTTAAAGATTTACGTATGATTTGACGTAACTCTTTGCTGTGCTTGATTCTTCTTCCATGTAAGCTTCGATCCGAAGATTTAAAGGTACGACGTGGCCCTATGAGTTCAGGATTGATGCCAATTGATCCTGCAAAGAAGAATTTTACTTTGTGTCACGGTCTCTTAAGAGCGTTAATCGTTGTGTAGGCGCTGAGACCGAAGGTGGCAAGCGAAATCTTGTTCCTTTTTGAGAGCAGCTAAAACGCAAGCTTTGTACCAAACCATTCTTCATATCTCCTTGTGGGAAGTTGACTAACGAGACACTACGTTATTCGTAGCTTCTTTGGAATCTTTAAAAACTACGTTTTACGTAGTTTTGCGAGGGTGATCGAGAATTTTTGAAATTCTTACGTAAAAATCAATCTAGCGGTTGCACTACGTAAAACGTAGTATCTTCCGTAGGCATTAACTACGATTATCGTAGTTATGAAAACTTCCAATTCTCATAATCAGCTCTTCAGTCGACGCCTCAAAGAGGTGCGCTTAGACATGGCGTTATCGCAAAAAAACTTGGGTATTTTGGCTGGCATAGATGAGTTTGCAGCGAGCGCACGTATCAACCGCTACGAGAAAGGGGTTCACCAGGCAAGCATAGAAGTCGTCCGGCATCTCGCTAAAGTTCTCGAAGTGCCTGTAGCATACTTCTACACAGAAGATGATGAACTTGCCTCTTTAGTCCGTCTTTGGCCGAAGTTGGACTCGGAGAAGAAGAAAAACATCCTTCAGCAGCTCTAAACAAAAAAGAGTGCTTCGCTGTAATTTCTCTTCTCGAAAAGCTTTTCAGTGATTTAGAACCAAAACCTTGCATTAGTGTCTTGCTCTAATTCGTCTGATTTCATTTCCTGAATCCACCTCGCAAAATCCAAATCTATCCCACTCCAAACCGCTGTATTTATATTCAGTGTAAAGCAGGTGAACGCGTTTATGGTTCCAGGTATTGCCTCGCCTGCGCAGCAGTTGAAACAACTTCTAAAACCGTAGCGCGGATAGCGCTCTACCAGCTCAGTCAGTGCCTGGATCACCGGTCCATCACTTGGGTATCGAGC
>ERZ773187.2314-NODE-2314-length-12331-cov-20.158765_pt1 | contig 12331 bp, 8 predicted proteins | sample MGYA00511242_ERZ773187 | MGnify/ENA primary metagenome ERZ773187 (study PRJEB29015, sample SAMEA2737744) | human gut metagenome | biome: human gut; feature: human-associated habitat; material: faeces | place: China | collected 2012 ... | reverse complement strand
CAGTGCGTAGCTCAGGGCGTTCCTTTCGCTCGTGAGTACGGTGGTATGTTGGCTAACCGTTCTTTCGGTGGTGCTCAGGTATCTCGTACATTCTATGCTAAGGGTCAGACAGGTCAGCAGCTCCTCCTCGGTGCTTACTCTTCTTTGAGCCGTATGGTTGAGGCAGGTAAGGTAAAGCTCTTCACCCGTTACGAGATGGAGGATGTAGTTATCGTTGACGGTCACGCTCGTGGTATCATCGCCAAGAATCTGATCACAGGTAAGTTGGAGCGTTTCTCTGCTAACGCCGTAGTTATCGCTACTGGTGGTTATGGTAACGCTTACTTCCTTTCTACAAACGCTATGGGTTGTAACTGTACAGCAGCTATCCAGTGCTACCGCAAGGGTGCTGACTTCGCTAACCCATCTTACGTTCAGATTCACCCTACATGTATCCCTGTTCACGGTACAAACCAGAGTAAGTTGACTTTGATGTCAGAGTCACTCCGTAACGATGGTCGTATCTGGGTTCCTAAGAAGATTGAGGATGCCAAGGCATTGCAGGCAGGTACAAAGAAGGGTTCTGATATTCCTGAGGAAGACCGCGACTACTACTTGGAGCGCCGTTACCCAGCATTCGGTAACCTGGTTCCTCGTGACGTGGCTTCTCGTGCAGCTAAGGAGCGTTGCGACAAGGGCTTCGGTGTCAACAACACAGGTCTTGCCGTATTCCTCGACTTCTCTGAGTCTATCAACCGTCTCGGTATCGACGTTATCCTTCAGCGTTATGGCAACCTCTTCGATATGTATGAGGAGATTACCGACGTTAACCCAGGTGAGTTGGCTAACGAGATTAACGGCGTGAAGTACTACAACCCAATGATGATCTTCCCTGCTATCCACTATACAATGGGTGGTATCTGGGTTGACTACGAGTTGATGACCACAATCCCAGGTCTCTTCGCTATTGGTGAGTGTAACTTCTCTGACCATGGTGCTAACCGTTTGGGTGCATCTGCTTTGATGCAGGGTTTGGCTGACGGTTACTTCGTATTGCCATACACCATCCAGAACTACCTGGCTGATCAGGCATTGTGGCCAAAGCTCTCTACCGATCTCCCAGAGTTCGCAGAGGCAGAGGCAGGTGTTCAGAAGGAAATCGACCGCCTGATGGGTATCCAGGGCAAGCGCTCTGTAGATTCTATCCACAAGGAGTTGGGTCACATCCTTTGGGAGCACGTAGGTATGGGTCGTACCAAGGAAGGTCTTGAGGAAGGCTTGAAGAAGATGAAGGCTCTCCGCGAGGAATTCAACAAGAACCTCTTCATCCCTGGCAAGAAGGAAGGCTTGAACGTAGAGTTGGATAAGGCTATCCACTTGCGTGACTTCATCTTGATGGGCGAGTTGATCGCTTACGATGCATTGCACCGCAACGAGAGCTGTGGTGGTCACTTCCGTGAGGAGTACCAGACAGAGGAAGGCGAGGCTAAGCGTGATGACGAGAACTTCTTCTACGTAGGTTGCTGGGAGTATCAGGGCAACGATACAACTGCTCCAGTGCTCAACAAGGAACCTCTCGAGTATGAGGCAATTAAGGTACAGACAAGAAATTACAAGAATTAAAAAGCGAACAAGACAATGGCAAGAAATATAAGTTTCACAGTTAAGTATTGGAAGCAGGACGGCCCTAATGCACAGGGTCACTTCGATACACACGAGATGAAGAACATCCCAGATGATACCTCATTCCTCGAGATGCTCGACATCTTGAACGAGGAGCTCATCGAGTCAGGTCAGGAGCCTTTCGTCTTCGACCACGACTGCCGCGAGGGTATCTGCGGTATGTGCTCTCTCTATATTAATGGTACACCACACGGTAAGACTGAGCGTGGTGCTACAACATGTCAGCTCTACATGCGTCGTTTCAACGATGGTGACGTTATCACCGTTGAGCCTTGGCGTTCTGCTGGTTTCCCTATCATCAAGGACTGTATGGTTGACCGTTCAGCATTCGACAAGATCATCCAGGCAGGTGGTTACACCAGCATCCGTACAGGTCAGGCTCAGGATGCCAACGCTATCCTGATTCCTAAGGAGAATGCAGACGAGGCAATGGATTGCGCTACATGTATCGGTTGCGGTGCTTGTGTTGCTGCATGTAAGAATGGTTCTGCCATGCTCTTCGTCAGCTCAAAGGTTAGCCAGCTGGCACTTCTCCCACAGGGTCGTGTAGAGGCTGCTGCCCGTGCTAAGAAGATGATTGCACGCATGGATGAGCTCGGATTCGGTAACTGTACAAACACTCGTGCTTGCGAGGCTGTTTGTCCTAAGAACGAGTCTATCGCTAACATCGCCCGCTTGAACCGTGAGTTCTTGAAGGCTAAGTTGGCTGACTAATCCACCGTATCTCTTAAGACACCGGATTTTTCTCTTCGCATTCAAACGAATGCGAGAGAATTTTCTCAAAAACCCTTCACCTTTTGGGTGTAAGTGATTGAAGGATAGGTAGTTGGGTGGGTGAAGAGTTAAAATGACTCTTCACCCACCCTTCACCTTTTTATAAGGCTGGAGCTTTTGGAGCTCTTCGGTTCTGTAGCTATTCCGTTGTGGGTCAGTGATTTACATTTATAGGTGAAGAGAGGTGAAGAGTGGTGAAGAGTCAGCGCCACTCTTCACCTCTCAAATCCCCAGTGTTTATCGGGGTTTCAGGCTAAATGGTGAAGAGTGAAGAGTGAAAACGAGAGTAGGCTTTTTTACTGCGGAGGCCTCATTCCAATTTTTGCCTTGCCATGGCATTTTTTTGCCCTTTAGGAGGGCAATTTTTTGCCATTGCCAGGCAATATTCCTTATGTCGTGAGAGGTTTAAAAGAACAGAAGTATTAAGCTATAAAAATATAAAGTACCATTCCATAAAGATATAAAAAGAGCATAAATGATGAACCAAGCTACTCAAGACTTTATTCGCCAGCACCAGGACGAAGATGTCCGCCAGCTGGCTTTTCTCGGAAGCAAGTATCCGGAAGTAGATATGCCTTTCGCTCTCGATCAGATTCGCGGGCGAAAGATGGCTCGTGTCAAGTTGCCTCGTTGGGCAAGTCTCGAAGGCATCATCTATCCTCCTCATATTTCTATGGAGCAATGCTCCTCTGAATCTACTGCCCTTTACAAGGCAGAATTGGCAGCGAGACTGCTCGGCTTGCCAGCTTCATCATTTTCTGAAGAAATCGGGTTTGTAGATCTGACTGGTGGTTTCGGAGTAGATTTTTCTTATATCGCAGTCCGATTGGGAGTGAAGTCGATGTACGTGGAGCGTCAGGCTCATCTCTGCGAGGCGGCTAAGGAGAACTTTGAGCGACTGGGCTTGAAGAACGCCATCGTGAAGAATGGGGATGGAATTGAGGTTCTTCATTCTTTTCTGCCAAAGAAAGATGATGCTGCATCAACTGATGATTCTTTAGGCATCACTTATGACCAACCTCGGTCATTACTTAAGACCAACCCTGGTCTTAAGATAATCTTCATAGATCCCGCCCGTAGAGACGATGCAGGCAACAAGGTGGTTTCCTTGAAGGATTGCACCCCCGATGTTACCGTTTTGCAGGAAGAGATGCTTTCGAAGGCAGATTACGTTATCATCAAACTCTCTCCGATGCTCGACTGGCACCGTGCCATAAGCGAATTAAACCACGTAAGAGAGGTTCATATCATCTCCGTGAACAATGAGTGCAAAGAGCTACTTTTAGTGCTCTCAGCGCGAAATTTGGGCGATATGGAGGCTTCTTCGGCAGATGGAGAAGTAAAACATGCCGGGAATCTCCGCATTTATTGCGTCAATGATGCGCAATCCTTCGTCTGTGATGAGTCGGATATGGAGTCTTCTCAGGTGAAGATAGCCCCATCCACGCTTGAAGAGATGCAGTATCTTTACGAGCCGAATGCGTCGTTGATGAAAGCCGGCTGTTTCGGCATTCTTTCCGATCGATATGATGCAAGGATGCTTTCCAAGAACAGCCATCTTTTCGTGAGCCAGGCGCCTATCGAGGCTTTCCCAGGCAGAAGCTTCCGCATCATCGCCGTTTCTTCTTTTAATAAGAAGGAGTTGAAGCGTCATCTGTCAGGAATCACCAAGGCGAACATCGCCACCCGCAACTTCCCCCTTTCCGTGGCAGAATTGCGCAAGCGATTGAAGCTGAAGGATGGTGGCGAAACCTATATTTTCGCCACCACATTGAGCGACGAAAGCCATGTGCTGATGATTACGGAGAAAAAATAAGCTGATTGTCTGAAAAAATAAGCTGATTTCCTGAAAAATCAAGTTCTAATCCTATAAGATGATTCCGCCAAAACCACCACTAATCGGGTGATATAGGCTAGTTTGTGGCTCGTAATCATTCTTGAACCCCTAAAAAACTGAAAATAAAGATAGCAATATTTGGTCGTTTGGCGAAATATTGCTATTTTTGCATCCTATAATATTGCAAACTAGTTTGAAATCATGTCATTAATAGAAATTAAAAAGGTCGAAAGCAAGAAGGATTTGAAGACGTTCATCGACTTCCACTACGGCCTCTACGAAGGCAACGAATACGATGTGCCTAATCTTTTCAGCGACGAAATGAATACCCTGAGCAAGGATAAGAACGCTGCGTTCGAGTTCTGCGAGGCAGAGTATTATCTTGCCTATAAGGATGGAAAACTGGCAGGTCGCGTTGCTGCTATCATCAACCATAAGGCAAACAATAAGTGGGGAAAGAAATCCGTCCGATTCGGATGGATTGACTTCATCGACGACCGTGAGGTTTCGAAGGCTCTCTTGGATGCTGTGGAAAAGTATGGTAAAGAGAAAGGTATGGAGGATATGGTAGGTCCGCTTGGATTTACCGATATGGATCCTGAGGGAATGCTTACCTGGGGTTTCGATCAGCTGGGTACTATGCCTACCATCTACAATTACCCTTATTATCCGGAGCACATCGAGGTCCTGGAGGGTTTTGAGGTAGATAACAAGTATGTGGAGTTCAAGATCATGGTACCTGATACCATACCGGAGAAGTACGCCAAGATAGCGATGATGATAGAGAAGCGCTACAATCTGCATGTGCGCAAGCTTACTAAGAAGGAAGTCTTCCAAGGCGGAATGGGTCAGAAAATCTTCGATCTCATCAACGATACCTACAAGGATCTCTATGGATATTCTGAACTCTCGCAAAAGCAGATAGATCAGCTTATCAAGTCGTATCTCAGTTTCCTCGACTTCAACCTCATCACCTGTATCGAGGATTGGACGGGTGGAGAGCATAAGCTCATCGGTGTGGGAATCACCATGCCGTCGTTGGCTCATGCCCTGAGAAAGTGCCGCCGTGGCAGATTGCTGCCTTTCGGCTGGTATCATGTGTTGAGAGCCATCAAACAGCACAAGACCAACATCGTTGACCTCCTCCTCATCGGTATTCTTCCAGAGTATCGTGCCAAGGGAGCCAATGCGCTTCTCTTTGCCGACCTGATTCCTTGGTACCAGAAGTACGGCATTGAATGGGGTGAAACCCAGGTAGAGCTGGAAACCAATGCGGGCGTGCAGGGACAGTGGGGAGCTTTGACCCCAGTGATGCACAAGCGCAGAAAATGCTACAAGAAGATTATTAAATAAGGATTTAAGGGATCTCCCCTAAAAACATAGGAGGATTTTATGTCAGAAGATAATAATGAATTGAAAGCCCCCCAGGAGCAGCAGCCGGTGGAATATACCGACGACAATATCCGACACTTGAGCGATATGGAGCATGTGCGTACTCGTCCGGGTATGTACATTGGTCGTCTGGGTGATGGTAACCTGCCGGAGGATGGTATCTATGTGCTTCTGAAAGAGGTGGTAGATAACTCTATCGACGAGTTCAAGATGGGAGCTGGATCCAGATTGGAGATTGATATCGAAGATCATCTGCGGGTCAGCGTGCGCGACTATGGTCGTGGTATTCCTCAAGGTAAACTTGTCGAGGCTGTGAGCGTGCTGAATACCGGTGGTAAGTATGACAGCAAGGCGTTCAAGAAGAGTGTTGGACTGAACGGTGTGGGTGTGAAGGCGGTGAATGCCCTCAGCTCTCACTTCGAGGTAAAGTCATTCCGTGACGGCAAGGTGCGCCATCTGAAGTTTGAGAAAGGTATCCTGCAGAGCGATGTTACCGAAGATACGGAGGACGAGAACGGTACCTTCATCTTCTTCGAACCGGATAATACCCTGTTCAAGAACTATTCTTTCCACGATGATTTCGTGGAAACTATGCTCCGCAACTATACTTATCTGAACACCGGTCTTACCATCATGCATAATGGCCGCCGCATCCTCAGCCGTCATGGCTTGAAGGATCTCCTGACCGATAATATGACCAACGAGGGTCTTTATGAGATTGTCCACATGAAGGGCGAAGACATCGAGATAGCCTTTACCCATACCAATCAGTATGGCGAGGAGTACTATTCCTTCGTAAATGGTCAGCATACCACCCAGGGCGGTACTCATCAGAGTGCCTTCAAGGAGCATATCGCCAGAACCATCAAGGAGTTCTACGGCAAGTATGAGTATGTCGACATCCGAAACGGACTGGTGGCTGCCATTGCACTGAACGTAGAGGAGCCGGTGTTTGAGAGTCAGACGAAGATTAAGCTCGGAAGTACCACAATGTCTCCTAACGGTGGCGAAACCATCAACAAGTATGTAGGCGATTTCCTGAAGAAGGAAGTAGATAACTATCTCCATATCCACAAGGATGTGGCTGAGATTCTGGAGAACAAGATCAAGGAGAGTGAGCGTGAGCGCAAGGCGATGGCTGGCGTTACCAAACTGGCTCGTGAGCGTGCCAAGAAGGCGAACCTTCACAACCGCAAGTTGCGCGATTGCCGCATCCACTTCAGCGACGCCAAGAACGAGCTGAAGGAGGCAAGCTCCATCTTCATCACCGAGGGTGATTCTGCCAGCGGAAGCATTACCAAGAGCCGCGACGTGAACACCCAGGCGGTATTCTCGCTGCGAGGCAAGCCGTTAAACTGCTACGGCCTGACCAAGAAGGTGGTTTACGAGAACGAGGAGTTCAACCTGCTTCAGGCAGCCCTCGATATCGAGGACGGATTGGACGGATTGAGATATAATAAGGTGATTGTGGCTACCGATGCCGATGTGGATGGAATGCACATCCGATTGCTCATCATCACCTTCTTCCTGCAGTTCTTCCCTGACCTCATCAAGAAGGGCCACGTGTATGTGCTTCAGACTCCATTGTTCCGAGTGCGCAACAAGCGAACCAAAATCAAGAACAAGCAGGCGGTGGCTGATGCCGATGCCAAGTTGGGCCCTAAGGAGAAGAAGGGCGATTTCATCACGCATTACTGTTACAGCGATGAGGAGCGACAGCAAGCCATCAGAAACCTTGGTCCTGACCCGGAAATCACCCGATTTAAGGGTTTGGGAGAGATTTCACCAGAGGAGTTTGCCCACTTCATCGGTCCGGATATGCGATTGGAGCAGGTTACGCTCCACAAGACCGATCAGGTGCAGAAACTCCTGGAGTATTATATGGGTAAGAATACGATGGAACGTCAGAACTTCATCATCGATAACCTGGTGATTGAGGAGGATATTCCGGAGGAAGACTCAGCACCGCTGGATTAAGTGAAGAGTGAAGAACGAAGTTTTAGAAAATGAAGAAGATAATTTTATTTGCGTTTCTGGCATTCTTGGCAGTAACTTCTGTCAATGCCCAGTTGCGCATCAAGATGGGCAAGAACAGCCCGATAGAGAAGTTGGGAAGGGCTGAAATCGCCATTACCAACCTCTATGTGGATAGTGTGGATGAGAATAAGCTCGTGGAGGATGCCATCCGTGGTATGCTCGAGAAGCTCGACCCTCATTCCTCTTATGCCACAGCCAAGGAAACCAAGGCGATGAATGAACCGCTGAATGGCAGTTTCGATGGCATTGGCGTGCAGTTTAATATGGTAGATGATACCTTGCTCGTCATCCAGCCCGTAGTGAATGGTCCTTCCGAGAAGGTGGGAATCATAGCCGGCGACCGCATCGTTGCGGTGAATGATACGGCTATTTCGGGTGTGAAGATGAGCAAGGAGGAAATTATGAAGCGCCTTCGCGGTCCTAAGGGCACGATGGTGAATCTTACCATCGTGCGCCGGGGCATCAAGGACAAGCTTACTTTCAAGGTGAAGCGTGACAAGATTCCTGTAACCACGATGGATGCGGCTTATATGATTCGTCCGGGAATCGGATACATCCGATTGGGAAGCTTCGGGCTGACCAGCTACAAGGAGGTGACTACGGCGATGGATTCGCTCAAGAAAGTGGGAATGAAAGACCTGATCTTCGACCTTGAGGATAATGGCGGCGGCTACCTTCAGGCAGCGGCTCAGATAGCCAACGAGTTCCTGCAGAAGGGCGATCTCATCGTTTATACCAGTGGTCGTGCAGCTCCCCGTCAGGAGTATAAGGCGCAGGCTAACGGAAGATGGCGCAAGGGCAAGGTGGTAGTGCTTACCAATGAGTTTACAGCTTCTGCCGCAGAGATTGTTTCCGGAGCCATCCAGGATCAGGATCGTGGAGTAGTGGTAGGTCGCAGAACCTTCGGCAAGGGATTGGTGCAGCGTCCGCTCACCTTCGATGATGGCAGCGAGATTCGCCTCACCATCGCACATTATTATACGCCTAGCGGCAGATGCATCCAGAAGCCGTATAAGAAGGGAGACAGACTGGATTATGCGATGGATCTCGACAATCGCTACAAGCATGGTGAGTTCACCAACCAGGACAGCATCCATCTTTCCGACAGCTTGAAGTATTATACTTTGCGCAAGCATCGTGTGGTTTATGGTGGTGGCGGAATCATGCCCGATTATTTCGTGCCATTGGATACTACCAAGTACACCAAGATGCACCGTCAGCTGGCAGCCAAGAGTATCGTCATCAACCAGAGTCTGAAGTTCATCGATGCGCATCGCAAGGAATTGAAGAGCCAGTATAAGGATTTCAACAAGTTCCTGGCAAGCTATGAGGTTCCGTCTTCGCTCATCGATGCGATTATCGCTGAGGGCAAGAAAGAGAAGATAGAGCCTAAGGATGAGGCAGAATTGGTTCAGACGAAGAAATACCTCGCCCTGCAGCTGAAGGCCCTTGTAGCAAGAGATATCTGGGATATGAGTCAATATTTCCAGGTTTGGAACGAGACGAACGAGATTGTTCAGCGGGCCGTGCAGCTGCTGACTACGGGGAAGTAACTATAGAAAAAACGGCTGTTAACTGTTAACCTGTTAACCCGTGAGGTAATGAGATAAGAAAAGGTCGTGAGGTTTCTGATAGAACTTCACGACCTTTTTTGTGTATTTATCTTTTTCCGAATTCATTTACTTCTTCTCATGCATGTGATCCCATTTCAGATAGATTCCTGCAAGGATGGTGCCCGAAATACTATGCCAGGCGCAGCTGATGGCGCAAGGCAATACGGCGAGGGGCTGGGCGGCGAAGAAATTGCCCGCAAGAACCGTGGCAAGACCGGCATTCTGCATTCCCACCTCAATGCTGATGGTACGCTTCTTGGCAGTATTGAAGCCCGCCAGTTTTCCGGCAAGCCAACCCAGCAGATAGCCCAGCGTGTTGTGGCAGAAAACCACGGCAAAAGTCCAGAGGAAAAGCGATAAGCCACGAGCTACCAAATCATCGTGAACCGTAGAAATTACACCTCCCACGATAATCGCCAGACAGGTTACGCTGATGCCCGGCATCAGACTCTGGATGGTAGGGAAGCAATCCTTCTTGCCATAGATATAATTCAAAGCGCAGCCGATGGCCACAGGGATAATCGTAACTATCAGAATGTTGATGAACATTCCCACAGCATCTACATGGATAATCTCGCCTGCCGTAATCTTCATCAGCAGCGGAGTCATCACTGGCGCAAGAATGGTGGAGGCACAGGTCATTCCCACAGAAAAAGCCACATCGCCATGGCAGAGATAACTCATGATGTTGCTTGATACTCCGCCCGGACAGCAACCTACCAGCAGGATTCCGAGCGCCAGGGCTGGATCAAGATGCCACACATGTACCAGGGTATAAGCCACGCCCGGCATGATGATGAACTGGGCGCAGGCGCCGATGAAGACATCCAGCGGGCGCTGAGCCAGAATCTTGAAGTCGTTGGTGGTCAGGGTCAAGCCCATGGTGAGCATGATGATGCCGAGAATGACGGTTTGAGTAGTTCCGCGCACCCAGTCGAAGGTATGTGGGAAGAAGAATGTGAATACTGCTACACCTATTACGAAAATAGAGGTGTAATTGGCCAGCAACTTGCTGAGCCCCTGAAAAAACTTTAGCATAATTCTATTTCTTTTTAAAATCCTGATATTTCTCTCTTATTTGCAATCTCTGGGATGATTGTCTTTGACGATTTCTTGGTTGATTGTCTTTGACGATCTCTCTTCTTTCTCTTCTCTCCTCCTTCTTTCCTCGCTTTCAATATTGGGTGCAAAAGTACGTCTTTTCTACCGAATAAGCAAATTATTTAATAATTAAATATCAAATTATAACATTTTTGTTAGTTCGAGCTTACGAATCTGCACGAATCTTCTTGGATTGTGCAAAATCTGAGGCAAAATAATTCGGCTTTTCTTCTTTAATTCCGCAACAAATGTGTAACTTTGCACCCATATTATCGATAATAGTCATAGAATGAACGAAGATTTTGATATAAGACAACAGACGGTTTCGCCTGCCGAAAAGGAATTCGAGAAAGCACTGCGCCCACTGAAGTTCTCCGACTTCAGCGGACAGAATGGCGTGGTGGATAATCTCGAAGTCTTCGTAGAGGCTGCCAAGTATCGTGGCGAACCGCTCGACCATACCCTCTTGCACGGTCCTCCGGGATTGGGTAAGACCACATTGAGTAACATCATCGCCAACGAACTGGGTGTGGGCTTCAAGATTACATCAGGCCCTGTGCTCGATAAGCCGGGCGACCTGGCAGGAATCCTTACCTCCTTGGAGCCTAACGATGTGCTCTTCATCGATGAAATCCACCGCCTTTCGCCAGTGGTAGAGGAGTATCTCTATTCGGCGATGGAGGATTACCGCATCGACATCATGATAGACAAGGGGCCTTCGGCACGAAGCATCCAGATAGATCTGAATCCGTTTACCCTCGTGGGAGCCACCACCCGTAGCGGACTTCTCACGGCTCCGCTCCGTGCCCGTTTCGGAATCAATCTGCATCTGGAATACTACGACCCAGAGACGCTTCAGAAGATTATCAAGCGAAGTGCCATGCTCCTGCAGGTGCCGATAGAAGATGAGGCGGCAGTGGAAATCTCCCGCCGCTCGCGTGGAACCCCTCGTATCGCCAACTCATTATTGCGAAGAGTACGTGATTTCGCCCAAGTGAAGGGCAACGGAACCATCACCTTCGAGATTGCCCAGATGGCGCTCAAGGCACTGAACATCGACCAGTATGGCTTGGACGAGATAGACAACAAGATTCTCACCACCATCATCGACAAGTTCCGTGGAGGTCCGGTGGGCGTAAGCACCATTGCCACGGCTATCGGCGAAGATGGCGGCACCGTAGAGGAGGTTTACGAGCCATTCCTCATCATGGAGGGCTTCATCAAGCGTACGCCACGAGGCAGAATGGCCACCAAGCTTGCCTACGATCATCTCGGCAGGAATCCGTATGGAAGCAATATCTTGCAGGGCGACCTGTTTGAATAAAGTTCAAATCTCAAAGTTCAAAGTAATGAAGATTGGAATATTTACGGGTACATTCGACCCATTTACGATAGGACATCAGAACATCGCCGAGCGTGCCTTGCCCCTGTTCGACAAGCTCGTGATTGCAGTAGCGATGAGCAAGCTGAAGCACGCAAGCGAGGAAATCTCGAAGCGTGTAGAAGATATCAGAAAGGTTTTCCCGAAGGAATGTGCAGAACTGGTAGATGCGGAGGATGCATCCAAGGGCTATCGCCTGGAGGTGGTTGCCTACGATGACCTCACCATCGACCTGGCGCATCGCCTGGGAGCCAGGTTCCTAGTTCGCGGCGTCCGTTCTGCCAAGGATTTCGAGTACGAGCGAGAGCAGGCTGACATCAACAAGCAGTTGGGCGGCGTAGAAACCATCCTGCTGTTTTCCGACCCAAGATACAGCAGTATCAGCTCAACGCTGGTGAGGGAATTGAGGTTCTTCGGAAGAGAAGTAGATGAATTTTTACCAAAAATAAAATAAAAATAGGAGGAAGAAGCGTATGATAACATACAATGTAGATGGCGTGAAAATGCCAAAGATCAAGAAGCGCGACACCAGTG
>ERZ773187.2310-NODE-2310-length-12347-cov-9.669216_pt1 | contig 12347 bp, 12 predicted proteins | sample MGYA00511242_ERZ773187 | MGnify/ENA primary metagenome ERZ773187 (study PRJEB29015, sample SAMEA2737744) | human gut metagenome | biome: human gut; feature: human-associated habitat; material: faeces | place: China | collected 2012 ... | reverse complement strand
TCACCTACTATTTTGGCTCAAAAGAGGATCTGTACCTCGCCTGCGCCCAGTGGATCGCCGATTTTATTGGCACCCATTTCCGCCCACATGTGGAGGCCGCGACAACCCTGCTTGCGCAACCCGTGCCGGATAAAAGCGCGGTGCGCGCCCTGATCCTGCAGGCGGCCAGGAACATGATCCAGCTGCTGACCCACGACGACACGCTGAACCTCAGTAAATTTATCTCCCGCGAGCAGCTCTCCCCCACCACGGCGTATCAGCACGTGCATGACCAGGTTATCGCCCCGATGCACGGTCATTTGACCCGGCTGATTGCCGCCTATACCGGGCGCGCAGCGGAGGATACCCAAACCATTTTGCACACCCATGCGCTGCTGGGCGAGATCCTCGCCTTTCGCCTCGGGCGCGAGACCATCCTGCTGCGCGCGGGCTGGAGTCATTTTGATGAAGAGCGGGCAGAGCAAATTTTTCAGGTCGTGAGCTGCCATATCGATCTCGTTTTAGAGGGATTAACGCAAAGGAGTCCGGAGTGATGAAAAAACCCGTGGTTGTTATCCTGGCCGCGCTGGCGCTGGTTGCCATCGTGACGGGAGGCTGGCTCTGGTATCAGGGCCAGCAGGATAAAGGGCTGACCCTGTACGGTAATGTGGATATTCGTACCGTTAATATGAGTTTCCGCGTGGGGGGGCGGCTGGCGTCGTTAACGGTAGATGAAGGCGATGCCATCACCGCCGGGCAGACGCTGGGGCAACTGGATAAAGCGCCGTTTGAAAATGCTCTGCTGCAGGCCAAAGCGGGCGTCTCCGTTGCGCAGGCGCAATATGACCTGATGCAGGCGGGCTATCGCGAAGAAGAGGTGGCGCAGGCTGCCGCAGCGGTGAAACAGGCGCAGGCGGCATATGACTATGCGCAGAAGTTCTATCAACGCCAGCAAGGGCTGTGGGGCAGCCGGACAATTTCCGCTAACGATCTGGAAAATGCCCGCTCCTCCCGCGACCAGGCCCAGGCCACGCTTAAATCGGCGCAGGATAAGTTAAGTCAATATCGCACCGGTAACCGCCCGCAGGATATCGCCCAGGCAAAAGCCAGCCTTGAACAGGCTCAGGCCCAGCTGGCGCAGGCCGAACTGGATCTGCGTGATACCACCCTTACCGCCCCCGCAAACGGCACGCTGATGACCCGCGCCGTCGAGCCGGGCAGCATGCTTAACGCCGGCAGCACGGTATTGACCCTCTCCCTGACCCGCCCGGTATGGGTGCGCGCTTATATTGATGAACCCAACCTGGATCAGATGCAGCCGGGGCGCGAGCTGCTGCTCTACACGGATGGCCGCCCGGATAAGCCGTACCACGGTAAAGTGGGCTTCGTCTCGCCCACCGCTGAATTTACGCCAAAAACCGTCGAAACGCCGGATCTGCGTACTGACCTGGTGTATCGCCTGCGCATTATCGTAACCGATGCCGACGACGCCCTGCGCCAGGGGATGCCGGTGACCGTTACGCTCAACGATGGGGATGGTCATGAATGATGCGGTTATTGAACTCACAGGACTGCTGAAGACGTTTCCCGGAATGGACCGCCCGGCCGTGGCGCCCCTGAACTGTACCCTGCAAAAGGGCTACGTGACCGGGCTTGTCGGCCCGGACGGTGCCGGAAAGACAACCCTGATGCGTATGCTCGCCGGGCTGCTCAAGCCCGACGACGGGCAGGCGCGGGTACTGGGGTTAGATCCCATCGAAGACGATCGCGCCCTGCACGCCTTACTGGGCTATATGCCGCAAAAATTTGGGTTGTATGAAGATCTGACCGTGATGGAAAACCTGACCCTCTATGCCGACCTGCGCAGCGTCACCGGCGAAACCCGGCAAAAAACCTTCCAGCGGCTGCTGGAGTTTACCGCGCTGGGGCCTTTTACCGGGCGGCTGGCGGGCAAGCTCTCCGGCGGGATGAAGCAGAAACTGGGGCTGGCCTGCACCCTGGTAGGCGAGCCGAAGGTTCTGCTACTGGATGAGCCCGGCGTGGGCGTCGATCCGATCTCCCGGCGCGAACTCTGGCAGATGGTGCATGAGCTGGCAGGCGACGGCATGCTGATCCTCTGGAGTACCTCCTATCTGGACGAGGCCGAACAGTGCCGGGATGTCCTGTTGATGAACGAAGGCAAGCTGCTCTACCAGGGCGATCCTACTGCCCTCACCGCCGGCATGAACGGTCGCAGCTTTCTGCTGCACAGCCCCGACGAAAACAACCGCCGTCTGTTGCAGCGGGTCCTGACGCTACCCCAGGTGAGCGACGGCATGATTCAGGGGAAATCGGTACGCCTGATCCTGAAAAAAGAGGCCAGCGCGGAGGATATTCGTCGCGCCCCGGGGATGCCGGACATTGAGATGAATGAGACCGCCCCCCGCTTTGAAGATGCGTTTATCGATCTGCTGGGTGGCGCGGGGACTGAGGAGTCCCCGCTTGGGGCCATTCTGCATACGGTTGAAGGCACGCCCGGCGAGACGGTGATTGAAGCCAAATCACTGACCAAAAAATTTGGCGATTTCGCCGCCACGGATGACGTTAACTTTGCCGTGAAGCGCGGAGAGATTTTTGGCCTGCTGGGGCCGAACGGCGCTGGGAAATCCACCACCTTCAAGATGATGTGTGGCTTGCTGGTGCCGACGTCCGGCAAGGCGCTGGTGCTGGATATGGATCTCAAGGTCAGCTCGGGCAAGGCCCGTCAGCATCTGGGCTATATGGCGCAGAAATTCTCGCTGTACGGCAACCTGACGGTGGAGCAGAACCTGCGTTTCTTCTCCGGGGTCTATGGCCTGCGGGGGCGGGCACAGAACGACAAGATTGCGCGCATGAGCGAAGCCTTCGGGCTGAAAAGCATCGCCAGCCACGCCACCGATGCGCTCCCCCTTGGCTTTAAGCAGCGTCTGGCACTGGCCTGCTCCCTGATGCACGAGCCTGACATTCTGTTTCTGGATGAACCCACCTCGGGGGTGGATCCCCTCACCCGCCGTGAGTTTTGGCTGCATATCAATAGCATGGTGGAAAAAGGGGTGACGGTGATGGTGACCACCCACTTTATGGACGAAGCGGAGTATTGCGATCGCATTGGGCTGGTCTATCGCGGCAAGCTGATTGCCCACGGTACGCCGGACGATCTTAAAGCGCAGGCCGCCGATGAAGCGATGCCTGACCCGACGATGGAGCAGGCTTTCATCACGCTGATAAACGACTGGGATAAGGAGCAAGGCCATGGCGCATAACGCCCTCTCCTGGCGCCGGGTGCGCGCACTCTGTATCAAAGAGACGCGGCAGATCGTGCGCGACCCCAGCAGCTGGCTGATTGCGGTGGTGATCCCACTGCTGCTGCTCTTTATCTTCGGCTATGGCATTAACCTCGACTCCAGCAAGCTGCGGGTGGGCATTTTACTGGAGCAGCAGAGCGAAGAGGCGCTCGACTTCACCCATACCATGACCGGCTCACCCTATATCGACGCCACCGTCAGCGATAACCGGCAGCAGTTGATCCAGATGATGCAGGCCGGGCGTATTCGCGGCCTGATTGTGATCCCGGTGGATTTCGCCGCCCGAATGGCCACGCCGGGCGACAGTGCGCCGATCCAGGTGATCACCGACGGCAGCGAGCCCAACACCGCCAACTTTGTGCAGGGGTATGCGGAGGGGATCTGGCAGCTCTGGCAGATGCAGCGTGCCGAAGACCGGGGCGAGACCTTCGAGCCGCTTATCGATGTGCAGACCCGCTACTGGTTTAACCCGGCGGCCATCAGCCAGCACTTTATCATTCCCGGCGCAGTGACCATCATCATGACGGTGATTGGCGCCATCCTCACGTCGCTGGTTATCGCCCGTGAATGGGAGCGCGGCACCATGGAGGCGCTGCTCTCCACGGAGGTCACGCGTACGGAGCTGCTGCTGTGCAAGCTCATCCCCTACTATTTCCTCGGCATGCTGGCGATGCTGCTCTGCATGCTGGTGTCGGTCTTTATTCTGGGGGTGCCTTATCGCGGCTCGCTGATTGTGCTCTTTTTTATCACCTCGCTTTTCTTGTTGAGCACGCTGGGAATGGGGCTTCTCATCTCCACCATCACCCGGAACCAGTTTAACGCTGCCCAGGTGGCGCTGAATGCCGCTTTTTTACCCTCGATTATGTTGTCCGGGTTTATTTTCCAGATCGACAGTATGCCGGCGGTGATCCGCGCCGTGACCTATATCATTCCGGCGCGCTATTTCGTGAGTACGCTACAGAGCCTGTTTCTGGCAGGTAACATTCCGGCGGTGCTGGTGGTCAATCTGCTGTTTTTGATCGCCTCGGCGGTGATGTTTATCGGCCTCACCTGGATGAAAACGAAACGGCGACTGGATTAAGGAGCAGCCATGTTTCATCGTTTATGGACGTTAATTCGTAAAGAGTTGCAGTCGCTGCTGCGTGAGCCGCAGACCCGCGCCATTCTGGTGCTACCGGTGCTCATACAGGTGCTGTTATTCCCCTTCGCCGCCACCCTGGAGGTGACCAACGCCACTATTGCTATCTATAACGAAGACAATGGTAAACATTCGGTAGAGCTGACCCAGCGCTTCGCCCGCGCTAAAGCCTTTACTCACGTGCTGCTGCTGAAAAGCCCGCAGGAGATCCAGCCTACCATCGATACCCAAAAGGCGCTGTTGCTGGTGCGCTTCCCGGCCGATTTTTCGCGCAACCTGGACAGGCTGCAAACCGCCCCTATGCAGTTAATTCTGGATGGGCGGAACTCCAACAGTGCCCAGATTGCCGCGAACTATCTGCAGCAGGTGGTGAAGGAGTATCAGCAAGAGCTGATGGCGGATAAACCCAAACCGAACAACAGCGAACTGGTGGTGCGCAACTGGTATAACCCTAACCTCGACTACAAGTGGTTTGTGGTGCCGTCGCTTATCGCCATGATCACCACCATTGGAGTGATGATCGTCACGTCGTTGTCCGTGGCCCGCGAACGGGAACAGGGCACCCTCGACCAGCTGCTGGTCTCGCCGCTGGCCACCTGGCAGATCTTTGTCGGTAAAGCGGTACCGGCGCTGATTGTCGCGACGTTCCAGGCGACCATCGTGCTGGGGATCGGTATCTGGGCCTATCACATCCCCTTCGCGGGGTCGCTGGCGCTGTTTTACTTCACGATGGTGATCTATGGTCTGTCGCTGGTGGGATTCGGGCTGTTGATCTCGGCGCTTTGCTCTACGCAGCAGCAGGCCTTTATCGGGGTGTTTGTCTTTATGATGCCCGCCATTTTGCTGTCGGGGTATGTTTCGCCGGTCGAGAACATGCCGATATGGCTACAGAATCTGACGTGGGTAAACCCTATTCGTCACTTTACCGATATTACCAAGCAGATCTACCTGAAGGACGCGAGTCTGGATATTGTCTGGGGAAGTTTGTGGCCGCTACTGGTGATAGCGGCCACGACGGGCTCAGTGGCCTACGCGATGTTTAGACGCAATATCGCGTAGCTTTTTCTCCCGGGTCAGCAGTGACACCACTGCCGGCCCGGCGAGGATGGCCAGGCCTGCCAGAGCCAGTAATATATTGTTCTGCAGCACGCGTGACAGCAGCCACAGCACAATCATGGCTGCGCCGAAGTACCAGGTGGTGGTCAGCTCTTCAAGCACATCTGCCACTTCACGCCAGCGTTGTTCATGGTGACGCTGTAAAAAGAGCATCAGCAGGACGGTCACCCCGTACAGCACGCATAAACCTAACCCAACGCGCACCAGCGCTCCGCTGGTCCACGCCAGCACCAGCACAGCGACAACCGCTAAATGCAACATAATCTGCCAGCAACTCAGGCCGGTTGCGACGCGAATGCGTTGTTGCCACTTCATGGCTTCTCTCCTGGAGGATTTTTCTCTGCTTCTTCAGACTACCGCACTTTACGGAAAATTCCGTAACCCAGCATCTTTTTGTGACGACGACTACACTTTATTTTCATCAGGATAGTAACGCCGGAGGGAGCTTATGAGCCAACAAAGCCGCCATTTTTCGCTAAAAGTGTTGACGATCAACATCCATAAAGGCTTTACGGCATTTAACCGCCGCTTTATTTTGCCGGAGCTACGCGACGCGGTTCGCACCGTCAGCGCGGATATCGTCTGCCTGCAGGAGGTGATGGGGGCGCACGAAGTGCATCCGCTGCACGTGGAGAACTGGCCCGATACCAGCCACTATGAGTTTCTTGCCGATACCATGTGGAGCGACTATGCCTACGGGCGCAACGCGGTCTACCCCGAAGGGCACCATGGCAATGCGGTGCTTTCACGCTATCCTATTGAACATTACGAAAACCATGACGTTTCGGTAGGCGAGAGCGAAAAGCGCGGGCTGCTCTATTGCCGTATCGCCCTGCCGGAATTCGACGCCCCCCTGCACGTGGCCTCTGTCCATCTGGGGCTACGAGAGGCGCACCGCCGGGCGCAGCTGGATATGATGTCCACCTGGGTCAATGGCCTGCCGGAGGGCGATCCGGTGGTGGTGGCCGGGGATTTTAATGACTGGCGCCAGCGGGCTAACCATCCGTTGAAAGCCCGGGCGGGATTAGATGAGATTTTTACCCGCGCCCACGGTCGACCGGCACGCACTTTTCCCGTTAGCTTTCCGCTGCTGCGTCTCGACCGTATTTATGTGAAAAATGCCCATGCCAGCGCCCCTACCGCGCTGGCGCTGAGAAACTGGCGTCACCTGTCCGACCATGCCCCTTTGAGTGCGGAGATCCATTTATGAAATGCTCATGGCAAGAGGGTAACCGGATACGGCTTCTGGAAAACGGAGATAACTTCTATCCCGCCGTTTTTGCTGCCATTGGCAAAGCGGAACGCAGAGTTATTCTCGAAACCTTTATCTGGTTTGAAGATGGCGTAGGCCGCCAGCTGCATGCGGCAGTGCTCGGTGCGGCTCAGCGCGGCGTACAGATTGAAGTCCTGCTGGACGGCTACGGCTCACCCGATTTAAGCGATGATTTTGTCGGTGAGCTGACCGCGGCCGGCGTGGTGTTCCGATATTACGATCCACGCCCTCCCCTGCTGGGCATGCGTACCAACGTCTTTCGCCGTATGCACCGCAAAATTGTGGTCATTGATGACCGCATCGCCTTTGTCGGCGGCATTAACTACTCCGATGAACATATGTCGGACTACGGCCCGGAAGCCAAGCAGGATTACGCGATAGAGGTGGAAGGCCCGGTGGTGCAGGACATCCTACAGTTTGAGCTGGAGAACTTGCCCGGCAACGCCGCCGCCCGCCGGTGGTGGAAGCGCCGCCACCGCCCGGAAGAGAACACTAAACCCGGTGAGGCTCAGGCGCTGTTCGTCTGGCGTGACAACGAAGAACACCGGGATGATATTGAGCGCCACTATCTGAAGATGCTGGCTAACGCCCGTCGGGAAGTGATCATTGCCAATGCCTATTTCTTCCCGGGCTATCGGCTGCTGCACGCTATGCGTAACGCAGCACGGCGTGGGGTTCGGGTGAAGCTTATCGTTCAGGGCGAGCCTGATATGCCGATTGTCACCGTAGGCGCGCGTCTGCTGTATCACTATCTGGTGAAAGGCGGCGTACAGATCTACGAATACCGCCGCCGTCCACTGCATGGCAAAGTGGCGGTGATGGACGATCACTGGGCGACCGTGGGCTCCAGTAATCTCGACCCCCTTAGCCTCTCCCTGAATCTCGAGGCTAACCTGATTATTCACGATCGCGAGTTTAACCATACGTTGCGTGAAAACCTGAACACCATTATTGAAAAGGATTGCGTACGCGTGGATGAGTCGATGGTGCCGAAACGCACCTGGTGGAACCTGACAAAAAGCGTGGTGGTGTTCCACTTCCTGCGTCATTTCCCGGCGCTGGTTGGCTGGCTGCCCGCCCATACGCCCAAGCTGGCGCAGGTTGACCCGCCAGTGCAACCCGAGATGGAGACGCAGGATCGTGTCGAAGCTGAAAATACGGGGGCGAAACCCTGATGAGTAAAAAACATTCCCGCTGGCGGGTGGCCAAAAAAATTCTCACCGGGCTCTTTTTCATCGCCGTAGCGGTGCTGCTGGTGATTTACGCGCAGAAAGTGGACTGGGAGGACGTGGGCAAAGTTATCCGCGACTATAACCCGTGGATCCTGGCGAGTGCTTTCGGTCTTGTGATAGTGAGCTACCTGATTTATGGCTGCTATGACTTACTGGGGCGGGCCTATTGTGGTCACAAACTGGCAAAGCGGCAGGTGATGCTGGTGTCGTTTATCTGCTATGCCTTTAACCTGACCCTGAGCACCTGGGTGGGCGGCATCGGTATGCGCTATCGCCTCTATTCCCGTCTCGGCCTGCCCGGCAGCACCATCACCCGCATCTTTTCGCTGAGTATCACCACCAACTGGCTGGGCTATATCCTGCTGGGCGGGGTGATCTTTACCGCAGGCGTGGTGCAACTGCCCGACCACTGGTATATCGACCAGGGTACGCTGCGGATTATTGGCATTGTGCTGCTGGCGATGATTGCGTTCTATCTCTGGGCCTGCGCCTTTGCTAAACGCCGTCATATGACTATTAAGGGCCAGAAGCTGGTACTGCCGTCGTGGAAGTTTGCGCTGGCGCAGATGGCCATCTCGGCGGCAAACTGGATGGCGATGGGAGTCATCATCTGGATGCTGATCGGCGAAGATGTGAATTACTTCTTCGTGCTTGGGGTTCTGCTGGTGAGCAGCATCGCCGGGGTCATCGTCCATATTCCTGCCGGGATCGGGGTGCTCGAGGCCGTATTTATTGCCCTGCTGGCCGGGGAACATGTGTCGCACGGCAAGATTATTGCCGCCCTGCTGGCGTACCGCGTGCTCTATTACTTCCTGCCGCTGGCGCTGGCGACGGTGGGATATCTGATTCTGGAAGGTCGGGCGAAGAAGCTGCGGGCGAAAAACGAAGAGGCGATGCAGAAACAGTGATAATGGCCCGGCGAAGGGTTCGCCGGGCCTGAGCGTTAACGGCGGTTGCCGAAAATACGCAGCAGCATCAGGAACAGGTTGATGAAGTCCAGATAGAGGGTCAACGCCCCCAGAATGGCGTATTTACGCAGGTTGCTACTGTCGCGCACATCCATCTGCTCGCCGATGTTTTTCAGCTTCTGAGTGTCGTAAGCCGTCAGCCCGACAAAGACAATCACCCCGATATAGGTCACCGCCCACATCAACGCCTCGCTCTTCAGCCAGAAGTTCACCAGCGAAGCCAGCACGATACCAATCAGCGCCATAAACAGCATATTGCCGAAGCCGCTCAGGTCACGTTTGGTGGTGTAGCCATACAGACTCATGGCACCAAACATCCCACCGGCCACCACAAAGGTGCTGGCGATAGATGAGTAGGTATAGACGAGGAAGATGCTGGAGAGCGTGAGCCCCGTCAGCGCCGAATAGAGCATAAATAGCGTTGTTGCCATCCCGGCGCTGAGCTTATGCACCAGGCCGGAGAGGACAAATACCAGCCCCAGCTGCGCAATGATCAGCCCAAAGAAGGTGACTTTGCTTGAGAAGATAAACATCATCAACTCAGGCGTATTCGCCGCATACCAGGCGATAAACGCGGTTAGCAGCAGCCCGACCGTCATCCAGCCGTACACCTGCGCCATATAGGTCTGCAGCCCGCTGCGGGTCTGCTGAACTATCGAATCGGAACGCGGAAATCGATCCATGACTCACTCCTGTTAAGAAAACATACTCATAAGCCTAACACATCCCGGCAATCCGGCTACCAGCGATGGGCTGCGGCTTTATCGCTGTCGCGGGATTCGACCCAGCGCTCACCTTCCGGCGTGGCTTCGCGTTTCCAGAAGGGGGCGCGCGTTTTCAAATAATCCATAATAAACTCGCCCGCGTCGAAGGCGCTGCCGCGATGAACGCTGGTGACGCCGACAAAGACAATCTCTTCGCCCGGCCACATCTCACCAATGCGATGGATGACAGTGACGCGCCCTAATGCCCAGCGTTCGCGCGCACCGGCAACGATTTCCGTCAGCGCTTTCTCGGTCATCCCCGGGTAGTGTTCCAGCGTGAGCGCTTTAACGCTGTCGCCCAGGTTGTGGTTACGCACTTTACCGGTAAAGGTCACCACCGCGCCGTCTTCGTCGCGCTCGGCCAGCCAGCGGTACTCTTCACCCACGTTAAAGGGCGCGGTCTGCACGCGGATGCAGGTTTCACTCATGTTAGCCTCCGGTGACCGGCGGGAAGAAGGCGACTTCGTCACCGGCACGGACGGGATGGTTAAACTCAACGAGGGTCTGGTTGACCGCCGCCAGCAGTTTGCCGGGCTCCAGCGCCAGCGCCCAACGGTCACCCTGCCCCGCCAGGTGCGCACGCAGCGCTTCAACATCGTCGAAGGTGGCATCCAGCGTCAGGATGTCGGTATTGACCAGCTCGCGCACCTGCGCAAAAAACAGAATTTTAATCATTGCTTTCCACCCTGAAATCCCCCGATTTACCGCCGCTCTTCGCTAACAGGCGCACCGGGCCAATTACCATATCTTTCTGGACCGCTTTGCACATGTCATAGATGGTCAGCGCCGCAACCGAGGCAGCGGTGAGGGCTTCCATCTCAACGCCGGTTTTACCCGTCAGACGGCACAGCGACTCAATACGCACCCGGCTCTGTTCCGGCTGGGCCTGCAGATTCACTTCGACTTTGCTTAACATCAGCGGATGGCAAAGCGGAATCAACTCCCAGGTACGTTTAGCGGCCTGAATGCCTGCGATACGCGCCGTGGCAAAGACGTCGCCTTTGTGGTGGCTGCCATCAATAATCATCGCCAGAGTCTCTGGCAACATGGTGACGAAGGCTTCTGCGCGCGCTTCGCGTACGGTTTCCGCTTTGGCGGAGACATCCACCATATGGGCTTCGCCCGCGGCGTTAATATGGGTCAGTTGCGACATAGCTTACTTCTTAAGATGAGGATGGAAATTGCACGGGCGCGTACGGGCATCAAGCTGCGGAGCGATAATGTTCTCCCACGCGGTACGACAGGCTTTCGTGGAGCCCGGCATAGCAAAAATCAGGGTGTTATTGGCGATGCCAGCCACTGCGCGCGACTGCAGCGTGGAGGTGCCGATCTCTTCAAAGGAGAGCATACGGAACACCTCGCCAAAACCTTCGACTTCGCGATCGAAGAGCGGGAGCAGCGCTTCCGGTGCCTGATCCCCGGCCGTAAAACCGGTGCCACCGGTGATCAGTACCACCTGCACATTTTCGCTGGCGATCCACTGAGAGACCTGCGCACGTATGGCGTAGCGATTCTCTTTAACAATGGCCTTATCGACAATCTGATGGCCCGCATCATGCGCCGCCTCGCGCAGCCAGTGACCAGAGGTGTCATCCTCTTCGCCGCGGCGTTCAGAGACGGTAAGAATGGCTATCCGCGTCGGGATAAATTCGGCGTTAACCTGGCTCATGTTCTGCTTCCTTATGCGCTTAACCGCCAATATAAGAGAGGTTCTGGGTGATTCCAGTATTGCCCTGATGCAGGAAGTGGGTCTGTTTTTTGTGCGTCAATGCCTCGGAGATACGTGCTTCAAGCGCCTGCTGTTGTGCATCCTCGGCAAGCAAATCGCGCAGATCCACGCCGCCATCGCCAAACAGACAGAGGTGCAGTTTACCCACCGACGAAACGCGCAGGCGGTTACAACTGGCACAGAAATCTTTCTCATAAGGCATGATCAGCCCAATTTCGCCTTCGTAATCAGGATGGCAAAAGACTTGTGCCGGGCCGTCGCTGCGCTGACGAATCTGATGGATCCAGCCACGTTTGAGTAGCGCATCGCGCAGCACCATGCCAGAGATATGATGACGGCGGAACAGCTCGCTACCTTCACCGGTCTCCATTAACTCGATAAAACGCAACTGAATGCGACGCGGTTTGATCCACGCCAGGAAGGTGTCGAGCTGATGATGATTCACATCGCGCATGAGCACGGTGTTGACTTTAACCTTGTCGAAGCCTGCCTCAAAGGCGGCATCGATCCCCTCCATCACTTGCTGAAACTTGTCCTGCCCGGTGATGGCGTGGAACTGACGGGCATCGAGGCTATCGACGCTAACGTTAATTGCCGTCAGGCCCGCATCGCGCCACTGGGCGACGTCGCGTGCAAGACGGTATCCGTTGGTCGTGACCGCAATCTGACGAATGGCGTCGTTTTCACGCACAGCGGCAATAATATCGACAAAATCACGGCGCAGTGAGGGCTCTCCTCCCGTAAGGCGAACCTTTTCGGTGCCCATTGCAGCAAAGGCGCGCGTCACGCGGCGCACTTCATCCACGGAGAGAAAGCCGTTATTGG
>ERZ773187.2305-NODE-2305-length-12391-cov-9.930691_pt1 | contig 12391 bp, 10 predicted proteins | sample MGYA00511242_ERZ773187 | MGnify/ENA primary metagenome ERZ773187 (study PRJEB29015, sample SAMEA2737744) | human gut metagenome | biome: human gut; feature: human-associated habitat; material: faeces | place: China | collected 2012 ... | reverse complement strand
GCCACCAGCGACATACCGTACATTTCCGTCAGGTAGTTGGTGGAGTAGCTGAGGATGGCGTAGATGGTAAAGACGCCAAAAATGACCATGCTGCAGTACCAGGTTGTGCTGATGCGCAGGACGGCGAGAATATCGCTTAGCTGAAACGCTTTTTTCTCTTCTTGCGCCGCGCCACCGCGCTGGGGCGCATCGCTGACAAAGAACCAGCACAATATCCCCAGCAGGATGTAAACCACGCTGTAAATCAGGATAACGACCTTCAGGCTATTGCTATCGTCGGGCGCGAAGCGGGAAAACGCCCACATGGTAAATACTGCCAGCGACATAACGCCAACGCCGCGTAGCCCCTCCATCCAGCCCATGATTTTTCCCTGCTCGCTATGATTGCCGAGCAGTGAGGCGGCCTTAATTGAAACGGACCACAGCATCAGAATGGTGGTGATGGCAAAGGCGACCTGAATGCAAAGCATGGCCCACAGCGGTGGATAGGTCGCCATTATTAAACCGAGCAGGCCGGTCACGATCATCGCCGAAGTAATCATTTTGCGATGCGAGAATTTGTCGGCAATAACCCCGCTGGGCGCATAGAGAATAATGGCGGTAATACCAAAGGTGCTCATAATTAAGCCGATTTCGGTATTGCTAAATCCCATGAATTTTGCCATTGGGATTTGATAAATATAGCGTAAATAGGCAAGGTCAAAGCTGACTCCGCCGCTAAAGCTAATAATGGCAAGTGTTATCCAACGGCGATATGAATTCTGTTGCATATCGTGATCTCATTTTGAATAGACGAAAAAAAGAGAAAAGTAAACCGCCTTTGCAGGTGGATTACTTTTCTCTGGTCTCTAGTAATTGCAGTTAGGAATAACATGCCGACATAGGTTTTAGTGTGAGAATAATCACGATTTGTAGTTTTATGCGTAATTTATGAATGAAATATTTATCTGTGATTACGATCACATTAGGTGTTCGGGCGCTGTGCTAAAAAATTAGCTCAGTTACCAGAGATAATGAGAAAGGTAACTTCCCTCTCGTGGGGGAAGTTACCTTTCTTTTTTTTTGCCTAAAGGAATTTGGAGCCAACTATGTCAATTGAATCTCTTAACGCGTTCTCAATGGATTTCTTCTCTTTGAAAGGTAAAACGGCAATTGTCACCGGCGGCAATAGCGGGCTGGGTCAGGCCTTTGCTATGGCTCTGGCGAAAGCGGGAGCGAATCTGTTTATCCCAAGCGTAGTAAAGGATAACGGAGAGACAAAAGAAATTATTGAAAAACAGGGTGTTGAAGTTGAGTTTATACAGGTGGATATTACCGCTAAAGGCGCACCGCAGCAGATCATCGCCGCCTGCTGTGAACGCTTTGGCACGGTCGATATCCTCATCAATAATGCCGGAATTTGTAAGCTGAATAAAGTGCTGGACTTCGGGCGTGCGGATTGGGATCCGATGATCGATGTTAACCTGACGGCGCCTTTCGAACTCAGCCATGAAGCGGCAAAAATTATGATTCCGCAAAACAGCGGTAAAATTATTAATATCTGCTCGTTGTTTTCTTATCTCGGAGGTCAGTGGTCACCGGCTTATTCGGCGACAAAACATGCGCTGGCTGGTTTCACTAAAGCATATTGCGATGAGTTAGGTCAGTATAATATTCAGGTCAACGGCATTGCCCCAGGATATTATACAACAGATATCACGCTGGCTACCCGGAGCAATCCCGAAACCAATCAGCGTGTGCTGGACCATATTCCTGCAAACCGCTGGGGTGATACTCAGGACTTAATGGGTGCGGCTATATTTTTAGCCAGTCAGGCATCCAATTATGTTAACGGCCATCTGTTGGTGGTCGACGGTGGTTATCTGGTGCGTTAACTCTTAATCGATGGCTTCTGTATTTTTATTAATTATGTCACAAATATCATTCAAGATGCGTCGGGGACGTAAGGGAATAAACCTCTGGTAATGTAGGGTCCAATGTTATTGAGGTTTATGACAGCCGTTAATAATGAGGCAGCTTGAAGGATGAAGTGTCTGTTCCGAATTAATTATCAGGAAGGTATTACTATGTCTTTATCCCGTGAAGCGATTGTTGACCAGTTAAAAGAACTCGTCGGTTCCGATCGCGTGATCACCGATGAAACCGTTTTAAAGCGCAACAGTATTGACCGCTTTCGTAAATATGCTGACATCCACGGTGTCTTTACGCTTCCGCTGCCCGCTGCGGTCGTTAAGCTAGGCTCGACAAAACAGGTTTCTGACGTACTGTCCTTTATGAACCAGCATAAGATCAACGGCGTACCGCGTACCGGCGCCTCGGCGACCGAAGGTGGCCTCGAAACCGTCGTGGAAAATTCTGTGGTGCTGGACGGTGCCGGGATGAACCAAATCCTGAATATTGATATTGAAAATATGCAGGCAACCGCGCAGTGTGGCGTGCCGCTGGAAATTCTCGAAAATGCGCTGCGGGCAAAAGGCTACACCACCGGGCACTCGCCGCAGTCTAAGCCGCTGGCGCAGATGGGCGGCCTGGTGGCAACCCGCAGCATCGGCCAGTTTTCCACGCTCTACGGGGCGATTGAAGATATGGTTGTCGGGCTGGAAGCCGTGCTGCCCGACGGCACCGTCACTCGCATCAAGAACGTTCCGCGCCGCGCCGCCGGGCCCGATATTCGCCATATCATCATCGGCAACGAAGGTGCGCTGTGCTATATCACCGAAGTGACGGTGAAAATCTTCAGGTTCACACCGGAAAATAACCTGTTCTACGGATACGTTCTGGATGACATGAAGGTGGGCTTCAGCATTCTGCGTGAGGTCATGGTGGAAGGCTACCGTCCGTCGATCGCCCGTCTGTACGATGCCGAGGATGGCACCCAGCACTTTACCCATTTTGCCGATGGCAAATGCGTGCTGATCTTTATGGCTGAAGGTAACCCGCTGATGGCGAAAGCAACCGGGGAAGGGATTGCGCAAGTTGTCGCGCGCTATCCGCAGTGCCGGCGCGTAGACAGCAAGCTGATCGAAACCTGGTTCAACCACCTCAACTGGGGCCCGGAAAAAGTGGCCGCCGAACGCGTACAGATTCTCAAAACCGGCAATATGGGCTTTACCACAGAGGTGTCGGGCTGCTGGAGCTGCATCAATGAGATCTATGAAAGCGTAATCAACCGCATCCGCACTGAGTTCCCGCACGCGGACGATATCACTATGCTGGGCGGCCACTCTTCTCATAGCTATATGAACGGCACCAATATGTACTTCGTCTACGACTACAACGTGGTGGACTGTAAGCCGGAAGAGGAAATTGATAAATACCATAACCCGCTCAACAAGATCATTTGCGAAGAGACCATTCGCCTCGGCGGCTCAATGGTGCATCACCACGGAATCGGTAAACATCGCGTTCACTGGAGCAAGCTGGAGCACGGCAGCGCGTGGCCGCTGCTGGAAGGGCTGAAGAAGCAGTTTGATCCAAACGGAATTATGAATACCGGAACGATTTACCCGATTGAAAAATAATAGTTATATCCAAAATAATTCGAGTTGCTTGCAGGCGGCAAGAGAGTCAATCCCCTGGAGCATAGATAGCTATGTTGGGTGAGCGACAAATCTGTCCGGAACAGATTTGAACGCCGTGTAGCGGCGGTCCTCAAGGGCGAGGCTCATGGATGAGCCTGGTTACAAGGCTAACGAACAGGCAGCTTGAAGTATGACGGGTATATACGGCTTCTCAACCGGGAAGCCGTTTTTGCCGGACCATGAAGGGGGAGAAATGAACGCTTCACCGGTGCGAATGGACGATCTGCCGCTTAACGGCTTTCACTGCCGTATTGCCGCACTAACCTTCGGCGCGCATCTGGTTGACGGCTACGTCCTCGGCGTCATCGGTTACGCCATTATCCAGCTGACTCCCGCCATGCGCCTGACGCCTTTTATAGCCGGGATGATCGGCGGGGCGGCGCTGCTTGGCCTGTTTATCGGCAGCCTGATCCTCGGATGGGTCTCGGATCATATTGGCCGGCAGAAGATTTTCACCCTCAGCTTTGTCCTGATTACCGTCGCCTCTTTTCTACAGTTTTTTGCCACCACGCCTGAACAGCTCATTGGCCTGCGGATCCTCATAGGCATTGGCCTGGGCGGGGATTACTCCGTGGGCCATACGCTGCTCGCCGAATTCGCGCCGCGCCGACATAGAGGCATCCTGCTCGGCGCGTTTAGCGTGGTGTGGACCATCGGTTACGTTCTGGCAAGCCTCGCCGGGCACCATTTTATTAGCGAAAACCCGGAGGCCTGGCGCTGGCTGCTGGCCTCGTCCGCGCTGCCGGCCCTGCTCATCACGCTGCTGCGCTGGGGGACGCCGGAGTCTCCGCGCTGGCTGTTGCGCCAGGGCCGCTTCGCCGAGGCCCATGCCGTGGTGCGCCGCTGTTTCGGCCCGCACGTGCTGCTCGGCGACGAGGTGGTGACGGCAACCAATAAACGGATCGGAACGCTGTTTTCACCGCGCTACTGGCGGCGAACGGCGTTTAACAGCATCTTCTTCGTCTGCCTGGTGATCCCGTGGTTCGTTATCTATACCTGGCTGTCCACCATCGCCGAAACCATCGGTCTTGAAGATGCGCTGACCGCCAGCCTGCTGCTGAATGCGCTGCTGATCGTTGGCGCGCTGCTGGGCCTGGTATTAACCCATTTGCTGGCCCATCGTCACTTCCTGCTCGGCAGCTTTCTGCTGCTGGCGACGACGTTAATCGCCATGGCCTTCCTGCCGGCAGGCAGCCCCTGGACGTTGCTGCTTTTTATCCTGTTTAGTACCACGATTTCGGCGGTCAGCAATCTGGTGGGGATCCTACCGGCGGAAAGCTTTCCTACGGATATCCGCTCGCTGGGCGTTGGCTTCGCAACCGCCATGAGCCGGCTTGGGGCCGCGATCAGCACCGGCCTGTTGCCCTGGACCCTGGCGCAGTGGGGGATGACGATTACCCTTTTGCTATTGGCCGGCGTACTGCTGATCGGCTTTGTGGTGACCTGGCTGTGGGCCCCGGAAACCAAAGCGCTGCCGCTGGCCGCTGCCGGGAGCGGCGATAAAAGACAAGGAGGAGCGAATGAACGTTCTGTTGGCGTTTAAGCCGGAGCCGGACGCCGGCATGCTGGCGGAAAAGGACTGGCAGGCCGCCGCGCTGGATACCCGCGGGCCGGATGTCGCACTATTGCGCAGCGCCATCGGCGCCGATGAGCAGGCCGCCGCCGCGCTGCTGCTGGCTCAGCGCAATGCGGGCTGCGAGATGACCCTGAGCGCATTAAGCATTGGCGACGAGCGCGCGCTGCACTGGCTGCGCTACTTTGCCGCGCTGGGCTTTGATCAGCGGGTGCTGCTGGAGACGGCAGCGGATCTGCGCTTTGCGCCCTCGTTTATCGCCGGACAGATTGCCGGCTGGCAGCGCAGCCGCGGCGGGGAGCTGATCGTGACCGGCTGTCAGAGCAGCGAAGGGCAAAATGGCCAGACGCCGTTTCTGCTGGCGGAAATGCTCGGCTGGCCCTGTTTCACCCAGGTTGAACGCTTTACGCTCGAACCGCCTTTTGTCGTTGTCGAGCAGCGCACGGACGCCGGCATCCGCCGCTGCCGGGTGCGGCTGCCGGCGGTGATTGCGGTCAGGCAGTGCGGTGAAGTGGCGCTCCCGGTACCCGGCATGCGCCAGCGCCTGGCGGCGGCAAAGGCGGACATCGTGCGCCAGGCGGCGACCGCTGAGGCGACGGCTGACGTTCAGTGCCTGCGCCTGATGCGCCCGGCTCCGCGGCGCGCGGCCGTTATCGTTGAAGGCGCGACGGTGCAGGAGAAAGCCGGGGCGCTATGGGAGAACTATTTATGCCGGAGGATGCGGCCATGAAGATAGCGATGGTTATGGTGGCCGACGATAGTGCCGCGATGGGAGGCTGGCTGGCGGCAAACGATCTCGGTGCGGAGGATCTGCAGCGCTGGACGCCAGATGATGAGGTGGAGGTTGCCGGGCAGCTTCTGGATGCGCTGGTCGATCAGTGGCGACAGACGCCGGTCGACGTGGTGCTATTCCCGGCGGGAGCGCTGGCTGATGAGCTGGCCACGCGGCTGGCCTGGCGCCTGCGAGGAGGCAGCGTATGCCAGGTGCTATCGTTGAATGCGCCGGAGGGTCGGGTAACGAAGTCTCATTGGGGTAATGCGCTTACGGCCACGCTGGAGGTGAGCGCCCGGCCGCTGTGCCTCTCCCTGGCGCGCCAGCCCGGGGGGAAGGCGGACGGGGATTTCCCTTGCGGCCTGCCGGAGCGCCGTATCGTCTCCGCGGCGCAGCCCGAGTGGCTGACGGAGATTGAGCGCGTAGAGCGCGCGGGCGCGCACCCTTTAGCCACGGCGGAGCGGGTGCTGGTTGTCGGGCAGGGCGGAGAGGAGGTCGATGCGGGAAGCATCGCGGCGCTTGCGCAAAACCTTGGCGCGGAAGCGGGCTTCAGCCGCGCGCGGGTGATGAACGGCGGTTATGACACCGATCGCCTGGTGGGTATTTCCGGCCATCTATTGGCTCCGGATATCTGCATTGTGGCTGGCGCATCAGGGGCGGCGGCGCTGATGGCGGGAGTGCGTGGGAGCCGATTTATCGTGGCGATTAATCATGACGCCAGCGCGCCGGTATTTTCTCAGGCGGATGTCGGCATCGTGGATGACTGGCTACCGGTACTGAAAGCACTGGTAGCCTGTACGCAGGATTAATTAAGCTGCTTCGCTAATTTCCAGACGCCGGTGTTGGTGGTCGACAGGGCCGCCACGCCGGCTTTCATCGCATTACGCGCATCCTCTTCGTCGCAGACCAGGCCGCCGGCAATCAGCGGCTGGTGAATCTTCTCCGTCACCCATCCCAGCACTTTTGGCATGCAGCCCGGCAGGATTTCAATACAGTCCGGGTTGGACTGCGCCACCTGCTTGTCGATATTGTGAAAGGAAATCGAGTCGACGATAAACAGGCGATGAATGCAGAAAAAGCCTTCCGCTCTGGCCGCTTTTAGCATCGGCGCTTTGGTGCTGATGATCCCGTCCGCTTCGGTAACCAGCTTCAAAAACTGAATCACCACCTCTTTATTCGACGCCCCCTCCAGCAGGTCGACATGAATAAACGCGTATTTACCGGCGTTTTTGATTTTCTTCACGATATTGCTGATGGTGCAGATATTACCGTACAGCACGGAAATAAACTGGCACTCGGAATCGATGGCTAACTGCAGGCTGGCGTTATCTTTGACGGCCGCAATGACCGGGTTTTGTCGTAGCAGGTGTAACAGGGGCATGGTGTGTCCTTCGTATTTTACTCGTCATCATTCAGGCTGCGGGGGCGCGAGCGTTCCTGCAGCCTGAATTATAACGAGTCGTTTTATTAGCCGAAACGGAACGTAATACCGAATCCAGAGTCAGGATAGCGCCATTCTTTGAGCGTTGCCTCATCGCATAATAGCCGGCAGGTGCCGCACTCCAGGCATCCCCGATAGTCGACCTGCACGCCGCCTTCCGCCGTTCGCGAAAAAAGCCCGGCGGGACAGGAGGCAATAAGCAGTTCGACGACTTCCAGGTCGGGCGTAGCCGTCGGGACAATATGCGGGTCGGCGGCGGGGCGCCAGACGTTACGTGCTACAGACATCGTAAGCTCCGGATAAGATCGCCTGCCAGATGACGCAGGCCGTGACGGCGAAGATGACGCCAGACTATCTGACGCAGCGGCGGGACCGGGCCTTCGCCCTGCTGCCAGAGTTCGCGGGAGATATCGTCCATCAGCGCGGGCCAGCGGCGATACCAGCCGGGGCGCTGCAGCAGCGCGGGAACGTGCCGGTAGCGCTGGAGCACGTCCCACAGCAGGCTGCGCTCGATCTCCTGATGGTATTGCGCGAACAGATTTTGCGGCGCGCCGTGCCGACAGGCCTGGATTAACGTTTGCGCCGCCGCCTGGGCGCCGATTAAGGCCATGTCCATCCCGCGCACGGTGAAGCCGGTATTGACGCAGGTGCGCAGCGCGTCGCCGACCAGCAGCCAGCCTTCTCCGGCATACTGCGCCGGCATGCCGTGCAGGCCGCCTTCAGGTACCAGATGCGCGCCATATTCCAGCGTTTCGCTACCGTGCAGCAGAGGACGCAGGGCCGGATGCGATTTGAGACGATCCAGCAGCCCGGAGGCAGGAACCGCACCTTTTCCCAGCGAGGAGAGTGGACATACGATACCGAATGAGAGCGTATCCTGATTGGTATAAAGGAACGCGCCGCCGGGTAAATCGCCGCAGACTCCGCCGGTGAATATCATGGCGGAGCCCTCGTTGCCCTCGAGGCGGAAACGATCCTCCAGCGTCTTGCGCTCCATCGCCAGCACCGCTTTGATCCCCAGCGCCATGGCGGTTGGGGACGGGCGAGAGAGTAAACCGTGACGCTCCGCCAGCTCGCTGTTGGCCCCTTCCGCCAGCACCACGTAGCGGGCGCGCAGCGTTTCGTTATCGCAAATGACCCCGCAAACCCGGCCGTTTTCGCGATACAGCGCCGCCACCGTCGCGCCGGTAATGCACTGGACGCCTTCGCCTTCGGCCTGGCTAACCAGCCACGGATCGAAGCGGGCGCGCAGTAAACTCCAGGAGTCGCCGCCGGGCTGCAGGCTGGAATAGGTTGTGGCGCCATCGTCGGTCAGCAGGGTCAGGTTTTCCTGGGTGATACGGCGTTCAAGCGGCGCGGATTGTTGAAAATGAGGGAGCAGTTCGGCGAGCGCGCGGCAGTACAGGCGCCCGCCGGAGAGATTTTTACTGCCGGGAATTTCGCCGCGTTCGAGCAGCAGGACCGAAAGCCCTGCCCGTGCGCAGCGTAGAGCGCAGGCGGTGCCGGCTATTCCTGCGCCGATGATAATAATATCAAAATCGTCAGCCATGTTGCGCCCCAGTGACCCAGAACGCATAGGCTAACATGACGTTATTTAAGGAATATTGACCATCGACACAAAGGCTTTAATCACTCGCCGCGATAGATGCAGCCTGCGGTACAGGTTTCTTTGATCATCACGGCGCTCAGCAGCGGCACCAGCGGTTTCATCTGCTGCCAAATCCACTTCGCCAGCACTTCGCTGGTTGGGTTTTCCAGACCGGGAATGTCGTTCAGGTAGTAGTGATCCAGGCGATCGTAGGTCGGTTTAAACGCCGCCTTGAGCTCGGCAAAATCCATGATCCAGCCCGTGTGGGGATCGACTTCACCGGTAATCTCCAGACGCACCATAAAAGAGTGGCCGTGCAGGCGACCGCACTTATGACCTTCCGGTACGTGAGGCAGGTGATGGGCGGCTTCGAAGGTGAAATCTTTAAACAGGGTGGTGGACATCTTTTACTCTCAATAAGACAAAAAAACCGCCGTAGGGTACCGGAAAGCGGTTTTTTTATCATTAACTAAAACGGTCCTGAGCGAAATATCGACGTATTTACCCACGGGTACCTTAATATTCTTTTTAATTTCATAGCGTTGGCTAATCGTTTTTGTTGTTAATAACTATAACTAAAACAGGTTAGTCCATTTGGTTATTTGTTATTTCCATCCCTTCTTTAATTGTTACTATCGGCGCCGTTAACCTTATAACTCGTCATACTTCGAGCCGCATGTGCGTTGGCAATAACTCGGCCCATCCTTGGGCCTCGCCCTAACGGGCGCAGTGAACAGCGTTCAAATTCGTTCCTGACGAATTTGTCCTCGACCACCCCGGTCACTTACTTAGATAAGCTCCCGGGGGGGAACTGCGTCGCCGCCTGCCTGCAACTCGAATTATTTAGAGTAAATACATCCTCTTCTGTTTTTGCCGCGCTGACAGGGTGCGAATAACAGCTTTGCTTACTGGAACATAACGACGCATGACGACACAGGCCCCACCTTCCAATTTGCTCCCGCTGAACCCGGAGCAACTGGCACGCCTTCAGGCGGCCACGACAGACTTCACCCCGACTCAGCTTGCCTGGGTTTCGGGCTACTTTTGGGGCGTGCTGAATCAGCACTCCGGCGCAGCCACAGCGGTTCCTGCTCAGGCTGCAGAAATGCCGGGCATTACTCTGATTTCAGCATCGCAAACCGGCAACGCACGCCGCGTGGCGGAAGCGCTGCGTGACGATCTGATCGCCGCGCAGCTGAACGTGAAACTGGTGAACGCAGGCGACTATAAATTCAAACAAATTGCCTCCGAAAAGCTGCTGGTTATCGTGACGTCGACGCAAGGTGAGGGTGAGTCGCCGGAAGAGGCCGTTGCGCTGCATAAATTCCTGTTTTCCAAAAAAGCGCCGAAGCTTGAGGGTACCGCCTTTGCGGTATTTGGCTTAGGTGATACCTCTTACGAATTCTTCTGCCAGTCCGGAAAAGATTTTGACAGCCGTCTGGCTGAGCTGGGCGCTGAACGTCTGCTGGATCGCGTTGACGCAGACGTCGAGTACCAGCCTGCGGCGGCAGAATGGCGCGCGCGGGTTGTTGAAGTCTTGAAATCTCGTGCGCCCGTCGCGGCTCCGGCCCAGGGAGCGACGAGCGGGGCGGTGAATGACATTCACTCCAGCCCGTATACCAAAGAAGCGCCGCTGACGGCGACGCTGGCGGTGAATCAGAAAATCACCGGCCGCGATTCTGAAAAAGATGTACGTCATATTGAAATCGATCTCGCTGACTCCGGTCTGCGTTACCAGCCGGGCGATGCGCTGGGCGTCTGGTATCAGAACGATCCGGCTCTGGTGAAAGAGCTGGTTGAGCTGCTGTGGCTGAAAGGTGATGAGCCGGTCACGGTTGACGGCAAAACCCTGCCGCTGGCGGAAGCGCTGGAATGGCATTTCGAGTTAACGGTCAATACCGCTAACATCGTTGAGAATTACGCGACCTTAACCCGCAGCGAAACCCTGCTGCCGCTGGTGGGCGATAAAGCGCAGCTCCAGCACTACGCCGCGACCACGCCGATTGTCGATATGGTGCGTTTCTCTCCGGCGCAGCTGGATGCCGACGCGTTAATTGGCCTGCTGCGTCCGCTGACGCCGCGTCTCTACTCCATTGCCTCATCGCAGGCGGAAGTAGAAAGCGAAGTCCATATCACCGTGGGCGCCGTTCGCTACGATATCGAAGGCCGCGCTCGCGCTGGCGGTGCGTCCAGCTTCCTTGCCGACCGTGTCGAAGAAGATGGCGAAGTTCGCGTTTTTATTGAACACAACGACAACTTCCGCCTGCCTGCTAACCCGCAGACGCCGGTAATTATGATTGGCCCTGGTACCGGTATCGCGCCGTTCCGCGCCTTCATGCAGCAGCGTGCGGCGGACGGTGCGGAAGGCAAGAACTGGCTGTTCTTCGGCAACCCGCACTTTACGGAAGATTTCCTTTATCAGGTGGAGTGGCAACGCTACGTCAAAGAAGGCGTGCTGAGCCGTATCGACCTGGCCTGGTCCCGCGATCAACAACAAAAAGTCTATGTTCAGGACAAGCTGCGCGAGCAGGGGGCCGAACTGTGGCGCTGGATTAATGACGGCGCCCATATTTATGTCTGCGGCGATGCCAATCGTATGGCGAAAGACGTTGAGCAGACGTTGCTGGAAGTGATTGCCGAATTTGGCGCGATGGACGCCGAAGCGGCGGACGAATTTTTGAGTGAGCTGCGCGTTGAGCGCCGTTATCAGCGAGATGTCTACTAATGAGCGAAAAACATCCAGGACCTCTGGTGGTCGAAGGTAAACTGACCGACGCCGAGCGCATGAAGGTAGAGAGCAACTACCTGCGCGGCACGATCGCAGAAGACTTAAACGACCCCCTTACCGGCGGCTTTAAAGGCGACAACTTTCTGCTGATTCGCTTTCACGGCATGTATCAGCAGGATGACCGCGACATTCGCGCCGAGCGTGCGGCACAGAAGCTGGAGCCGCGTCATGCGATGCTGCTGCGCTGTCGTCTGCCTGGGGGGGTGATCACCACTACGCAGTGGCAGGCGATTGATAAATTTGCCGCCGATAACACCATTTACGGCAGTATTCGTCTGACCAACCGCCAGACCTTCCAGTTCCACGGTATTCTGAAGAAGAATGTGAAGCCGGTGCATCAGATGCTGCACTCGGTTGGCCTGGACGCGCTGGCCACCGCCAACGACATGAACCGTAACGTGCTGTGCACCTCTAACCCGCACGAGTCTCAGCTGCATGCTGAAGCCTACGAGTGGGCGAAAAAGATCTCCGAGCACCTGCTGCCGCGTACCCGCGCCTATGCGGAGATCTGGCTCGATCAGAAAAAGGTCGCCACCACCGACGAAGAACCGATCCTCGGCCAGACCTACCTGCCGCGTAAGTTCAAAACCACCGTGGTGATCCCGCCGCAGAACGATATCGATCTGCACGCCAACGACATGAACTTCG
>ERZ773187.2292-NODE-2292-length-12467-cov-31.243555_pt1 | contig 12467 bp, 3 predicted proteins | sample MGYA00511242_ERZ773187 | MGnify/ENA primary metagenome ERZ773187 (study PRJEB29015, sample SAMEA2737744) | human gut metagenome | biome: human gut; feature: human-associated habitat; material: faeces | place: China | collected 2012 ... | reverse complement strand
ATGATAAAGGTTTCATGTCCGCTGAAGTTTGCGATATCGAGGTTCTGGGTTCTCTTGGTCATGTCGATGTAGCCGGTTTCCGCCTTGGTTGCACCGCCGTTAACGGTCAGACCGGCTACAGGGGCTGCTGCCGGAGCTTTGGCCATTCTAAACAGGGACATACCTTCAGCATCGTCATCATCGTCGGTCAGGTTCCAGGTTGCACCATTGGCAATGTTCATGACAATGCTGCTGCTGTCATCGACACGATAGCTGCCAGTCAGGCTGGACTTTGCATCGTTGAGACTGATTTCCACGCTGCCGCCGTTGCTTGCGCTGACATCGCCGGCGATCACACCAGTAGCTTTTCCGCTGTCTACGGTAATGCTGCCGCCGTTGGCATTGATATCACCCTTGATGTTCAGAGCGCTGTTGTTGGTGTTGATATCTACGTTAGCGCCTTCGCCTGCATTGATTGCAGCATCAGTACCGTTGATAACAGTGCTGCCATTCAAGGTGACGTTGCCGTTTTCAGCATTGATGCCTACGTTACCGCTGATGCTGGTGTTGCCCTTAACAGCAATATCTGCACCATTTGCATGGATGCCGGTTTCACCCTTCAGCTCCAGCTTAGCCTTAGTAGTATCGATGTTGATATCTTTATCGGTTGCTTCTACTGCTGCGCCGCTTTCAACCTCAATCTTAGTCGGATCCTGAGTGAATACATAAGAGCCGTCTTCCTTCAGAATGCCGTCCTTCTTGTATTGATAGTCAGCCTTGGCATCGCCGGTAATACCCTGGTTCTTTTCAGTAGCTTCAGGCTTCTGGGTGTCCGGATAGGTGAAGCCAGGATTCATGGAACCGTTCTCCAGGCTGCCCTTACCAGTATCAGCATTGAATGCGATGTTGCCGGTCTGCATTGCTGCACTGCTTGCAGTCAGGCCATCAGCAATCTTTACGTAGCCGGTGAGGTTCTTCTCACCGTTTACGAAATTGCTGTAGGTCAGCTTTCCTGCCAATGCCTTCAGAACATTAGTTACGCATACCCCGTTATCCATATTAATACCGCTGTTGTCGGTAATCATGGATACTACAGAGCCTTCTGCAGCCTTCTTGATGATGGTGTCACCTGCTACGTAGTCATCAGCTGTTTCGCCGTTGCCAGTGTGTGCATAGAAGATGTTGGTATTGCCACTGTAGTTGTCGATGGTCAGGCTGTTAGCATCCTTCTGGAAGATGTTGCCTGCTTTAGCATCGCTTGCACCGCCAACGAAGTCAGCGATTTCACTGCCGGTGAATTTATAATTTTCCCATTCTGAATCGCCGTATACATAACCATACTTCTCGTTATTCCAGGAAGCACCGTTTGCTAGGGTCAGGTTCATGGAACCGCTCAGGCCTGCATCTTTTTCTGCATCGAAATGTTTGTATGCAACGCCGGTCCATGCGGAATCGTCGGTGGTCAGCTTCAGGTTGATAACAGATTCCTTGCTGTCGCTCGCAAATTCCTGGCCCTGTTTGCCGAAGAGACCTGCATTGCCCTTAACGGTAACGGTCTTGCCCTCGCCGCCAACATTAACGGTACCCAGAGCTGCGCCCAAAGCATGGAAGCCATAGCCTGCCTCGTCACTGTTGTTCTTAACCTCGATATCGGCAGCGCCCAGGTTAACAGTTGCACCGTCTGCTGCGATGGCACCGGAGCCATGAGCTGCGATAGTAGTCTTGCCGTCAACAGTTACGTTTGCACCTGCGCCGTTAGCGTTGATGCCGGCAATGATTCTCCAGGAGGATTCGACCAAAGTAGTGGTGTTCTGGCCTTTGATAACGTTATCAAGAGCCCAGTCTTCGCCGTCCTTAGCCATGGTCAGATCGCCATGCAGCTTAATTTCGGCATTGCCGTTAGCGTTAACGCCGTAAACATTGTTATAGCCATGAGCCTTAATATCGGTATTGCCGGTAACCTCTACCACAGCCTTCTCGCCTGCGCTCTTAGCATAAATGCCGATTGCGCTGTCTTCGCCGATCAGCGGGTTGCCGCTGCTGGTCTTACGGCTGTAGGTATTATCAATGTTGATATCCAAGGTCCCGGCAGTAATGCTTGTTGTGCTGCCTGCAATGCTGTTGTCGATGCCGCGCAGCGGAATTCTGTTATTCAGAATACCTGCATTCGAAACAGGCGGAACAGTCTTGCTGTCCAGAGCTACGTTCAGCTTCAGAGTCTTGTCTGCAGCATTGATTACCAGATTTTCTACGCCTGCAGCGTTCTGTACAGCCGCACCGCTGATGATGAAGGAGCCTTCCCAATCCGGATCCTCTTCCCTATGAGTCATCTGGTTGATATTAATGCTTGCGTCCTCGGCAAATACATAGGATAGATCCTCCTGCTGTACTGCGCTGAATACGCCCTGCTTTTCACCGGTGATAGCATCGGTAAAGGTAGTCTTTTCACCACCGCCCGGATTTACGGTTTCTTCTTTGGTGTAGCCCTTACCAGTGTCACTGTTGAATTTAATGGTATCAGACTTCTTAGTCTGGCTGCTTGCAGTCAGGCCGTCAGCAATCTTCACATAACCAGTCAGATTCTTCTCACCGTTGACGAAATTACTGTAGGTCAGCTTGCCTGCCAATGCATTCAGTACGTTAGCTACACTTGCATCATTATCCATAGCGATGCCGGTGTTGTCGGTAATCAGGCTAACTGCGGAGCCTGCTGCCGCACTCTTGATAATGGTGTCGCCTGCTGCGTAGTTGCTTGCGTTTTCACCATTGCCGGTATGAGTATAGAAAATGTTGGTGTTGCCGCTGTAATTATCAATGGTCAGGTTATTGCTGTCCTTTTGGATGATGTTGCCCGCAGCAGCTTGGCTTTCACCGCCTGCCAGCTTAGCTACATGGCTGCCAGCAAAGGAGGTATTGGTTTTGCCCCATGCTTCATTGTTCCAGGTTGCACCGTTGGAAACATAAAGATTAATGATCCCCTTATAAGGATTACCAGTTGTACCAAGGTCTTTAGAAAACGCAACACCGGTCCAGGAAGAATCCTTATCAGACAAGCCTATATTGATAACACTGTCTCGATCAGAATAGTCAGAATTAGAGTTAGCCTTTTCGCTATAAGCAATTGCATTGCCTTTAACGACTGTAGTAACAGTGCCTGCTGCATTCTTGTCAGCATTCATGTTGACATTAACAACGCCGCCATCAGATTTCAATGCATAGTTTTCATTCTTTTGGTCAACAATCTGAATATTACCGCCGCCGACAGTTACGGTAGAACCGGTTCTGATAGCAGTCAGCGCATTACCCTTTTTCAGGTTGATATCAACCTTACCATCTACGTTGATGATAGATGCTTTGCCGCCGAAGAAAGCAGCATCCTCAGCCCAAAGACCATGGGTAGGTCCGGAGAAGTCATTTGCCAGCTTAAGGTCACCGTGAATATCTACACGGCTGCCATTATTTTGAGCCAAAATACCATAGGCTGGATTAGTTACGTCAGAATGAGCATGAACAGTGGTAGTAGCTGCTGTGATATCAACATTGCCATTCTTCACAACAAGGCCGGAACGGTCATATCCGTCAGCGCCAGCACCATAGCCACCAGCAGCGCCGATTACCAGCTCACCGGCAGTAATTTTCGTTGCACCTGCAATATTATGATTAAATGCTGCACCAACTTTACTAAAGCTGCCTTTCTTAGCAGTCAAAATAAGCTTGTTGCTGCCTGCATCAATGGTCAGCGGTGCTTTTGCATCTACTGCGGATTCAGCATCTGCTTTAATCGTAGTATTGGCACCGAAAACGTACTTGCCGTCCTGAATATTGCCGGCATATTCGATATCGGTTGCAGCATCACCGGTCAGAACAGTAGTGAACTCAGTTTTAGACGGAACAACGGGTGCTTGGGAAACATAAGAGCCTTTACCCTCTTCGGTGAAGGTGATATCACCGGTCTTTTGTGCCTTGCTACTTGCGGTCAGGCCGTCAGCAATCTTCACATAGCCGGTCAGGTTCTTCTCGCCGCTTGCAAAATTTCTATAGGTCAGCTTGCCTGCCAGCGCGTTCAGCACGTTTGCTACGTTAGCGTCGCTGTTCATGCTGATGCCAGTGTTGTCGGTGATCAGAGATACTACAGAGCCTTCTGCTGCGTGCTTGATAATGGTGTCGCCAGCCTTATAGTTCTCGGCTGCTTCGCCGTTGCCAGTGTGTGCATAGAAGATGTTGGTATAGCCGCTGTAGTTGCTGATAGTCAGGCTATTATTATCCTTTTGGAAAATGTTGCCTGCTTTGGCTTCGCTCTCGCCGCCGGTAAAGTTGGTTACACGGCTGCCTGCCCATTTTTCGCCGCTCCAAGGATCCTTGATAATCGTATCAACCACTTCGTTGTTCCAGGTTGCGCCGTTCTGCAGCCACAGGTTTGCATCACCGGTAAAGGTCTTGTCACCGTCTTTCTCGCCTCCTTCGGCAAAGCTGTTTTGTACGACGCCGGTCAGGCTGGATTTTGCAGTGGTGAGACCCAGGTTGATTTCACTCTTGGTTCCGTGAACATCAGCAGAATTTACCGAACCGGTATCCAGGCTCAAGTTACCTTTAATGGTTACAGCATTGTCAGCTGCACCGGTAACATTGCCAGCCTCATCTTTAAGAACGTTCATGTTGACAGTGCCGTTTTCTGCTTTAATAGCAGCATAGCCCATTTTTTGGCCTTCTTTTACAACAATGATGCCGCCGCCATTAACGTTTACAACGGCACCGCCGGCATTTGCCCAAATACCGTTAGCATTGCCTTGGAAGTCCACATCACCGTTAACTGTAATAGTACCGCCCTTGCTGCTGCCCATAGCGCTGGTTGCATACAGACCGGTTGCACCGTAATATTGGTAACCGCCGTTATTGCCTTCAATATTCAGCTTTACATCGCCATTAACAACAACGTCGCCTTGGTTATAAACACCAATAGTATTGTTATCGCCGTTTGCGGTAATATCCAGCTTGCCGTCAATAGTCAGCTTGGCGCCTGCCTTAGCAATATTAACACCCTTCAGGCCATCAGTAGAAATTTTTTTACCGGTAAGCTCCATTTTTACGGTATCAGCCTTAATATTCAAAGAGTAGCTGGGGTTAACCTTGATGCCTGCGCCCTGATCTGCCGGATTATTGACAACCAAGTTCAGAGTTTTGCCTGTTGCATCAATTTGGGCATTCTCAATAATATCCATACCATATTGGTTGGTAATTTTGCTGTCCTCGGTAAATTTATATACTCCATTTTCATCAATGTTGCCTTTGTATTCTGTATCTGTACTTGTATCACCGGTCAAGGTAGTATGGAACTCAGTGACTGGTGATTCAACTGCTGCAGCGGAATATCCTCCAAGTATACTGGCGGTGATTGCCGCAGCCAGCCAGGCGTACTTTCTTTTTCCCTTAAAAATATTCATTTGTGATTACTCCTTTACAAAATAAATCATTTCATTGATGTATCTTTTTGTAAGTTGCAAAATCACCTTCTTTCCTCTGATTGTTATATTTCATTTTTGCATCTCCCTCACCGTCATTTGGTGCTTCGTACTCTACCCGGTCTTAAAAAAGAAGAGTTTCCTTGCACCAGCAGCCCTTCATCTGTGGTTAGATAAAAAGCTGCCGGCACAAGGACATGGTTCATGACCAGCAGTGTGTGCACTCGCACTACGAGTCACCCGCTGCCGATTACAAAGCTGCTTTCCCATACCTATGGCTGTGAGCAAGCTCCGATAGACGACAGTCGGCACGCTCATATGACTTATCAGAGGTGATCAGAATCTCAATTTCATCCCCAGTGTCAGGGCTCTTCCCGGCATCGCGTACCAGGTATCCGCTCCGCCACCCCAAATGACATCGGTGTGCTCTGCCCAGAGTTTATTGAAGATGTTGTCTACCTTGAGGTAGAATTCGGTCGATGTATTGGCTCTGTAGTTCAAGGATAAGTTGCACACTGCGTATTTATCGCTTGGCCAGCCTTTGACGCCCTTCGTCGCTCGGGAGGTATCACGGATGAAATAAAATCCATCGAAAGCGGCTCCGAATTTATCCTTGTCATAGTAGATACCGAAAGTGGCTTTGTCTTTGGGGGCATAGCCCATAGAGAAGTTGCTACTATCATCATAGTAAAGATGCGACCATCCCAATTTCGCATTCACATAGCGGCTCAAGCGTACATTGTACTGGGCATTCCACCCGCGAATGATGCCGCCAATCACATTATGGTAAGTCCCATCATTAGCGATATTCAAGCCCACGCCGACTTTGGTTTCAAACCAGCCAAAGGTCAGATAGTTCTCCGGCCCAAACTCATGATTGTAGCCTATGGATGTGGTCCGACCTTCGGATGCCTTTAGATCTTTATTGCCAAACTTCACATCATAGAGCTGACTCAGGCTCGGAAGGATGTAGTAATCGCTGCGTCCCGCATAGATAGAGTCCTTTTTCGTGATATCCCATGCCAATTTATAACTGAAGCTATTGTGGGAGTCGAAGTTTTTCGGGCTGTCATGACGCACCCCGCCGCTTAAGGTCAAGTGCGGCAGGAATTCCCAATCGCCCTGCAGGAACATGGAGGTGTTCTTCGCATCTTTGCCATTGTTGTTATCTTTGCCTTTGACATATTCCAATCCGCCCACCATGGTGTAGGTTGCCGATTTATACCGGAACGTATCGCTGAAAAGGCTGTATTCGGTATCTCCGGTACTGGGCTGTGCCATGTCCGGATCTTCTCCGCCGGGCTTGGACCAGAGATATTTCTCTTTGGAATTCCGATATACCAGAGTGTTGTTCCACAGTTTGGACAGATTCCAGTCGTATTTCAAAGTCAGGCGTTCGCTGTCAAAGGCTCCTACATAGTGGCCTTTACGAATGAGATCTACCCCGGTGAAGTCGGAGCTGGTCTTGTCATAGCTGACTGACAGATTCTGGTCTTTATTGAAATCGTACTGTAGTTTCGCGCCGGAGCTCTTGGTATTCGAATGTCCCGGCCATACCTTACCGCTGGCATCTTTGGTACTTCCCTCGATGCTCTTATCATCATAGACCTGGTAGCGGATCTTCCCTTTGACCCCCATGGCATTGAATTTGTAGGCTTCTTTCCCGAAGCTGCCTCTGGCGATATCCATGCTGGCTGTATTGGAGGTCGGCTTGCGTGTAATGATATTGATGACCCCGCCTTTCGCGCCAGAACCATACATCACGGCAGCCGAACCGCGAAGGACTTCTACGCGTTCCACATTATCCATGTTGTTCAGAAGAGATGTGAACGCATACCCGCTGGAGCCTGCGCCTTTGAAGTCATTGAGTCGTACGCCGTCTACCAGGATGATGATATCGTTGCTACCATTGATACGAATACCGCTAAAGTTCGCATTGAGACCGTTGGAGCCATAGTTCAGGAATTGAACCCCCGGAATGGTACGCAGCGTATCTTCTATGCTTTCCATATGCAGAGCTTCGATCTCGTCGCGAGATACGATGCTGAGATCTGCTTTGGCTTCGAGAATCGGCTGTGGTACACGGTTTGCCGTGACGACAACTTGTCCCAAAGTGAAGACAGGTGTGCCGTTGCTTTCGCCCTGATAGGTAGAAGCTGCCGGTGCAGTATAGGTAGTTTCCACACTGCCATAGGAAGTATCATCCGCTGCAGACGCAGTATAAACAGCGCTTTGTGTCTCTGCATCGGTCTTACCAGCCGTTGTCTTATCAGGCACCAGTTGTACATGCGGAATGGGTGCAGTCTCGGAAATGGTGGACTTTGTCTGGCTTCTGGATATATCTTCCCGTTCTTCTGCCATCGTGGCTTTGGCGAGGGATCTCTTCTGTGCTTCTTTCGCCCCCGGGGTGACCCCGCTGCCTACTGCAAAGCGGACGCCACCATTGACTTTCCATTCCTGTTCATAGTCGCCACCGAAGGTGCGCGATACATCAAAGTAAGCTGTCCCGTTCTCACCTAGCTGGAGTGTGGTCCCCATGGTGGCTTCGATCCAGGTATCCTTCATAGATACCTCAGTCTTCTTCGATCCGCCATCATCAGCATAGTAAGTTCCGCGAACAGCACCTTTGAATTCATGTGCCAGATCGAGCTTTCCATAGAAGGTGCCGTACTTTCCATTTCTGCCAGCTTCGAATCCGACACGTCCTACCACGCTGTCAAAACTCCCCTGCCCGATCTGCAGTTCTTCCTCTCCGCTATGCGCTGTAAAGTGATTGGCATCGACATGAGACCATGTCATCTGCAGCTGTGGCTCGATATATTTTTTGTCACTGCCGAATCTCTTTCCATACCGAGAAGAAATGCTATAAGCTCGATTTCTGTAGTTTCCTTTCAGTTCATTGCCGATACCGTTATAGACGGTGAAGTCATTTCCTACACTGCCGGCCTTGACCGTCAGGTCGAAATGATCCTGATTTCCAAGATCTTTGGATCCATACAGCCCGATACTATACACTTTCGACTTACCGGTATTTCCAGTCACAGTACCAAAGTCTTCATCCTGATAGGTGTAATTGGAATCACCGGTCTGGTAATCGATGGCCGCTCCGGCGATCACGCCTTCCGGATAGACCTTGTCATAGCCGACCTGCACACCCCAGTACTGGTTTGTGATGTCGATCCCTGTCGCATCATAGCTATCTTTTCCTCCATAGGTACGTGCCCAGAGACCATCTTCTTCCATATTCCGGCGCAGGAGATCACCTCGATAGATGAGATCGTCGGCATTCGCACGCCACAACATGAGAGAGCTGGTGATCGCAGCCCTTGCCCCTTTCATGATAGCGGTCTCAAAATCACCGCTGATATTGATCAGATGTCCGTTATATTGCCCTTTTCCATCCTGCTCAGTATCGAAAGTCATATCCCCCATGAAGCGTGACAGGCTGGAAGATGTCAGCCCGGAAGCGATAAGCATCTTCCCTGTGAGATTGCCATCCCCGCCTTCGTAGTAGAATTTCTGCGCCAGCGCACGGAATGCATTCTCTACGGCGTCCTGACTGCTCGTCTGGATGCCTTTGCTGTCTGTGGCCGCGATGACCATGGACCCTGTCTCTGCCGCTTTGATATGGGTATCTCCGCCCTTGTAGTCATTGACGTCGGTTCCTTGATTATCGTGTGCGTAGCTGATGATGTGCGTGCCGCTGTAGTTATTGATTGTCAGCCTGCCAGCATTTTCACCCATAGAAATGAAGCCATTCACGGGGATTTCTTTCGAGCTGTTGTCTGATGGATCCACATACTGGATGGTCTTTAGTGTCTTACTGCCAGACAGACTATCAAGCACCGCTTCCCCTGTGCTGGTATTTATCCAAGAGCCACCGTTCAACTTCAGATGGACTGCAGCATCGGCATTGTTCTGGCCGCCTTTCCAAGTCGCTTTATCTGTCACAGTGAGATCGACTGTACCATCATCTCCAAGAGCCATGAGAGTGATGCCCTCCGGAGCCATCTTTGTGATATTTCCTGTAAAAGCATTTCCATTTCCTGCAACGGCCAAATCGATGGTGCCGCCATTCGCTACAGACAGGTCGCCCGTGACGGAAGATGCCTTTTTCTCCTGGTTGATGGAAATCTGGCTCTCATCACTGAGGATTCTCCCCATGATGGTGCCGCTTCCCAGAGTGACCGTGCCTTTATTTTTTGCATGAATGGCTTCCTTATCTGCCAGTACATCGACATCGCCCGCTATCGTGACGCTGCCGCCATTCGCCAGAATGCCATTTTCTACATGATGCGTTTCTACGCCGACAGCCAATTTTTTCGCATCAATGGACACCGCATGGCCAATGGTCTCGATCCCGGTTTTGGCATTCAGCTGCAGCGTCGTATCTTTGGCATCGATATTCACTTTGGCATTCGCTGCAATGGCCGTCCCATTTTCTACGGTGATCGTAGTCGGATCCAGCGTGAACTTGTAAGTACCGTCATCCTTGCGAATATTGGCATTAGTGTAGGCTGTATCATCGGTCGTTCCCGTGATCCCTTCCTGCATGCGATTCGTATTCTGCTCGCCCTCTTGTGGCTTGATATAGGTACCTGCGCCAGTTTTTTTATCAAAGGTAATCATACCGCTGACATCGGCCTTTACGCTTGATGCCGTCAATCCGGAAGCAATGACGACAGTACCATCCAGATTGGATTCGCCTTTGACATAATTGGCATAGATGAGTTTCCCCGCCAGTGCATTCAAGACCTTGGCCACCGTATCACCATCACTGAGATCGATCCCATTATTCCCCGTAGCCAACGTAATACCAGAGCCAGATGCGGCATGAACAATGGTGGTATCCCCGCCGATGTAGTTGGCCTTTTCTGTGCCGTTTCCCTCATGCTTATAAATGATGGTATTATAGCCGCTATAATTGGCAATATGGAGTTTTACCTCGCTGTTCTGGCTAAGAAAACCACTTTGGGATTCATTTTTTCCGCCAATCAGCTGATTGACATAGGATACGCCATCGAAATTGTCGTAACTTGGCTTACTGTAGGCAGGCATCCAGGTATAATCCAGTCCATCGGTGCGAGACACCGCCTCATGATCCCACTGGGCTCCATTGCTGAGCCATACATTCACTTCCCCCGCCTGGGTCTTCCCCGCATTATCGATGACACCATGCCAAGAAGAATCAGACTGGGTCAGACCGATATTCACACGTCCGTCCTGGTATACGTCCGTCTTGTCCGTGCGGTCAGAGCGTCTCAGTGCGATCACATTGCCCACCATTTTCACATGACTTCGGCCGGCTTCCATATCTTTCACATTCACATTGACCGTACCGCCATAGCTGGCCAAAGAATAATAGGCTTCCTTATAAGAGCCATCCGCCTTTCTTTCATTATCCGGGGTGATAATACGGATGGAGTCACCTAAAAGACTGACGGATGCGAGATCGTAGGGATTTACACCTTCTCCGCCGCTATGTGCATCTGTTTTGACCGCTGTCCCGCGCACCCAAATATCCACATCCCCGTTCACGGTAATGTTTCCCCGTGTGCTTCCTACGGAAAACCCCGAAGGCTGCCAGCGCGCACCGGTATAGTTCGTATCTGTAGGATCCATGCTTGTCGCACCGCCAGGTCCGATATTTCCATGGACATTCTTCGTGATGATGCCCCATGGATTATTGGGATCACTTTTTTTCATGGTCACATTTCCATTGATGACCAGATCAGCACCATTGCCCGCTGATACGCCCATAGACGCATAGGCCGAGTAGGCCGTGATATCCAGATCACTATTGACAGTCACATGTCCCGTACTAGCACTGAAACCAGTGACGTTGGCAAAGTCATTTATCCCATTGTTCGTCTGGTAAATATGGAGAGTGCCTTTCTTTCCTTGAGCGTCTACATTATTAAAGACATAATCCCCTTCGGTATTGGTACCGATCCCATCACTGTCTGTAACGGTAAAAGTATGATCCTGTCCTTTAAAATCATAGGTCATGGTGTTACTTTTTTGGTCAAAGCTGACGGTATTTCCAGCCCCCTTGAGTAAAGGCTGATCCTCACCAACAACACCCGTAAGTCCTTGTGTATAGTCCGCCGCTTGTATCACGCCGCTCAAACCAGTGGTGAGCACAAATGCTGCCAACAATGTACTCCATTTCCCTGTCTTGATCTTTTTCATATTGACTACTCTCTCCTTTTGCATCGAACCATACAAAAAAGCAAGTAACTGGCACACCAAAAAACTGATCCGACCCATATCACTTGCAGGTTTGATATCTGTAACAAAAACAGGCGGCACCCCGACTCAGTTCTTCGCTTCTCCACTCCTCTGAGAAAGGCTTACAGTGGACAAGCTCCCCACACGGTTGCAAGACAGCTCCGGATTTTCACCGAATTTCCCGCACGCAGTCCTATAGACTTCTGTTTCCTTATATTTGATTGTTTTCATTTTAATCCGTATGATTATCATACGGTCAAGGGAAAATAATTATTCTCTCTATTTTTTCCAATCTGACACCTTAGGAAGCACTGATTCAATCCGTTGTCAGATTGAATCAGCGTTTCCTTAGATAAGAGGGATCCCCGTATCGTCATCCCGAGCGTAGCCGAGGGATCTCTACTGCGCTGCGGTAATCAGCACGTATGCATGGACACAGCAGCGATGCCTTGTTGCTGCGTTATACCACCGTCTCGCATGTGCCGTATACCGTCCTGCAAGAAAGATCTCTCGCTATTTAAGGAGGATGATGACGAAGCAATGTATAAAAATCCATATGAAATCTAACTCCGCGATTTACTCAGCGCTTCCCTAGACTTCGCTCGAGATGACGATATGGAATCTTCTTCGTCTCACATACGACGCTATATGACTTTCACGCCGCACCCGTTGAACCTATAGAACCAGCTGAGCCTCTCTCCCACACACGTCAGGGACTACCCTTATATCTTTACCTCCTGCCTGCTTTCAAGGCAACAAAAAGGATGAAACCAAGCCTTACGCTTAGTTTCATCCTTT
>ERZ773187.2290-NODE-2290-length-12485-cov-14.309976_pt1 | contig 12485 bp, 14 predicted proteins | sample MGYA00511242_ERZ773187 | MGnify/ENA primary metagenome ERZ773187 (study PRJEB29015, sample SAMEA2737744) | human gut metagenome | biome: human gut; feature: human-associated habitat; material: faeces | place: China | collected 2012 ... | reverse complement strand
ATTCTGACGTACTGACCGTTTCTACCGTTAACTCTCAGGATCAGGTAACTCAAAAACCCCTGCGTGACTCGGTTAAACAGGCACTGAAGAACTATTTTGCTCAACTGAATGGTCAGGATGTTAATGACCTGTATGAGCTGGTACTGGCTGAAGTTGAACAGCCCCTGTTGGACATGGTGATGCAATACACCCGTGGTAACCAGACCCGTGCGGCCCTGATGATGGGCATCAACCGCGGTACTCTGCGTAAGAAACTGAAAAAATACGGCATGAACTGATACTAGTCAGTTAATTGCTTGATATAAAAGGCGCTCTTCGGCATGGGGAAGCGCCTTTTTTATTGAACTAACTACACCACTGACTACACGGAAGGATGAACTACAATATACGATAACGAGCGTTATCGACGTGGTTCGCTAGGTTTTTGCCACTCAAATGAGCCTGTATTCATCCGCTGGCGGTGCCGTTCTTTTGCTGCGAGTGTTGCTGCCACACTGCACCGTAACTCCAGCATATCGGCAGAGTTCAACTCATGTCCCTGCAGGTGGGCCAGCGCTTCAATTACCGCCTCGATCTTCTTCTGTTTTAACATAGTGATATCCTCCTGCCCTACAGGCCCCACCGGCTATGCCCTGAGCAACGATATAAAAAGCCAGCCCCGAAGGGCTGGAATAACAGGAGCCCGCTGGCACACTTTGCTTTAGTCGGTATCGTCGGCCAGGGCATACAGTAGCGAAGGAATAACCCTCCGCATGGCTGTCTCTTCGGTTTCATCGCTCATGAGGGTCAGGGTGTAATCCCGGCACTCGTAAACCACATCATAAGCAGACAGGCCGAACGCGCCGCCAGCGATGATCTGCCCGATTTCATCATCTGGCGTTTCAACAATCGACAGCCGGTAGCTGCCAAATGTCACTGGCGGGTTATAGGGGCCTTCGCTTACAAACAGCTCCACGGCCTTTGCAGCCACTTGAGCGCGTTCGTCCGGATCCATCCCTGCCACCTTGTCGGCACCAGATGCCAGGATGCGCTTGATCTCTGCAACACTCATCTCTACCAGAGCGCTACCCGCAACAGTGCGGACACCGGATACCACCGCTTTGCTTTTCGCGTTCTGAGCGCGTGGGTCATGGATGTCACGGTAACGTGCCAGATAGGCGTCACAGGCCTCCTGGTCAATCTTCCCGTCAACCCGCGCCGGGAATCCCTGCTTGCTTTCCCAGTTGTAAAATGACCGGCGACTCATGCCGCTGTGCTCGGCGTACTGGCTTACTGACATTAACATAACAACCTACCTCGCTGACGAAGTGTGAACCCTTGCACACCGACTGTGCACACAAGTGTGAAAGGTTCACACTTTTTAGACTGAATGTGTAAATCAAACTGTGAATCAAAAATTACCGAAACTTCCCGCGATCCATTGCCACCGCTCACGATTAACAAACCCATAACAAAAAGTGACAAGTGTGAAAGTGCGCAAGTGTGAATCAAATTCAAAACCTGCAGCTACAAAAACACTGCGGCGCGCAATGCCCGTGCCTTACAAAAGTCTCAGGAAGGACCCATTTTTGTAAGGCAACGGTGAAGGTCGCCTCAATAGTTCATGGGCGTAATAATTCTCCCGTTATTCTCAACGTTGTAAGTTTTTCGCTCGCCTTTATCGTTAGTCATAACGATCTCCAGCTTGATCGGTTGTTCTGTGAAAGCGTCTTTCAGAGAGCGGGTTATATTGTCGGTCATGGCGTTAATGTCACTGTCTCCGTCCGCCGGTGCCAGTATGGAGGGTGATCTTCCTCCACCTCCGGCACCAGAGATGACATCCCGACGCTGCTGCGTCAACCTTTCCGGGCTTCTTAGTCCAGACCACCGATCATCCATAATGGCTGACTGTATCGCGCTTTTTAGCTGTTCTTCCGTATAGGGCTGCGAACCCTGTTCATGCTGAATCATTGAGGCCATCAATGCCTTAAGGACTTCTGGGTTATGAAGGTCGAGCCGCTGCTCTGCGCCATATCCAGTTCTGGAGGTCACATCGTCGATATATGCACGCGTATTGTTTTCAGAGCGTGGGGCATATGTATGAATAAAGCCTCTTGGCGTGTTGTTTCCTCGATCGCCATAAAGCATCAGTTGGCGCGCCATCGCTGACAGGCCATCAGCATCACTGGCGAATGTTGAAAATTCACCGCTCTTACCGGTTGAGTTAGATGCGGCTTTCAGGTTTCCAGGATTATGATTTCGAAATCCCGGTGTGTTTTTACCGGACGGGTTATAGGGAATCAGGCCTCGTGCAGGTGCAGGTCGTGTGATAGCGTTAACATCATCATTCAGTTGCCGGTATCGGTCCTGATTATAAAAATACTGGTGATACTTCTTCCTTGTCTCATCGGTCATCACGCCAGCAGTCAGTTGGTTTTTTTCATTCCCGTTGAGGCGTTTCTGAAATTCGGGGTCTGCAAGAGCCCTGCGCATCAGTTCCGAATCATCGCCTTTGTTTTGTCCGGCGAAGCGGCTCATGGAAATGTTGTCGAAATTATTCGCCAGCATATCCGTGAAGCCGTTAACCATATCAGTCAGGCCGTTATTATCGAGAGAGGCATAAATTTTACGCTCAACCTTCGATTTGAACCCATCCCATGAGGCACTCGCTTCCTTAACCGCAACATCAAAGTTGGTCAGTTGCTGGTTAAGTGCAGGGTCTACTGTCAGGCCCACTTTGTCCGCTTTGGCCAGCAGACCGGCATACTTCGAGCCTTCACGCAACAGTGTCAACATTTCAGGAGTTAGCCCCATGGCATTAGCAAACGACTTCTGCTGATCAGGGCGAAGCTTGGGAAAAATCTTCGCGATGGATTCAAGCGTCTTTAGCGCATTAACCGAACCATCTTTATTTTTCTCAATTTGCGCGCCTATCTGTGCCATAGCAGACATAACACCAGCATTCCCCGCACTATTCGCCTCGTTGAGTGATCTAAAGATTCCCTCAATTGAAGAAGCAGCGCTTTCGCTATCGGCCCCCACAAGCTGAAGGGCACCGGAAAGGCGGGAAAAATCCTGAACGCTCATCGCGGTGTTTTTCGCATGGGTGTCAAGGTCATAAGCGCCCCGAGCTGCCTCCTTGTAACTCTCTGCAAGCTTGCCTGTTGCGTAAGCCACGCCACCGACGGCCCCAACGACTCCACCCGCCAGCCCCATTCCGGCAATTTTAGACGACATCTCCCCCACTATTTTTAATGGAGGGATCATGTCACCGATAAACTGAACGTTATCACGGGCCGTGCTGGCCATAATATCCAGTCTGGAATTGTATCCGTTCAGCCCGTCGAGCGTTTCCTGACCACCCAATTGCAGGCCCTTGCGGGTCTTCTCCAGTTGCGGTTCGAGATCACGAACGGCCTCATCGATGCGCGCAATCACCTCGCTGACATGATCGCCGGCCACCAGCTCAAAATCGAATGAATTACTCATGCTTCCTCCACCAGCGAATTAACGCTATTGGCGATGTCATCAAACGTAATGGGCTCTACAAACTTCTCCAGCGCCGACAGAGCAGCATTAAAACCAGCACGATAGCCATTAGTGTCACCGTTAATCATGCTGTGCTGGAATGCCGCCATGTTCTGGTCTTCGGCATCAAGGAGTTCCCAGCCAGGATAAGCATTCTCCATGACTCGCCGGGTAAAAAGGCTAAGCTGTCGAACACTGCCCTGTAGTCTGCCGATGGCCCGCTGGTGTGGTATCCCTTCAGCGATAAGATGAAGTGCCTGTATCGGGTTTTGTTTGGCCTCCCTGCTCACCGCGATCAGGTGCGCATCGGAGTGGCGACATTCAGAGGGTTGCTCCTCTTCAACAGACTGCTGAAGCCGGTGCATACGCTGCATACGGCGCCCGGAAAAGCCATATACCTGCGCATCGTGCTGCGGCTGATTGAGGTGCTGAAAGTTCATAACGCTCACCACCGCACCTCTCAGAGAGGAATCTGTGATTTAAGGTGCTCAGCTTCACGTGCCGGCCCTTCAATCTTGCCATTAACGCGACGGGTATCTCCCGGCAAGCTCACGCCCGTTGCACGGATACGGTCGTTGCGACGTGCAGCAGCCTGCGCGACTTCCTCCTGGTACTCTTTATCAGCTTTACGGCGGGCATTCACATTTTCAGAGGACATAGGGTCTTGACCGTTTAATACTTTAGTTACCCTGGCAGCTATCGCCTCAGCCTCATCCTTTGTCAGAGGCTCTTCCATTTTTTTCAATGCCTTGATAGCGCTAATCTGAGCAGCACCGTAACCATTTGCGTCACGGTTCTGTGTCGAAAACGTCAGCGCTGTTCGGGCTTTCTCTTCATCGTCCTGAAATTCCCAGGTTGGATCGTTCTCTTCCATAAATTTCTGGGTGAAAACGGAAAGCGCCCTCGGCGATGAGGCCAGTTGCAGCTTTATTTTCTTCGAAGATAGCTTTGTTTCTTTCAGCAAACGAACGGCCAGAACCGGGTTGTTCTTAGCCTCATTAGACACAGCGACATTGTGACCGCGGCTGTGTTGGTTGGGGCGGTATACCTGAATATCGTCACTATCCTGTTTCGCTGGCTCATTACCGTTATCGGACTCGCCTTTCGTTTTGGTTTTGCCTGACAGATGCGAGAAATCGAACATGGATGGTTTTTCCTCAGATAGTTGGGGCTGTTTTTTCTTACCTTTCGTACCGAACGCTGTTCGCGCCCATGTGGGTAATTTCATTAACGGCATTGGTTTCTCCTTTACAGGCGGTAGCGTTACTTCTTGCCCGACTCATGCCGGTTGATGCCCTGACGCAAAAGGTGACGCGCTAGTTCCTGAATGCTTGGGGCTGCACCTACGGTAGAACGTCGGCATTCATCTTCCCGGAGGCGCTGCAACCCTTCGAGAATAGGCAGATCGACAAGAATCGGCTTTTTGCTGGTTACTGCCATTTTTTTGACCTCCTAACGCTGGTTAAACATACAGACTTCATTTATATGGGTTTAACTTACGATCAGTATAGTAAATCGTCAAGATAAAATATTTTAATTAAAAGGGAGTGCAAAGTTCATAACGGCATAATGAATGCGCTTGTTAATGGAGGTGAGGAAGGAGGTTTCGGTGCCGGTAAAGCGCCAGCTCAGCGGCTACGCACTGATACTGCCAAACCACTGATTGCTGAACGGGAAAAGGAATCTGTGCGAATTTGCACAGTTATGAAAGAGGTCTAGTATTGATGGCGGGAGTCGGGGTATTACCCTTATCCTTCAGCACTTCCCTGGCATAACTTCCCCAGCCATCGCTTGTTATGATGCCGATAATAAATGCAGTGAACAGAGCCAGCAGTTCACGACAGCGGAACCGGTCACGGCCTTTAGGATTCTGCCCGTGACCATAAACCTGAGCAGACTGACAACGGGGAGAACGAACAATAACGCTGGCCATGAGAAAAGCTCAAAAGAAAGCATTATATATCAATTCAAATAATTAGAGGCGTTGCCGCCAGAGTAAACATTCTGTTTGTTGGCGATCCAAAATGAATGGCGGGATAAAAATATTCTGATATCAGGGGGTACTTATTACTCATGAATAATTAAAATTCGCTGAAAGTTAACATTATTTTCGCGGAGCCCTTTCGGACTCCGCGGATTATTTTATTTTAACATTAACTTCACTTTTCGGGCTACCCGGCGAACCAGACTGGTGCCTCGTTTTGCGCCCTGGACATGAATTGCTTCATACAGAGCATTAAAGCGGTCATGGGCCCAACCATCTCTCTGCTGAGAAATAAGACCATCAACCTTATTATTTAAAAGTTGTAACTCATTACTGACAGAATGACCGCCATTAATGCTGCGCAACCGACTCACTTCGCTCTCAAGCTCATGAATTTTTTCGAGGTAGGAAGGCACCAAGCCCATTGCATAGTTATATTTAACATTCTCGTCCATAAATGGACGAAAACTACGGTAGTTGTTTTTGCTCTTATTTCCACTTAACAACATACCGGAGTTTGCAACTCTATACCAAAATAGAGGTTCCGGGACGACTTGCAATTTATATCCCTGTAACGATACTTTGGCAAAAAACTCCCAGTCTTCATGACCTAAACCGTAATCCTCAGTAAATCCGCCCACTTTTTCGAAAACTTCTTTTCTGATCAGCGCATTAGCATCACCAAAGCAGTTGCTAAAGCTAGCGATATTTAAATCAGGTCCTAACGGAAGCCAGCAGTGCGTCATTTTACGGAACGGAGAAGGAAACTCCTCACCAAAAATAAGATCGCTTGGAGTGGTTAACACGTCGGCCCCGGAGTTTAATGCTACCGTAACAAACGTTTCCACCTCAAAAGGCTTAGCAACATTATCATCATCCATAAACATCAGATATTCGCCGGAGGCGTGTCGCGCAGCCAAATTCCTTGCAGCGCCCAGATAGTTATTAGAACTACGGACGATTTTCCAGCCTCGTGAGTTAAAGTCATTCTCGATGAGATTCAAATAACGATGAGACTCTTCTGTCGTGCTTCCATCATCGACCAGGATGACCTCAATATTTTGGTACGTCTGAGATTTTATTGAGGCGAGTGCTTGCTGGAGCAAATGGTGACGTTCGAAGTGAGTGATACACACGCTAACTAACGGGCTGTTAGCTTCATCGATTTTCTTGAATACGCAGTTGTTTTTTCGTTCAACTGCGGAAAACCAGGCTTCTTTGATATTTCCTTGTGATTCAACAAGCCCTGGTTTGATATTTATATTTTTTAAGCGATAGTGAATTTTACCATATAAATCGACAGGTGTAGGAGTAAACAAAACCTCCGAATGATGTTCCTGCGGAATAAGTTCTGGAATTCCGCCAACGTTTGAGGCGAGAAAATTAACGTTATTAATCAAGCATTCATAAACGGTAAAGGGTGAGTTTTCTACAAGCGATGGGATGATGACTAATACATTTTTTCTTTTTATGTATTCGTTAGCATTGGTACGATCATAATCGCTGATGATATTAACTGCGAGCCCCAAATTTTTAGTCTGATTCATAATATAGGTAAATGAATCAGTTTTCCCCATAGTGACATTTTTTCCGAGGAAGGTTACACCAGAGATGGTCTCTTTATCTTCGTCAGATAGTTTTCTTAATGCGCGGAGGAATATATCAAGCCCTTTACGGGTTTCAAGCCGGCCGAAAAATACAAGCTCAACGCCAGAAATTGGTTTTTCATTTGTTTTAACTATAACATCGCTTCTCGTTTCAAACCCTTGAAATGGCTCACAATTTAAAATTACATGGCGTTCTTCAGGAACATTCCAGTGCTTACTTAACATCCAGTCAATTAAATACTGAGACGGACTAACAACTTCATCTGCCATCTCAACCACCATTTTCTCCATATAATAGAGTTCAAGATGATTCTGATCATATGGGAGCTGGTAATTACCTTCATCAGCCCATAACGTTGAGCTGTGAGTATTTACAATGAACTTCGTGCTTTCAAAATCAGTACCATTCTTTTTACTTAATAAAGTGTAATAGAGATCTGCCTGCCATTCACAAGAAATAACAGTGTCATAGATATTATTTTCTTTCAACCACAGCAAAATTGAATAGCTTTTCCTTCTAAAATAAGGCGCATCAATATTAATCTCTTTTACCAGCCCGGTGCTTAGCAGATTGATACCAAAGGTACTATAAATACGTGACCAGTCGCTAAATTTTGATACAGATGATTCCGAATAGTCACCACATGTATACAATACATCGACATCATACCCTTTTTTTGCCAAAGTAGTGGCAAGGGCAGTGAAAGCAGTACCAATGCCGCCGTTACGGACAGGCCCCTCAATGTCCGGCGTCATTATAAGAACTTTCTTCATTGTAATCTTTCCTTAGTAACCTAGACTTTTCTATAATAATGAGTGAGTTGAAATAGTATAAGATAGCAATCGGTAGCGTCTGTTAAACAGGATAAAAAATGGCCAATGCAGAGTTAAAATTTGATTTATTTCTAAAATCCTATCACCCATCACATCGATTTGTCTATAAGGCAAACCCTGGTAATGCTGGTGATGGCGTGATTGCATCTGCGACGTATGACTTTTTCGAACGAAATGCTCTTACCCACATCCCTTACAGAGATGACGAGCGCTACAACTCTGATACTGATATTTTAATTTTTGGCGGCGGAGGAAACCTGATAGAAGGATTGTATTCTGAAGGTCGTGATTTTATCCAGAATAATATTAACAAATTTCATAAAGTAATAATCATGCCGTCGACAATCAGAGGGTATAGCGATTTATTCACCAACAACATTGATAAGTTAATTGTTTTTTGCCGAGAAAATACCACTTTCGATTATATTAAATCTCTCAACTACGAAAAAAACAAGAACGTATTCATTACTGATGACATGGCATTTTATCTCGATCTTAGTAAGTACCTGTCACTTAAACCTGTCTATAAAAAACAAGTCAATTGCTTCAGAACGGACTCCGAATCGCTAACTGGAGACTATAAAGAAAACAATCATGACATTTCGCTCACTTGGAACGGCGACTATTGGGATAATGAATTTCTGGCGCGCAACTCTACCCGTTGCATGATAAACTTTCTTGAAGAGTATAAAATTGTCAACACCGACAGACTGCATGTGGCAATTTTAGCATCTCTGCTTGGCAAAGAAGTAAACTTTTATCCTAACTCATACTACAAAAATGAATCCGTTTATAATTTTTCACTTTTAAATCATTATCCAAAAACATGCTTTATTACGACAAGTTGAAAAATGCAGCGTATAATAATACGCTGCCTGAAAATCACATAACAGCTACAGCATTATTAATTATTGCCTGCCAACCTTCACGCGAGTACTCATTAGCACGACTATAGTCTGCAAATCTATCGATTACCGCAGTAAAAAAGTTATCAGTGACTTTAGTTATTTCACCGACCTTTGGACTATCCGCATAACTTTTCACGTACAGTATTTTACTGTTACCATGTTTCTTAAACTCTTTTGAAAGCGCCAATACAACATCATCAATATTATTGCCATTACTTTTTACGACAAAAATTTTATTTTCATCAGCAAGGCTTTTCCTGAACTTGTCAGTTAAATACTTAATCTTGTCCATTTCTTTTTTATAAATAAGATTATTTTCTTGCTCAGAGTAACGCCAGTACCAGAAATCATTTATATTGTCGCTATACATTTCAGTATGAAAACAAATATCATGTTTTTGGTCAAGCACCATATCCTGCCAGGAAGGCAACAAGTTTTCATAAATATAAAAATCTGCAAAATCAGATTCTATTAAATTCAAAAGAGCATGATAATTTTTTATTAATGTCCAGCGAAATAAGCTTCCTTCATCATAACCTGACTCTCTTAGAAAAAAAGCAAACTCACAATTATCGCCAAGACTTTCGAAACGCTGTAATTTATTCATCATTGTTTTCCAAATGGGTAATTGAATGATTATACAATACGGCACGTCTCTGTCGCCAGAAGCATTCCGTTTAAAACTGCGCATCTCAATTAGCTAGCGAAATACACATCAGCTTACCTCCTGATCGATGGCTGGTGCCTGCATGAACCCAGCCACCAGCTCAGGGTGTTCCCTGGCATAGCCACTGCCAAACTGTTTATCTATTGCCTCCACAGCCTCACGCATCCAAAGGGCCGTGCTACCTACTGATTTCTTCTCAACCATTCCGGCTTCCAGCATTTTTTCACCTCAGTTTGCTCTTTGTGAGATATAAAAAATAAAAGTTTTGCGTTTTCCTATCTACCCTGTCTACCTGATTGTCTTCAGGCCAGTACTGGCGCGGGTTTCAGGCGGGTAGATAGCATTAATTTACTGCCTACCCTCTGTCTACCCAGAGGGGTTTTCTCTCTACCCATCGGGTAGATAAGGTAGATAGCAGGTAGATAGTAGGTAGATAGTAATTCCCATGCTATCTACCCAACTTAACTTACTGTTTTATATTACTTAATAACCCTTTTTCAACCATTGGGTAGATAGTAATGCATTTTAAAAATTCTATTCTTCGTCTTTTGGCGGTTCAGAGCCGTATGCCCTGGGCATAAATTCATCCGCCAGCTCACTTATACCGACATTGGTCTGACGCCTCCCCTTGATCGTTCTGGTGAGATATTCCTGACCATATTCCCGCGCTGCCGCTGTTATCGCCTTGCCAAAATTCGTGACCGCCAGCGGCCTAATGCCGTGATATTCAGCAAAGGCCAGATAGAGGTGATAAAGGTATTTCCTCGGCTCCAGCGCAGAATAATGACCGCCGCCCATCATCAGCCCCTTGGCCTCGTCCATAAAAAACAACGCTGCGCACAGGTCTATGATCGGGTCTGTACCCCGTTTAACCTCCATCGCCTCATCAGAACGTTGCTGTTCACGCAAAAGCTGTTTCACTTCGTCCTGTTTCACGAAACGGGTTAACAGATGGCGGATAATCACAGGTAGTTCCGACTCGATTTTTTCCACCAGCATCGGATCACGCTGATCCTCACTGACCACGTCTGAAAAATTAAAAATCACCCGCCGTCTTGATATCCCGCCACCAATATCACTGAACCGCATGGCATCATTGTTAACCGCCAGAATGACAGCCGGTATACGCATCGAGTAAGGCTGTCTGTACTTCGGGTTGATTGATACCTTATCCCCGCCGGTTATCGCTTTCAGCCCTGCGCCATCGCCTACATAGCGCGTCATATCCGGCATGACGATAAGCGAATACCCCACAAGCAATTCACGCTCCTTGGGATTCTCCAGCGCTGACATGCTGGCCGACTGCGTATTGCCCTTACCTGCCAGCATGGTACAGATTTCAGCCATAACGCTTTTACCACTGCCGGCGGGCCCCGTTACCTCAAGAAACAACTGCCAGTCGTAGCGGTTAGCCATCACCATATAGAGCGCGGCAAGCAGTCGTGAGGCTTTTCTGTCGTTTCTTGCGGTGGCATGCTGCAGCCAGCGCCAGAAGTTAGGCGCATGGGCTTCAAGTCTCTCCCCCTCTGTCACCTGCCCGAATTCCACCTCACTGGCAACCAGCAACCAATCCTCTCTCTGGTGGGCACGAAATTCCCCCTTCCGGGTATCAAAAACGCCATTAGAGAAGCCAATAAGGTTACGCTCTGTGGCTCTCATCGGAGGCAGGCTTAACTTCATCGTATCGACCGCATTCTTCATGGCCGTCATAGAATATGGCGCATCAGCCTCAATAAATATTGCCGCCATCTGGCGGGCAAGCGCCTTATCGCTGACCGGCGTCCATATCACCCCGTTATAGTGGTGTACCGTGTCCGATTCCTGGTGAAGCGCCAGCAATCCACCATAGTGATCAAGAAGCACCTCACCGCGCTGACTTGGGCCCATCTGGTTAAGTGAGGACGTGGCCGCATCAGTGATGCGCTTCTTTTTCTCCGGCTTCGGTTGCGGGAATATCCGGTTAATCCGCTCTACATCACAAAGAAGCTGTTTAACCTCATCGCCGATAATCCCCGCCACCAGAGCGATGCGGTTTTCTTTCTGCCTGCCAGCATCGATCAATATCAGGCCCAAATCACACAATTCTTCATACGTTGGGCCACTACCGGCAACAAACTCACACAGACGACGCGCCAGTACACCATAAGGAGAAGTACTGTCACGGTGACGGGCTACAGCAGCATCCGCCCCTTTTTTGTCGATGGCATGACCATTGACCCATGAATACACGCAGGAAAAGAGCGCGTCGGAAATTTCTTCTGGTTTAATTACGGTATCTGTCACTTTGGGATCCCTCCGCTCATCTGGAATTTGCCTAACAACGGGTGATACCAGTACGCCGATCCGTATTTACGTTTAGCGCTACGTAACACCTGTCTGGCCACCTCCCTGAATTTCTCTTCTGGCACGACAAATCCACCAGCTTTTAACTTCACCATCATCACGCCTGTGTTTTTCACCAGCTCTTCCGCCTTTTTGGTGGAAATACCGAACTCAGCGGCCAGTGTAGACACCGGCACCATACCCGGGGGGATTTCTCCCCCCTGGCTGTCAGTTAGTGACTTGAGCTGCTGCTCAAGAACCAGCACCTTTTCAGTCAGCAGGTCCACACGCCGTTCTAGCGATTCGTTTAACTCAGCCGGGTTATGCATGTCCTACCTCCGGCAATTCTTGTTCAAGCATGAAGGAAGCAAGTTCACACGAAATATCGTATGCAAGCTCGACCAGATGCTGTCTTTCGTGCTCCTGCACCGCGTTCTCTGAAATCACCATAAGCAGCGTTGAAAGCTGTAAAGTTCGCGATTTCGCCTTTTTCAGAGTCAATATTTCGAGCTTAGACATTGCCGACCCCCTTCATTTGCTGAAAGGAAGCGTCAGCATTGCAGCCCATGACAGACCACAAAACAGAACTATCCCGATCCACCCAATGACAGGTGAGAGGACAATCGGAACGGATTTTTGCCGCGAATGTCAGAGAA
>ERZ773187.2283-NODE-2283-length-12512-cov-5.467127_pt1 | contig 12512 bp, 10 predicted proteins | sample MGYA00511242_ERZ773187 | MGnify/ENA primary metagenome ERZ773187 (study PRJEB29015, sample SAMEA2737744) | human gut metagenome | biome: human gut; feature: human-associated habitat; material: faeces | place: China | collected 2012 ... | reverse complement strand
TAGGACACATGCCTCTCACGCATGTAATACGAGTTCGATTCTCGTACCCACTACACAACGAGGAAATGAATCAATTCATTTCCTCGTTTAATTTATACACCTCAAAGAAAGATTCTTTATCAATCCTCAACCTAATTCTCTCTTCCCGTTTCTGCCCTGCCAAATTCAAGAATAAATTGAAATATAACTGACTGAAAGAAAGACCGGAACGGCTGTAAGTAATATCAAATGTCCAAGTCCTACGAAAAGAGTCAAAAGCAGCAAATGGCTGCTCACCACCTTTACACATAAACACTTCAGGAAAGGACGCAGGCGGATAAGGTTGAAATAAGCCAGCCAATTGCACATAAATGTAATCAATCATCCATTCATCTCCTGCCAAAGCAAGCTCCCCTTTTAAACGGAGTTTAACCGCATACGCAGCAGTTACATCAGGAGAAGTATAAACAGGTATCTGACTTTCCGACGGATAGTCACCATTCTTATATCCCAGACTCATTGTCAATCCCGATTTACCGATTCCGTTAAATCCGCCAGCTTCCTGTCTCGCCAACTGATTCTTCAGATCAATCATAAACGTCAGTTTGCCAAGAGTAGGATCTCCCGGATACTGCGCCAGCGTATCCAGCACATAATCCTCCTCATTATAACTCCCGGCTACCAATTCTCCCTTTCCATCTTCCAGAGCGACATCACCCCTTTCAATATCCACATTGCCTACCGGATAATAAATCGCATCATCATCCTTCGCACAGCCACAAACGCATAGCAGCAATACTGCTAATCCTATTATCTTATTCATAATCTTTTCTATATCTTGATTTAATAACAAATATACATCTTTTTTGTGCTGCAATTGATTTATATCAACCGTTTTTAGTATTTTTGCACACACCAAAACAAAAAAGACATGGATACATTGTTAAGAGAAACTGTGAATGCCGTTGTAAATTCCCGCTTTCCGGAAATGAGTATAGAGGGAAGACGGCAGATAGAAAGTATACTGATCCGTGAAGAGTTTCCCAAAGGAGCCATTGCACTGAATGAGGGAGAGGTCGCTCACGAGATTGTATTCGTCGGTAAAGGTATGCTCAGACAATACTACTACAAAAACGGGAAAGACGTTACCGAGCATTTCTCTTACGAAGGATGTATCGTGATGTGCATTGAAAGTTTCTTGAAGCAAGTACCTACCCGGCTTATAGTGGAGACACTGGAACCTTCCATTATCTACCTTTTCCCCCGCGACATGATACAGAAGCTGGCGAGAGAAAATTGGGAAATCAATATGTTCTATCAGAAAATATTGGAATACTCTTTAATTGTATCGCAAGTCAAAGCTGACTCCTGGCGCTTTGAATCCGCCCGCGAACGCTATAATCTCCTGCTCGAGACACATCCGGAAATCATCAAACGCGCTCCTTTGGCACACATAGCCTCTTACCTGCTGATGACACCGGAGACCTTGAGCCGCGTACGCTCCGGAGTTCTGTAAACACATTATCGGTTCTTCCGATATTCTTTGGGAGACATCCCCGTATAATGCTTAAAATATTTCCCGAAGAAGGACTGGTTGGCAAAGCTCAAGCGGTCAGCTATCTCCTGTATATTCATGCTTGAGGAGTTTAGAAGTGCTTTTGCTTCCAAGATCACAAACTCATCGATCCACTCGCCCACGGTCTTTCCACTCACCTCCTTCACAACTCCGGAAAGATGTTTCGGTGTCAGACACAGCTGGTCAGCATAAAACTTCACACTACGTTCTGATTGATAAGATTCTACCAGCGTTTCATAGAAACGTTCAAAGATATACTCTTTCCGGCTTTTCGACTTCACCGAAGCAGTGACTGCAGGCGCATGATTGTTAAAAATGTTGCACAATTCAAAAAAGAAACCCTGCATCAGTCCAAGCACGACCTCCCTGCGATACAGATCCCCTTTACTCCTCAACCTCTTTCTGATAAACGTATGATATTCCTGCACCGTGCGCTGCTCGTTCGGAGTCAGGCTAAAACAAGGATAATCTTTCAGATAGAAAAACAATGCAAGCAGATTGCCTACTTTAGGCAATGTCTCCAGCAAACTCTTGGATACCGCAAAGAAGATTCCCTTGAAGTCGGGACTAAACTGCCGGTGTTCTATAATCTGGCTCGGCAGGGCTATCACCATCCCTCCCGAAGATAATTGAAAATCCTGCAGATTAATATTAAAAGTCCCCTCACCTTCCAGGCAAAGTCCTATTGTCAATACCTCTAACTTGCTGGGACCGCTATATAAGGAAATAACGCTCTCCGAATCGAAGAGCGCTATATCATTATCAATGACATCAATGCTATCAGCATCTATATGTTTAGAATGAACTACAGAAGAAATACCTACTTTAGGAACATTTTGAATATCCATACTCTCTCTCTTTTTGCGACAAATATACCAGCAATAAATCAGATATACAAGTCAAAACAGAGTATCACCAGACAAAATGAACATTTTTGGCTACTTATTGACCACCCCGAACAGATATTCAGCGTCACGCCGGGCAGCAGGAACAGCCCACTCCTCCGGAACGAATTTCCACTGATTCAACGCTTTCGGACTCATTCCCCCTTTCTCCTCGATGTAATTCATCAGGTAAAAACGAAGATCCTTATCAGTAGAGAAAATGATACGGTCTTTCAATTTCTCTTGAGGAATGCCCGAACCCTTTGTCAACAATTCACCGCCACCATTACCACGATAAGAATTCAACGCCACTTTATAAATCTTATTTATATCGAAAGGAGAGCCATCTGCCATACTGACAATCGTAATCTTCTCCCCTTTCGGTTTAGTAACATCCACCGTATAGATTATGCCGGAAGCCGAATCAAAGTTAAAACTGAAATTCTGGAAAGAAGCCCTGTCCTCCGCACCATCCCGACGTTTTTCCTTGAACCACAGCAAATGGTCGTCCGGTGATTTCATCCGGTTAGTCCACATGAAATAAGACATCTCCAGAAAATCCTTGATTTCTTTACCGGACAAAGTCATCACGTACAGCATATTTTCATACTTATATAAGTTGAACATATCACTGACGAACACATCCCCTTTCTTAATTTCCGCATCGAATGAAAGCGGTGCTGCAAAAGAAATGTCGGCTCCCGTGATATCGAGCTGCAAAGTATGTATCAGATCGATGAAAGCAGAAGGACCGAAGAAAGAAGGATGCGTAGAGATATCCTCAGTAAACGTACCGATTTTCTTGGACACAAACTTCCGCACAGCCTCATACTGCGGAGCGAAACGTTTCATAAAATCCTCGCTGACACCATAATCCTTTGTCTCCGTCAATACACCTTGAATATCCTTGCTCAGTACCTTGCCATCCTTCAACTTCAAAGTGATGTCGACATTGGACAGCACCACTCCATTGCTTGCCGGATCAATAACCAACACCGAATCTCCGGCAACATTCATCACCTTCTTACATTCGCGGGCATGATCATGTCCCATCAATACCACATCGAATCCCGGAATATTCTTTGCCACATTCAGAGACGCATTCTCATTATATTTACCGGACATCTTAAACGCATCCTGTCCGGCATGGAACAACCCGATGACCACATCCGGATTCTCCTTTGCACGGATTATCTTCATCCATTTGCGAGCCGTCTCCTCCATATCGTCAAAACGAAGCCCTCTCCACAGATTTTCCGAAAGCCAGGCAGGAATGGCCGGTGTAATCATCCCCAAAACGACGATCTTCACCCCGTCCCGTTCCAACACTTTATAAGGAGGAAGATGAGGTTTCCCCGTAGACGTATCAATGATATTGGCTCCCAGTACAGGAAAGTCACAGGTTTCAATCCAACGGTCGAATACAGCACGTCCAGTTTCCACATCATGATTTCCCATATTGCCCGCATCATATTTCATATAATTCATCATCTCCGCACAAAGATGCGGAGACACGGTATCTATATAATTATAGTAATAAGCGGTAGGCTGTCCTTGCAGAATATCCCCATTATCCAGCAATATCAGATTATCTTTATACTCCCGGCGTTCCTTCTCAACAAATGAGTATATCCGGGCCAGACTCCCTTTCCATTCCTGACGGGTTATAAAATTGTAAGGATAATAATTTCCGTGTACATCACTTGTCTGTACAATCTTCAACTTCACTACCTTTTCCTGTGCTGCAACGGACAGTGTCAGACAGAAAAGCCAAGCATAAATCAATGTTATTCGTTTCATTCTTTTTCTATTTTTAGAGGATGCGAGAATATAAATCGTGCCCCGCCTGTATAGTCGGGATCAATCCATATAGCTCCCTTCCATTTAGATACGATCAATTTACAGATAGACAACCCCAATCCGGTTCCCTGAGCATACTCATTCAGTTTTTCAAAGCGTTCGAACACAAGTTTCTGTTTTTCTTTCGGGATACCGCATCCGGTGTCAGTCACTGAGAAAACCGCCATTCCCGTTTTTTCATCGACAGAAAAGTCCAATGTAATCTTCCCCTTTTTCGTAAACTTATCAGCATTCGACAAGAGATTGATAATCACCTGCTGCATACGCTGTATATCCGTCTCCATCCGGTACGTCTCAAAAGAAGTGGTAAACAGAAACTGATTGTCCGAAGATTGCCGTGAAAAACTAACGGAAGCAACCACCTGCCGACACAACAGTACGATATCACACTCCTCCCAAGTTAGCGTCACCCGGTTAGCCTCCAGTCGCGAAAGGTCAAGAATATCATTAATCAGGCGAAGCAGTAAATCTGAATTAGTCTTGATAATCTGAAAATAGGACTGACGTTCCTCCTCCGTACTTCCTTCCACAGCCAACACATCCGAGAATCCGACAATTGAGTTCAGCGGTGTACGTATCTCATGACTCATGTTTGCCAGGAAAGCACTTTTTAGTCGGTTGGACTCTTCCGCCCTGTCTTTCGCCACACGCAAATCTTTGTCCGACCTCAACAGCTCGTCTTTCAACCGCTTCGTACGGAAATAATAAAAGAGAGAAATAAACAGCCCCAACACCAATACAACAAACAAAGTGCAAGCAGACCATATCTGATACGTATACTGCTGATAGAATGAAACCGGCTGATTGATGAGCTCCACGCCAAACGGCAAAGCCTTCGGATCCAATCCCCATTCTTTCGCTTTCCTACTGTCCATCACAGCCTTAGATTCAATAATCTGCAGATGTTTTTCCGCGTTGCCGGACTGATTATCCATCCGGACAGATTCCATAGCCATCTCTTCTCCCACTTTCCGATAATCGGGCAATACACCTCCTATAACCCAATGTCCCAGGCTCACCGATGAAGGTGTAAAGGTAGGAATGGCAGGAGCCGCTTCCATCATCGCATACGTGGCGTTCCGCATAAAATACCCCTCATTCATGTCCACCCGCCAAGTGCCCACCATGATAACAGTATGCTCCGGCAAATGCCGTAATTCCTCTACAATCGTATAAATGGTATGTTTTCTTCCGTCCAACAGAATAAGATCCAGATCGGGGAAATTTTTCATTTCCTTTCGCACCAACGCTTGCATCGTGACGCCGCCATACGTATTATCCGAGATAAAAGCAATATGTTTTGTTTCGGGATAGAACGCACGAATCATACGCACATTATCTCCTATATTATAATGATTGATAAATCCCGACTGCAATTCAGGAATATTCATATGATCTTCAAAGATATCTACAGATCCGGGCAACCAGCTATCCAAATCTCCGACGGTATCCTCCGGCAATATCACGACATTGCTGCTGACCAGACTACACATTACCGGAACTTTCACCCGCATCGAATCCCTTTGAGACAGATAAGCCGCCCACGCCTCCTGTCCTAACAATATAATTTGTGCCGGTTGCTGCTTCCCCCCCTGATATTTAGCAAGGATTTGTGTCATCATACCACTCCATAAAGGAGCTTCCGAGAAACTCTTGCAGTTCATATTCTCAATAATAATATCACGTTTCCCTCCCAGTCTGGTATATCCCTCCATATAATCGGAAATAGTAACTGAAGTCTGATGGGCAGCCGGATTATAGGAACAAATAATTAGAATAGGATTCATATCCTTAGAGGTTGCAAGGACCTCCATTGACAGGGATAGCCAAAGGAAGAAAGCAAAAAGACATCCTGAATATCTGGGCATAGTTATGCAGTTTTGATGTGCTTACTTATTTATTTAGGTTGCAAATATAGCAAAACTTGTCGGTTTTAACGGATTAATGTGTATTTTTGTCGCTCATTTATTCTCAAAAAATACAATTTATGGAATTATTTCACAAGATGATTTCCGGACTGTCAGGCATATCGGAAAAACAAATAAGCAGTACCCTCCACCTTCTGGGTGAAGGCGCTACGATTCCTTTCATCAGCCGCTACCGCAAAGAAGCTACAGGCGGGCTGGATGAAGTTCAGATAGAACAGATCAAAGAGCAACATGATAAGTTGTGCGACATAGCCAAACGGAAAGAGACTATTCTCGGCACCATCACCGAACAAGGAAAACTCACCGCCGAGCTGGAGAAACGTATCAACGACACCTGGAATCCGACAGAACTGGAGGATATCTACCTCCCCTACAAGCCCAAACGTAAGACACGTGCCGAAGCCGCCCGTCAGAAAGGGTTGGAGCCGCTTGCTACCCTACTGCTATTACAGAGGGAAAACAACCTGAGTGCCCGTGCCGCCTCATTCGTCAAGGGAGAGGTAAAAGACGTGGAAGACGCGTTGAAAGGGGCTCGCGATATCATAGCCGAGCAAGTGAACGAAGACGAACGTGCCCGTAATGCTGTCCGCAATCAATTCAGCCGCCAAGCGGAAATCAACGCTAAAGTAGTTAAAGGCAAAGAAGAAGAGGCCGCCAAATACCGAGACTATTTCGACTTTTCCGAACCTTTGAAACGCTGCACTTCCCATCGCCTGCTTGCCATCCGCCGTGCCGAAGCCGAAGGGCTGCTGAAAGTGTCCATCACTCCGGACGACGAGGCGTGCATCGAACGTCTGGAACGCCAATTCGTACGTGGTAATAATGAATGTAGCGAGCAAGTGAGCGAGGCTGCTATCGATGCCTACAAACGTCTGCTTAAACCTTCCCTCGAAACGGAATTTGCCGCACAATCAAAAGAGAAAGCCGACGACGAAGCCATCCGCGTCTTCACGGAGAACCTCCGCCAGCTACTCCTTGCCGCCCCATTGGGACAGAAGCGGGTACTCGCCATCGATCCCGGTTTCCGTACCGGTTGCAAGGTTGTCTGTCTCGACGCTCAAGGTAATCTGCTGCATAATGAAAACATTTATCCGCATCCTCCGGTCGGCAAGACCGGTGAAGCCGCTTCGAAACTCCGTAAGATGGTCGAAGCCTACCAGATCGAAGCTATCTCCATCGGCAACGGAACAGCCAGCCGCGAAACGGAGGACTTTATCAACCAACAGACATTCGACCGTCAGATTCCTGTATTTGTAGTCAGCGAACAGGGGGCTTCCATCTATTCGGCTTCCAAGATCGCCCGCGACGAATTTCCGGACTACGACGTGACGGTCAGAGGAGCCGTTTCCATCGGCCGCCGTCTGATGGATCCGTTGGCGGAATTAGTCAAGATAGATCCCAAGTCCATCGGAGTCGGTCAGTATCAGCATGATGTAGACCAGACGAAATTAAAGAAAGCGCTCGACCAGACCGTAGAAAATTGCGTAAACCTCGTAGGAGTGAACCTGAATACAGTCAGTAGCCATCTGTTGACTTACATTTCCGGATTAGGTCCTCAACTGGCGCAAAATATCGTCAATTATCGTGCCGAGAATGGAGCCTTCAACTCCCGCAAAGAACTGATGAAAGTTCCGCGTATGGGCGCCAAAGCTTTCGAGCAGTGTGCTGGGTTCCTCCGTATTCCCGGAGCAAAGAATCCGCTCGACAATACGGCCGTACATCCGGAAAGTTACCATATTGTGGAACAGATGGCAAAAGATCTGAAATGCACTGTCAATGAGTTGATAGCCGACAAGGAACTCCGCCGGAAAATCAATATCTCCAATTACGTCACTCCCGTCGTCGGCCTGCCTACCTTACAGGATATTATGCAGGAACTCGAAAAGCCCGGACGCGACCCGCGAAAAACCATCAAAGTATTTGAGTTCGACAAGAATGTACGTACCATAGCCGATTTGCGCGAAGGTATGATTCTTCCGGGCATTGTAGGAAACATCACCAATTTCGGAGCTTTCGTCGATATAGGTATCAAGGAGAACGGTCTTGTACACCTCTCCCAATTGGCGGAACGTTACATTTCCGATCCTACGGAAATCGTTTCCATCCACCAGCACGTCATGGTCAGAGTGATGAACGTAGATACCGACCGCAAACGGATTCAGCTTAGCATGATCGGTGTACCGCAAGACTGATCGCCGTTCTTTTCTCACCCCACCAGATAATAAGAACAGTAAACAGAATCATCAGTACCGTGCAAATGAGCGAGCCTTCAAAACCGAAGGCTCCGCCATTCAGCACATTCTTTTCGGGCATATTCAGTTTCAGCATAGTAGATACAAAATTGTTGCCGCTCACCTGATAGCCCAGAACCGGACCTTGTATCCAATTCCAGAAAAGATGGAGGGAAATCGGGAAACAAAGATTCCGCGTATATAAATAAGGAGCACCCAGCAACATGCCTGCCAGCAAAAGGTTGATCATCGGCAAGGCATTTATTTCAGGATTAAAAATATGCAGGAATGCGAATAACGATGCCGAGATAAACAGGGAAAGGAATTTATTCAAACGAGTATGTAATAAACGTCCCAATATATAGCCACGCATCAGAATCTCTTCAAACACTGCGACAAGCAGGAAAAACACCCACGCCCCCGCTAAATCCCAAGTCTTGAACTGAAAACCGACTACTTCCACTTCGCCCATAGCCAACGACAGACCGAAGCCTACCACATACAACAGGACAGCCATCAGAAACCCGTACCACAACCCTTTCGTATGTCCTCTGACGGACAGCCCCAAGTCAGAGAACGGACAGCGTTCAAAACGTAACATGATAGCAGCGGCAGTGAGAACAGCCAACAGCATACTGCTTTCCAGTAAAATATACCCCACCAATCCCGGATGACGGGCTTCCACTCCAAGCACCATCGACAAAAATCCTCTCGCCAGCGTGCCGTACAATCCCATAAATATGAAAAATATTCCTATAAACAATGGGATACACGCCCATACAGGAAGTCTCTTAGGTTCTTTTTTCTCCACAATATCTTCTGCCGTCATTTTACAATTTGTTAATCCACCTGCAAAATTAGATATAAAACATAAAAAAACACCATATAATTTCGTTTTTTCCTATATTTGTCAGAACAAATTCGCATGATTATGAAAATTAAACTACTATTGATAAGTTTTTTATTGGCAACCAACGCTTTAGGAGCAGTAGCACAAGTGAGTAAAACCTATTATGTAAGCAAACCCGGCACACTTATTTCCATGATGACGGAGGAGGAAGCCAACACCGTCACCCATCTCACCCTGACCGGCAAGCTGAATGCAGAAGACTTCCGACATCTGCGTGACGAATTCGCCAGTCTAAAAGTATTGGACATCTCGAATGCCGAGATTAAGATGTACAGCGGCAAGGCGGGCACTTATCCCAACGGGAAATTCTACATTTATATGCCGAATTTCATTCCCGCATACGCATTCTCAAATGTTGTAGACGGAGTAACCAAAGGCAAAAAGACGTTGGAGAAGATAATACTTTCGGAAAAAACCAAAAACATAGAGGATGCAGCCTTCAAAGGTTGCGAAAACTTGAGAATCTGTCAGATTCGCAAAAAGACAGCCCCCAATCTGTTGCCGGAAGCGTTGGCGGACAGCGTTACCGCAATCTTCGTACCTCTAGGCAGCAGCGATTCTTACCGTAATAAGGACAGATGGCAGAACTTCGCTTTCATCGAGGGTGAACCGGTAGAAACAACCCTGCAAGTGGGACTGATGGGCAAATTGGAAGAAGAGATTCTGAAAGCCGGATTACAACCTAGAAACATCAATTTCCTGACTGTAGAAGGCAAACTAGACAACGCCGATTTCAAACTAATCCGCGACTATATGCAGAATCTGGTAGCGGTCGACATTTCAAAAACAAACGCAACGGCCATCCCCGACTTCACTTTCTCACAGAAAAAATACCTGCTGAAAATAAAACTACCCCGCAATCTGAAATCCATCGGTCAACGTGTATTCAGTAATTGCGGCCGTCTGTGCGGCACATTGGAACTTCCCGCCGGTGTGACGGCTATTGAGTTCGGCGCATTTATGGGATGCGACAATCTTCGCTATGTAGTGGCTACCGGAGATAAGATTACGACCGTCGGAGACAGTTTGTTTGGCGAAGGAGTGCCGAGCAAGTTGATTTATAAGAACTAAATGATTCTAACAACGATAATGGCGGTATCTCTCATGGGGATACCCGTCGCTGACGAGCCCAAAGACTCAGTGATGTGGAAAGAGGCAGATGCGTTCATGGCACAGATGAGTCCGACGCTGCAACCCACACAGCGTGACGCTATATTTACAGCTATCAACGGAAATACGAAGAAGTTGGAAAATGTAAGAAATGCGCGTAATAGCAAACCTACTTATCCCGTAAATGTAAAAGTGACAGAGCCCGCCGGTAATCTGAGGCTTTACACCCCTACCACTTCCACCAACAATACATTGCTTATCTATCTGCATGGCGGAGGATGGACAATCGGCAGTTTGAACAGTTGTGCCCGGTTTTGCAGCGAAGTCTGTTCTAGAAGCGGCATAAGTGTCCTCGCTGTTGACTATCGTTTATCCCCCGAATACCCTTATCCGACACCGCTTGACGATTGTGAGGAAGCTATCAGATTTGCAATAAAGAATGCAGCCCGTTGGGGATGTTCTCCCAACCGGATTATGGTAGGCGGTGATAGTTCCGGCGGCAATCTCGCCATTTCTTCCACATTGAGAATGAACGAAGGGGATATAGCGGGGCTTTTGCTTTTCTATCCCGTTGTGAAGGCATGGAATGACCATACCCCTTCATGGCAGAAGTACGACAAGGGATTCGGGCTGGACGGAGACTTAATGGAAGCGTTCAACCAAAGTTATGAACCATCACCCGACAGGATACACAATCCGGAAATATCCCCCATGTCGGCTACAGACAAAACCTTGAAAAAACTACCTCGCACACTCCTTATCGCAGCCGGACGAGATATCCTAGCTTGTCAAGGGAAAGAGTTTATCGACCGTATCACCTCTCTTGGCGTAAATGCTACCCGACTCGAATTTCCCTCGGCAGTGCATTTGTTTATCACTGTGCCCGGTCAAGAAACAGCTTTCAATGAAGCAGTGAAGTATACAGTGGAGTTTCTTGGCAAATAAAAACTAATCAAAACTCAACAATGGAGATAAAAATAGCTGTTTTCTTACAAAATAACAAATAAACGAATAAATAAGTAGCTTTAAAAATGCCCTTTCATCGTTTTCCGTATATTTGCTTCGATATGAATTAAAGAAGGGAATCGCGATATGATGAAACAAATACCATACGGATTGACGGATTTCGGACGCATCCAAAAAGAAAACTATTATTATGTGGATAAGACAATGTTTATCGAAAAGATAGAAATGCAGCCGTCTTATCTCTTCCTCATCCGCCCCGACGCTTCGGGAAAAGCCTCACGCTGGCGATGTTGGAGGCGTACTATGATGTCCGTTACGCTGACCAGTTCGACGAATTGTTCGGGAAGCTGTATATCGGGCAACATCCCACATCCCTACATAACCAGTTTCTCATCATGAGATTCAATTTCTCGGAGGTGAGCTCGAATATCAATGAGGTGGAGGAATCTTTCCGGATGCATTGCTGCGGGAAGCTTTCTGATTTTGTTTACAGGTACGAACATTTGCTGGGAAAAGACATCTGGAAAGTGCTGGATGAAAAAACAAAAGAAGAGCCCGGCGCTTTTTTGTCAGCCATCAACACTTACGCCACCCGCAAAGGGGACATCAAAATATATCTACTGATCGATGAATACGATAATTTCACGAATACCATCCTATCGACTTACGGAATGGACTTATATCGGAAAGCGATGCATGGTGAAGGGTATATCCGGAGATTCTTCAATGTAATCAAAGCCGCCACCACGGGAATGGGATCCGCCGTCAACAGACTGTTTATCACGGGAGTCAGCCCGGTAACGATGGACGACGTGACAAGCGGATTCAACATAGGAACGAATATCACAAACGATCCCTGGTTTAACGACCTGGTGGGGTTCAGCGAGAAGGAGCTGCGGGAAATGCTGGCGTATTATAAAGAACAAGGAGTTCTTCCTATGTCCATAGACGACACGGTGGCAATGATGAAACCAAACTATGACAATTATTGCTTCGGTGAAAATAAATTAACGGATTGTATGTTCAACTCGGACATGGTGCTCTACTGCATGAAGTCATTGATATTGC
>ERZ773187.2282-NODE-2282-length-12512-cov-6.422012_pt1 | contig 12512 bp, 10 predicted proteins | sample MGYA00511242_ERZ773187 | MGnify/ENA primary metagenome ERZ773187 (study PRJEB29015, sample SAMEA2737744) | human gut metagenome | biome: human gut; feature: human-associated habitat; material: faeces | place: China | collected 2012 ... | reverse complement strand
ACTTTTCCCATGATTATATCTTTTTTTATTTTTATCGTTATTAATAATGTTTATCATGTGAACGCTGTCTCAGGAAAGTCTGCCGAAGATATGCATCTATCAGGAACTCTCCCCCGACGGTCACGCAAACATAGTTAACAAAGCGTGTGCCAAGGAAAAGACAGAAGGGCACAACTGACAAAAGAGCGAGAAATGTCAGAAAAGAGCATAAAAGAAATGACAAGATGGCAGATTTCGTATGCCATAAGCGCATTTTTCCAGATAATTACTTGGCATTATCAAGGATTATCTGTAATTTTGCAGAGAATTATTCATAAGATTATTATAACATCAGTTTTTTAATGGGAAGAAACAAATACTCCGCAGGAGAAATCAAGGAAATCGGCAAATTGCTCCGATTGAAAAACGCTGGTAACAGACTCCAGCAGAAGCAGATTCGCCATGACCTTCGTGTAGATTACGAATTTAATATATCCGACTTCAACGAACCGGGCAAGGCTTTCGGCGAAGAGGAACTTCAGGCTGCCATCAAGCGTGGCGCCATCCAGATTCTTGATGATGCTACTATCGAGGCGATGAAAGCCAAGCGTGCCCGTGACAAGGCTCGCGACGAGGCTGAAAAACAGAAGGAAGCTGTTGCAAGCGGAGAGCAAACCGACTGGAAGGAAGCCATGAAAGAATGGAAGGAATATTATGAAAGGTAAAAAGGTAAAAAAGTAAAAAGGTAAAAAAAGGGCTGAATAACTGAAGACTGAAGGGCTGAAGACTGAAGGGCTGAAGGACTAAAGAACTTAAAGGACTGAAGGGCTGAAGGTTATAAAGGCCCCAACTAAAGAAAACTATACAGATAATTAAATATTATGGCAAAAGTATTGATTAAGACTTCTGAAGGCGATATCAAGGTACGCCTTTATGATGAGACCCCTCAACATCGCGACAACTTCATCAAGTTGGCTAAAGAGGGATATTTCGACGGCACTCTCTTTCATCGTGTCATCAAGGATTTCATGATTCAGGGCGGTGATCCGGAGAGTAAGAATGCTCCTAAGGGCAAAATGTTAGGAACAGGTGGTCCTGACTACACGATTCCTGCAGAATTTGTTTATCCTCAACTTTTCCATAAACGTGGTGCACTGAGCGCTGCGAGATTGGGAGATGAGGTAAATCCTGAGCGCGAAAGCAGCGGAAGCCAGTTCTATATCGTATGGGGAAAAACCTATAAGATGAATGAACTCAAGCAGATGGAGAAACAGATGGGTATGCAGATGGAGCAAAACATATTCAACCAGCTTGCCAAAGAACACCACGATGAGATTATGAACTTCCGTCGCAACCGCGACCGCCAGGGATTGATGGAATTGCAGGATCAGCTGGTGGATGAAACCAAAAAACGCTGCAAGGAGGAAGGTTACCCTAAATTTACCGATGAACAGGTGAAAACCTACACCGAGATGGGCGGTACTCCTTTCCTTGACAACCAATATACTGTATTCGGCGAAGTAGAAGAAGGTCTCGACGTCGTGGAGAAAATCCAGAATTGCGAGACGCTCAGAGGTGATCGTCCGAAAGAGGATATCAGTATGGAAGTTTCCCTTATCGAGGAATAATCCAGAAGAAATATTGGCAACAGAAAATATTGTCTCTTTGTCTGTATCGGCAACTATTCATTCGTATTATATATAATAATGTACGTAACGAAGCAAGTTCGACACGTAAGAAAACAAAATTAATAATAACTAACAAATCAGAAACAATGATGACAAAAACCAACATGATGAAGAGTGTCATGATGCTCTTGGCGATAGCCAGTTCCAACTACAGCTATGCCCAGCAAGCAACTGTGGTAGTAAGCAACACAACTGCTGCACAGCGAATGGAACTCGTAGAAGTAAGCATGGCTGATGTGAAAGCTAAGCTATCAAATGCAACTCCTGGCAAAGGACAGGCTTATGTGGTAAAGAATACCCGCGGACAACAAATCGGTTCACAGATTACCCACGATGGTAAGTTGCTCATCGATGCCAGTGTGCGCCCTCATAGCGCAGCTACCTTTTATATCAGCATAGAGAAGCCATATTCTCAGAATGTATGGACTACAGGCGCTCTCTATAAAATGAGAAAGGACGACCTGGCTTGGGAGAACGACCGATGCGCCTACCGTGTTTACGGACCAGCATTGCAGCGTTCTGGCGAGCGCTCTTTCGGTACGGATGTCTGGGTAAAGAACACGCCTGATACGGTGGTTAACATCCGATACATCAAGAACCAGAAAGCCTGGGAAAACATGTGTAGAGTGGATGCTAAGAAAAAGGCAATAGAAAAGCAGCTCAAGACGGAGAAAAATCCTGCAAGAATTGTCAAACTCAAAGATCAGATCAAGGCAGTAGAAGCAGAAGGAAAAGAAGTTAATATCCGCAACTCATTCCATCTCGACCAGGGCAACGGACTCGACCCATATCGCGTAGGTGCAACCTTGGGTCTCGGTGCACCAAGTCTTATGATTGGTAACGAACAGATATTACCTTACTGCTATAAGGATTACAAGATCTTAGACAATGGTCCTCTCAGATTTACCGTTGAACTGACCTACAATCCTTCTACCGTGGGCGACCAGAAGAACGTAGTAGAACATCGTATCATCTCTCTCGACAAGGGCAGCAACTTCAACAAGATGACTGTCTGGTATGATGGCCTCACCCACCCTACCGACTTTGCTACAGGTTTCCCAATCCATGAGGAAGATACCGAGACTAAAACTTTCGCAAAAGACTACGTAAGTTACGCAGACCCTACCGACAATATGGAAGGTAACCAGTCTCAGGTATATGTAGGTGTACTCTTCCCTTATGGCATTGACAATACCTACTACCAGCTTTTCGATAAGAAGCACGACGGCGCTACCGGTCATGCGTTAGGCATCAAGACTGGCTTGAAGGACGGAGAAAAGTTCAGCTATTACTTCGGAGCTGCATGGAGCAAATATGATGTTCGCAGCTATACAGAATGGCAGATTCGCATCAAGGATTATCTTGAAGCATTGAAAACTCCGCTTAAAGTTGAGATCAAGTAAAAAGGAAACTTTAAAGCGAAAGAGATAAAACATCCCCTTAGCGAAAGCCTGATTCAGGCAATCTCTAAGGGGATTTTTCTGCTATATAAATAATAGCAATATAATCATTACTATATAATATCTCAATAGATGAAATGAGAAATTACTTACTCATCTCAAAGCCTACACGTACGCCATCATAATTCTTGGTGATATTGCCGATAGTGCCAAGTGTAGAATTACCGCTGAGAGCTGTCAATGTCTGAACCAAGGTAAGGAGTTTCTTGGATTCAAAGAGAAGGCTGACACCATTGGTTGTTTGTGTGGCATAGCCGGAAACGCTGAACAGGAGTCCCTTCATTGTGATGGCATGTGTCTTCTCATCAAAAGTATAAGTACCTTTCCATGACTTGCCATCTATTTTTGACTCAAAACTTCCATCCGTATTAAACTTGAAGTAAGTGTTTGAGCCGGAGAAACCTGCTTTCTTGTAATAACCTTCCAACTGCTCCTCTATCTTATTAGCTGCAATTTCGCCGCCAGCTTTGGCAAGCAGATTCTCTGAAGTAAAAGCACAACCTGGCTTACTGTATTTCCAAGTATGAGCGCAAAGACTCTCTTTACTGAAAGAACCAGATCCGATTACATTGTTCAAAATTCCATTGATAATGGTTCCTGCAGTACTGCCTGTGCTACCAGATGTGCCTCCACCAAGCAATCCACCGAGGATACCAGCTATTGCTGAACCAGCTGAGGTAGAAGTAGCAGAAGTTGCCGTTGTAGGAGTTGTTGTTCCTGTATTTGTTGTTGCAGAAGTACTGGTGGCAGAGGTTGCCGCAGTAGAAGTTTTAGTAGAAGACTTAGTTGAGCTTGTCTTCTTGCTTGTTGTTTTCTTTGTTGTCTTCTTTGTTGCCTTCTTTGTAGTTTTCTTAACAGGAGTACTGATCAACTCCGAAAGAGAGCACTCGCTGAGTTCATTTGCCATACTGCCAGTAGTGCAAGCCAGCACCAAAGCAGTCAATAGAATTACTTTTTTCATACCTTTATTATTTTATATATATCAATATTCCTATGGAATTCTTCATTTCCTTCTCTCTATTTATGCATGGAATTATCCCTGGAAGAAAACAATCTCTTTTAGAAGAAGAATCCATTTTCGGCTGCAAAGTTCGCAAAAAAAAAATGAAATTTCAGAAGGATTTCCCCATTTTCTCATAGTAATATCCCTATAAATACTACGAATCGTATGAATATAACATGAAAATTGGGATACAAAAGGCTTTAAAATTGACGTAAATCAAAAAATCGACTAAAAGTAATGCATTTTAATAGGATTTTCTTTCATCTTTTATCAGAATGCTCTATCTTTGCAACGTATTCAAATCACAATAGGTTTATCAAAACACAATAGGTTATGAATGATTGTTTAATAAAGGTTAACGAAGAGAATCAGAATCAGGCTATCAGCAGATGCCAGAGCATTCTTCGTGATCGCCGCGAGGCTCTTGCCTCTAAGGCTAAAAGCAGAAATTAAAGAGATTATCTTTTAAGAGAGATTCTCGTGTGCAGTTTTGTTTTTCATCCTGAAGGAAAAGACACTCGTATGTGGTAAATTCCATTGATAAGGAAGAAGGTTATGCTGTAAGATTATGATCTTTATCCCCCGCTCGATAGAGAGTCGAGGACATCACGAAAAAAGTCCCGCTGTAAGGAATTTCATCCTAACAGCGGGACTTTTTTGGTTTACCCTATTTATTTTTGGATTATACTATTGATTATTTCTCTACTTTGCAGCCGGCATTGCGGAGCAACTGGAGAAGACCATTCTCACCACCTAAATTGGCGGCATCAACAACAAAGAAGGTTGGCTTCTCTGCCATCACAGTCTGCACCTTTGCAGCCCAAGCCTCAAGAGTTGCTTGAGAAACATGAGCTCCTGTAGCCTTGGCTGCTGCCTCAACATCCTGTGCCTTGAAAGCACCTACAGCCTTATTCAACTTGGCCAACTCAGTAGGCTCATTCTCAAGAAACTCTACCAAGCGAGCCACTTGCTGTTTCAGGTCACTCTTATAGGTAGCATTGATATAAGCATCAACATCACTTAAACCGCCTACAGTCTCATTGTTTGCCTTTGCCTGTGCTTCAAAATACTGGTCGAAAGTATGAGTAGGATCATACATACCCATGTGGTTGGCCACAAAGAGCAACTGCTCCATGTCTTCCATCAAGGCAGCAGGAGTCAGGTTACCATACTTTTTCTGCACATAGGAACTACGGAAATCCACCTCCATGTATTTCTTGAGGAAAGCATTAAGCTTTGTCTGCTGAGCCGGAGTAAGCAAACTGAGAAGAGTCTTGCCGTCAGCCAGTTTCTTAGCACCATTGATGGTTTCTTGATAAGCCGCCTTGTTTACCTCGAAATACATCTGATCGGTATTCGTAAGTGCTTCCTTCAACTCACCACTCAGACTGACAACACCCATAGGATTCATGAGTCGGTTGGACGCCATGATATAGGAAGGCTTCAGATTGGTACTGTCCTTACTGATCTTGTAAAGAAGTTGTGCCTGCACACCCACCATGCCTACGCTTACCAGCATAAGCGCCAAAACAATTCGCTTCATCGAATTGAAATTCATCTTCTTGAAATTCATTTACTTTTAAATTAAAACATTAAACTTATCTTTCACTAAACTCTCTATTTTGTGGACAAAAGTACAAAAAAATCCCGATACAGCAACAATTGTATCGGGATTTCATATATTTATGTGACATTTTTCTTGTTACTTAGCCTCACCAGCCTTTGTAGCATGCATGATAACCTCTACGTGGTTGCCATCCTTCATCACTACATTCTTGAGGAAATCGCTCACTGCCTTTGCATCTACAGAGCTTACCTCCTTCTTGTAGTTGGTATGAGTATCAATACCATAAAGCAAATACTCAGAGATAACACCCATCCAATAGCCATTTTGCTTACAGTTTACATCAGCCTGCTTCAGAAGGATTTCCTTCACCTTCTGGAGGTCATCCAGATTAGGCTGTTCCATCGCATCCTTCAAGCCAGAATAGAAGTAAGGAATAGCATCCTTAGACTTGTCTGGGTTCATCATTGCATTACCAGTAAATCCTACACGCATGGTCTTGCCATCAAGTTTTACACTTTCCATAGCATCAGCACCTGCATAATAAGCAGCACTCAACTTCTCACGGATATTACGGTTGTAATCCATATTGATAACGCGAGCTGCAATATCAGCAAGTACTGAGTTGCGCAATGTATAAGGAGCCTCTGAGCACCAGATCTCAACAGCTACATCCTGTGGATTCTCCATCGCCTTGGTAAACTTGTTGACAACTTCACCCTTCACTGGCAATGTCTCTACGTTCTTAAACTTCTTTCCGTTGCTTGGCAAAGAAGCGATATATTGCTCGATAAGAGGAAGAATCTTAGCCTCATCGAAGTTGCCGACAAAGAAGAAAGTATAATCCTTCGCATTACCGAAAAGCTGCTTACCGAGTTCAAGTGCACGATCGTAGTTTACACTCTTCACCTCATCCACTGTCATTGTGCGGAATACTGGATTACCAGGATAGAGCGTACTGGTCAATGAATCCTGGAATACAGCCTGAGGATTGTTGCTACGATTAGCGAGTGCTGTTACCTGATTGTTGATCAGGTTGTTGACAGCCTTCTCGTCCTTAGTCAGATTAGTGAGCTTCAAATAGATGAGCTGCATCAAAGTCTCCAAATCCTTTGGAGTTGAGCCACCAGCCAAACCGTGACGGTATCTTGAGACACTGAATCCGCAAGAAGCAATCTTACCAGCCAAAATCTTCTCAAGGTCATTATTGGTAAAGCCACGCAAACCGCTTGAGTTCATCAAGGCACCCATCATCTTCACCTCGTTGAGATCCTTTGTTCCGAAAGCAGAAGTACCACCATTTGCTGTAGCAGCAAACTGTACCTCGTCGTTCTTGAAGTCAGTCTTCTTGAGCACTACTTTGGCACCATTAGAGAGGGTAAGCATCTTGTAACCGAAGAGCTTATTCTCTGTAGTCTTCTTGATCTTACCAGCCTTAGGAAGCTCTGCCATCAATGGTTCCTGCTTTACATTATCTACGTAAGCTTCGAGCTTTTCACCACGCACCTGCTTTACGACGTCAGCCAACTGCTGCTGTGTTGGATAAACAGCACCCTCAGCATCACGCATCATCAGAAGTGTTACGAAGTTGGTATCAGTCTCGCAAATCAACTCCTTGGCATAAGCATTGATAGCCTCAACAGGAATACTTGGAACCATCATCTTATAGATCTGATATTCATCCTCTACAGAAGGGATTGGCTCATTAGAGATGAAATGATCTACATACTGAGAAGTAAACTGCTCATTCTTCATCTTATCACGGTTAGAATACATCTTATCCAAACCGCTCATGAAATCCTCTTTATAGCGAACGTACTCAGTATCCGTGAAACCGAAGTCCTTAGCACGCTTAGCCTCACGGAGAACAGCTGCATAAGCCTCAAGCATCTTGCCAGGCTTGGCAACTGCAGTAAGACTGAAAGCATCCTTTGTACGGGAAACCAAGTAGCTGCCATTATCACAACCAGCCTGAAGATATGGACAGTCAGCCTCCAATGACTTTTCGCCCAAACGAGAGCTAAGCATGCTGGCAATTGCACTCTGAACATAAGAAGTAGCGAAGTAATTGAGATTACCCTTCAAAGAGTCAGGTGTAGCATCGTGCTTCATGCTGATCATAGCCACATCGTAGTTCTGCTCCTTGTCCTTGTCAACTACATAGATAGCTGTATCATTGTCAGGAACCAACTCCGGGATCACCTTTGCTGCATTAGCAGGAACCTTGATGCCGCTGAAGAGTTTCTTGATCTGTGCCTCTATGTGATCAACATCTATATCACCTACTATGATGATAGCCTGATTGTCCGGACGATACCATTTGCGATAGTAAGCACGGAGAGTTTCAGGATCGCAACCATCAATGATACTCATCAGACCGATTGGCATACGATAACCGTACTTGCTGCCAGGATAAAGTGCAGGAAGTGAACGCTCCATGATACGCTGCTGACCTACCATACGCATACGGTACTCATTGTGTACAACGTCACGCTCATCGTCGATAGCCTTTTGGGTAAGAGAGATACCATTGCTCCAATCCTTGAGGATGAGCATACAAGAATCTACGGCTGTAGTACGAGTAGTTGGTACGTCGGTAAAATAGTAAACGGTCTTGTCGATACTTGTGTAAGCATTCAAATTCTTACCATACTCCACACCAATGCTCTGAAGATAGTTCTGAAGGCTATTGCCCTGGAAATGCTCAGAACCATTGAAAGCCAAGTGCTCCAAGAGGTGAGCCAAACCACGCTGGTCGTCATTCTCATTAATAGAACCAACCTTCTGTGCAATGTAGAAACTAGCTACATGCTCAGGAAAATTGTTGTGGCGAATGTAGTAGGTAAGGCCGTTGTCAAGGTGACCGATTCTCACATCCTTGTCAACAGGAACCTGAGGCATCTGCTGTGCCACCATTGAGCCTGTAGCCAGCAGCATCACTGCCGCTACAAAAAACTGCTTTAATCTCATGTTTTATTATAATGTTAGAATTATTACTTACATTTTATTATTTAATCTATACACATACATATTATAGAAAATGGATATTTTCTGAATATACATTTATAGTATAAAACGAAATCCCCAAGCCTTTGGGTAGCTTTCAGAATGCAAAAATAACATAATTAAAGGGAGAAAACAAATATTTTGTAGTTTTTTTCACTCTTTATCCCTCATTTTCACGCTTTTATCGCTATTTTCATACTTTAGCCTGGAAAATCATGCACTAACTCAATGAATCGGAAGTCCTTTATCCATGCACCTGAAAGCTCTTCATCCAAGAACCGCGGAAAAGGCGTATGAGGAAGAGAACTCCACGGAAAGTAAGTTCCGTAGCCATCGCAATCCACACACCTTCCAATCCGTAGCTTTTGGATAAGGCATAGGCAAGAGTGAGTCGCACGAGCCACATGGTACCGAGATTGATAGCAGCAGGCTTGAATGTATCACCTGCTCCCACACAGACACAATAGGTCACGATGCTCGCAGCAAAGAACGGTTCGGCAAATGCTTCGATGCGCAGACAGGTAGTACCCAACTGTCGGATGGCCTCCACAGGAGAAAGCACCCCTATCATTTCTGGCGCAAAGACATACATGATGACTCCCATCAATGCCATCACCAACATACCAAGACCAACGGTCATATAAGCAAAGTTCTTGCACAGGTCTATGCGCCCCGCTCCATGAGTCTGTCCTACCAGGGTAGTAGCAGCATCACCGATACCATAACCAGGCATATAACAAAGACTTTCTGCTGTAATCGCAAAAGAATGGGCAGCAATGGCTATGTTGCCCAATGGCGCCACAATCATGGTACTCACAATCTGTGCTCCACTCATCAGAATATTCTGTATGGCGATAGGGATGCTGATCTTGCAGGCTCTCTGCACATATTCCTTTACCCAATGAAAACGCACATGGTCCTGACGGAGATTAAGCATCCGGTTCTTACAAGCCGACAGATAGAGATTGGGTAGTGAAATACAGATATATGCCAAGGCTGTTCCCATAGCTGCACCCACAACCCCGAGTTTGCAGACATAAATGAAAATATAATTGAAGATGACATCACAAATACACACCAGTATAGCCATCACGCTCGGCGTATGCATATTACCTGCCGACTTGAGCATCATCTCTGAAGTATGATAAAGATACACGAAGGGAAGCACTAAGGAATATATCAGGAAATAACCAGAAGATGCTGAAGCGATATCAGCACCACCACCCAACCAGTATGGAAGATGTGAATGTATTCCCACTCCTATGAGCGAGAGGAACACACTGAAAGCCAGTCCACAAATCAAGGCATGGCGAAAGACCTGACGCGCCTTCACAAAATCATTGGCTCCGATAAAATGAGCTACCTGCACTGAGAATCCTGTGGCAGCCGCACTCAGCAAACTGCCAACCAACCATGTGGTAGATTCTATCAGACCGATACTGGCTGAAGCCTCAGCACCCAGATGACCAACCATAGAGGCATCAATAAAAAACATCAGGACGGTGGAAATCTGTGCCAACATAGACGGGATACTCAATCCCACAATCAGATTGAGTTTCTCGCTACGTGCCATCGTTCTACCCGAACGAATCGACTCCATCAGATATTCTGTTTTCTTACTATATAGCATATTTCTTATTTATATTTTCTATCTATTCTTTTATCGTTTTACGTCAAAACAAAATACACGGAAAATGGCGACTCCATGTTGAGGAACCGCCATTTCTTATTAACATAAATAATTATTACTTTCAATCAATATTCCTAAAATACATACTTTCACCTTTATGAAAACTAACCTAACCTATTTGTCGTCCTTGAATAAACAATCTTTATTTACCTTTTCTTCTAATACCTGTCGTCCTTGAATTACAATCTTAATAACCTACCTTTTAAAAAACCAAACCTAGAACAATTTATTACCTAACTAAAAACCTAAAACTTATATTTCTGATGCAAAGGTACTACATTTCTTGGAACCCACAATATTTTTATGAATAAATTTGCAGCTTTCTAACATTTTTTTGATATACGTCAAAGGATTGTGTGCGAACACAAACACTAATTTAGCCTTCGCAACATATTTTTAGAATTGAAAATAGAAATGAAAATCATGGAATCATAAAGGAGGAAAAAGAGGGGAAAAAAAGAAAGCCTTGAAAGTATCACTACTCCCAAGGCTAAAATTTCATCATATCTTTCAGCAGTCATCATATGCGAGTATATTGCTATACATATAAAGCATATTACTGCCTGATATTATTCTTCCGTTATCCAGCTACCTTTACCTCGCTTATAGGCAGTCAATGCCATTTCGAAGCGAAGCATAGAATAAGCAGGAACGGTTGAGTTTGCGCTGCTGCCATAAGCGAGATTAGCAGGAATGAATACCTGCCAGTGATCTCCGACATGCATGCCCAAAAGGGCTGTGGTGAAACCATCTATCCAACCATAATTAATAGTCGTCTTTGTTGGCTTAGCCGTTTCCGGACTATACGCATCAGCAACAAAAGTCTGGTCAAAAACATAACCATTGGCATAAGAATCGGATGGAATCAATCTACCACGATAACTCAACTGGATAGAATCGGTATAGAGCAGATTAGCATCGCTATTACCCTCCTTCAGTATATGCACCACGATATAATCATCGTCATTATACTTTAGGGTAGAAGCAGCACCTTGTCCTTCCGTAGTGGATGTCTGGTTCTGAAGTGTCCAGCTACGTATCACCTTCCACTCCGTACTTCCATTGGCAATCTGCTGTCGGGCTTTAGCTAATGTATCAGCAAAAGCCTTATCATTACGCTCCTGCCAATTTCTAAACTCAGAATTCGACTCGTCCTCATTCGTCTCACTGCATGATGACAGTACGAAAACCGTCATCAGCAGAAAGAACAAATATTTAATATTTTTAAAGTTCATCTAAATCTTTTGTTTTGCTATATCATATACCTTATTATATATATGCATATCACTCAGACTACACAAATCATACAGGTATATCCCGAAATACTGGGGCAATTAGAAATTCTTGATTTCCTTGCCAAGCTTTTTCAATACGCTTGTGATGCTCACACGCTCCTCGATGATACTGCGCAAGTCGCTGATAGCAACACGCTCCTGCTCCATAGTATCACGATAACGGAGAGTTACCTTATGATCATTTGGAGTCTCGTGGTCAACGGTGATACAGAATGGAGTACCAATAGCATCCTGACGGCGATAACGCTTACCGATAGAATCCTTAGGATCGCCATAGTGAGTATTAAAGTGGAACTTCAACTCATCTACAATCTCGTGAGCCAACTCTGGGAGACCATACTTCTTATCCAATGGGAATACTGCGCACTTCACTGGAGCCAAAGCCTCAGGCAAACGCAATACAACACGTGTCTCACCATTCTCCAACTTCTCCTCGCAGTAAGAGTGGCACATTACGCTGAGGAACATACGGTCAACACCGATAGAAGTCTCTACATCGTAAGGCACATAGCTCTCGTTCTTTTCAGGATCGAAGTACTTGATAGAACGGCCGCTGAACTTTTCATGCTGAGAAAGGTCGAAATCGGTACGGCTATGAATACCCTCTACCTCCTTGAAGCCGAAAGGCATCTTAAACTCGATATCTGTAGCAGCGTTAGCATAGTGAGCCAACTTCTCGTGGTCGTGGTAGCGATAGTTCTCATTACCCATGCCGAGAGCCTCGTGCCATGCCAGACGAACCTTCTTCCAATACTCAAACCACTTCATCTCAGTACCTGGCTGGCAGAAGAACTGCATCTCCATCTGCTCGAACTCACGCATACGGA
>ERZ773187.2280-NODE-2280-length-12514-cov-2.044145_pt1 | contig 12514 bp, 8 predicted proteins | sample MGYA00511242_ERZ773187 | MGnify/ENA primary metagenome ERZ773187 (study PRJEB29015, sample SAMEA2737744) | human gut metagenome | biome: human gut; feature: human-associated habitat; material: faeces | place: China | collected 2012 ... | reverse complement strand
GGGCGTGTAGTTCATCGGATCCATGGGAACCTCCTCTTTCCGGAGTCGAAATGCCTGCACCTTGCGGTACGGGAGACGCCGCGCAAACCAGAGGCGCTCCGACTCGAATGACGTTGGGGCTATTGTGCCATCATTCCCCTTTTGACACCGGATCAGTGGGAAAATTGTCACCTAATTCCGCAAGAATTAAGCAAGCTTGAAGGGTCTCGGGAGAGCGACCGCCTACATCTCGCGCTCTTCCACCACCGTGTAGGCGGGAAGGATGCTCGCCTTCACCACGCGATAGCAGAGTATGGCCGTAAGCGGCATGCCCAGGCACAGAAGCGTGCCCACCTTGAAGGAAGCCATGGTACCGAAGGTGTCGATGAGAGCGCCGGCCACGGTGGGCCCGAAGGCGGCCCCGCAGGTATAGCCGGCATTGAGCCACGTGATGGCCTCGGTGAGGCGCGCGTCGGGCACGGCGCGCTCGCAGACCCCGTTGGCCACAATGAGCAGCGGCGCATAGGTGCACGCTCCCAGAAGCGCCACCGCCATCAGCGTGGGCGCCGAATCGATGAGGAACATGGTGCCGAAGGACAGGCCGACGGCACAGGCGGCCACCACGAGCTGCTTGGGCAGGGGCGCCCGCAGACGCACCATGCCGAACAGAAAGCCCGCCGTCATGGACACCGCGCCCGAGGCCATAAGAACCGCGCCGGCGAAATCGGGGCTGTTCAAGTCCTCGGAAAGCGACACTGTGGCAGTATCGAACAGGCCGAGGAACGACCCGGCGAAGGCGTAGATCACGAACAGCACGCGCACCGCTGCGGAGGTGGCAAGCAGGCTCTTCGAAGGCACGGACGCTGCCGAAGCGACGGCAGCCGCCCCCTCGGCGAGCGCGCCCTTCGAAGCGGCCGCACCGTCTCCCGCCACATCGGCGACGGCATCGGCGGCATCAGCGGCATCGACGATATCGGCATCGTTCCCCGCAGCCCCAGCCTGCGACCAACCGGGATGCGGCTCGGTGCTCTTGGCCGCGCACAGAAGCACGACCCCGACGGCAAAGGCGACGCCGCCGCACACCATACCCGCCACCGGGGCGATGGCAGCGGCGAGCGCGATGGAGATGGACGGGCTGAAGATGAACGCCATATCGTCGAGCACGCTCTCGTAGGAGAACATGGTGCGCAAGTCGGGAGCCGCCTCCCCCAAACGACCGGAGCGGATGAGGTAGGTCCACCGGGCGCGGGCCATGGCCTGGGGACTCGGGAAAAACCCCACCAGCAGCGCTCCTACGAACAGGGGCCATACCGGCCCGTGCAGCGCCACGTTCGCAATAAGGACAACGAGGCCCAAAAGCGATACGGCCGCGGCCTTGGGCACCACGGCCGACTGGCCGCGCTCGTCGATGCGCTTCGACACCCGGGGCGTCACCACGAAGATGGACAGCGCGATGAGCGACGAGGACAGCCCTGCCGTGAGAAAGGAGTAGCCCGACAGCGTGATCATCGTGACTACGCCGATGTTCAGCATGCTGCCGAAGAAGCGCATGAGCAAACAGGCGATATCGAAGGGGTAGGCTTCGCGCACGCGCAGCACTTTTTTGTAGACTCCCGGGCTCACCTTCGCCACGCTTCCACCTCCGCTCCTGCTCATGATGCCGGGTCGCACCCGGCTTAACGGCTGCCGCCCTGTAGGGTAGCACGTCGCCGCAGGTGACGGAAGACCCCGCAGCCAGGGCGGGCTGCGGGGCCTTGAAAAGGTGGCCGCCGGGCAAGCGGCCGATCCGCCGGAACGAGGCGGCAGCTGGCACCTCAGAGGGAGCTGGCCCGAAAGAAGGGGCACGAGCCAGCGTCAACCAACCAGCTACCGGATCTCGTCCAGGGGTATGCCGTTGTAATCATGGGCCGTGAAGAACAGGATAACGCCAGCCACCGCGCTGATGGTCATCATGTAGAAAGCTGGCATGAGCCCGTTGCCTGTGGCGTCGATGAGCGCCGTGGCCACAAACGACGCCGTACCGCCGAACACCACGTAGGCGATGTTCGAACCCAAGGCCGCACCGGTGTAGCGCACTTCCGTGGGGAACATCTCCGCTTGATAGCAAGCGATGTTCGCGTCGTTGAGCGACAGCGTCACGCACATGATCAGCTCGGCGACAATGACAATGGGCAGCGACGCCGTCCCCAACATGAGGAAACAGGGAACGGAAAGCACGATAAACGTCGCGCAGGCGCCCAGCAGCATGCGTCGCCGCCCCACCCTATCCGACAGGCGCCCGGCGCCGAAAATGATGAAGATGTACGTAACCAGCGCGATGTCGGTGGCCAGCTGGGCCTCGGAGGCACCCATGGTCGTGTAGCTCGTCAGATACGTGGGCAGGTAGGTGAGCACCAGGTAGAAACCGACAGAGTTGACCATGGTGGCGGCGATGGAAGACAGAAGGCGCCGCCGGTACTTCTTGAACACGAGGCGACTGGGACGATCGACCTCCTTTTTCTCGTGCTCCATCTCATGGAACGCCGGCGAGTCCTCCAAACGCGTGCGGATGAAATGGGCGATGTACCCCAAAGGACCGGCCATGAGGAACGGAATGCGCCAGCCCCATTCGATGAGCGCAGCCTCGGGCAGGACGCTCTTCAGCACGAGGGCCACCGTCGAACCGACGAACAGGCCTGTAGCCGTGGAGGCCGGCACGAGCGAGCAGTAACGGCCCCGCTTATCGGCCGGCGCGTACTCGGCGAGAAACACCGCCGCGCCCGAGTACTCCCCCGCTGCCGAGAACCCCTGCACGCTACGAAGCACGAGCAGCAGAACGGGCGAAGCGATGCCGATGGCGGCGAAGGAGGGCAGGCACCCGATGAGGAATGCCGCACCGGACATGAGGAAGATGGAAATGGAAAGCGACCACTTGCGGCCCTTCTTGTCGCCCATGTTCCCCCAGAACACCGCGCCCAAAGGCCGGAAGATGAAGGACAGCGCGAAGACGGCGAACGCCATGAGCGTCGAATTCACCCCCGATTCCGGGAAGAACACGGCGCCGATAGTGATGGCGAAGTAGGTGTAGGTGGCGTAATCGAACCACTCGATAAAATTGCCGAGGAACGAGGAGAGAGCCACGCGTCCCAGGGCACCCTTCGAGGCGGCGCCGGCCGCAGGGGCGATCGGAACATCGGCATCCAGCGCCGGGGCGGCCGCAGAGCCCGAAGGGGCGATGTCGCTAGTTCTCATGGAAATCACCCGGACGGTAGAACTCGTTCTCGATGGCAGTGACCATGTTGCGCACGGCCACATCGCGCAGGATGACCCCCTTCTCGCGGGTGGACTCCCCGGGATGCGACAGGCAGCCGGAAGGAGGCGTGTAGCCGGGCACCACCGGCAGCACATCGTAGTTCGGCAGGACGGCGGGCAGGTCGCAGTAGACCCCCGCATCGATGCGATCCATGTCCACGAGATCGGGGTGGAACAGCAGCATGAGCGAGGTCTCCATCACGCCGGCATGCTCCAAATCCCAGCCGGTGAACCCATCGGGGTACAGCGCGTCGATGGTCGCGTCATCCACGAAATCCCAGTAGGACAGAAGCTGTATCTTCACATCGGAGATGCCATCGGTGCGGGCTTTCTCCAAAGCCAGCTGGGCCCCTTCGAAGATGAACTGGTAGTTCTCGTAGTGGCCGTTCATGAACACGATCTTGCGGGCGCCGTCCTCGATGAGGTTGTAGCAGATATCCCGCGCCAGCGAGATGAGCGTCGAGCCGGCCAGCGATGTGGTGCCCGACAGGTGGAAGCCGCCGCCGCTGCGCTGCTGGGAGCGATAGCCGAAGTTGATCGGGGCGCACACCACGCCTTCCACCGCCCCCTCGGTGTCGGCCACCAGCGCCTCGGCCGTGGCGCCGGCCATGGCCTTGGTGAGCGCGGCATCCACGCACATGGCCATGTGGCTGCCATGCTGCTCCAGGGCGCCGACGGGGATGAACATAACCGCTTCCTGGGCGAGCTTGTCCCGATAGGTGAACGCATCCATTTCTTCCATGTACACCGTGTTCTTCATGAGATCCTCCTAAGCGAAACCGTAAGGGGCCCCGCCCCGGGGACGGGGCCCGCAAAAACCACTGGATGGGATGCTGTAGGCGCTGGATCAAAAGAGTCGCCAGCGCCGCGCGACCTGCCGTCGCGCTAGTCGCACGCCAGCTTCGCGTGCTCGCAGTCGTACCGGTGCGCCGCCGCGTCGGCACCGTCGGCCTTGGTCGCCATGCGCGGATCCATGCCGTCGGGCGTGGCGTCGATGAGGCCGGCTCCGCCAGCGCCCACCTGGGCGGCCAGGGACACTTCGCCGTTCACGGCCGCGTCCCCCTCTACCTCGTTTGCAGCCTTGGTGGTGAAGACGATCTGGCTCACGCCGCCGATGACGATGAGCGCGCCGCCGATAAGCTGGAAGGCGGTCATGGTCTCCCCGAACAGGCACAGGCCCAGAAGCGACGCCATGATGGTCTCCTGGTAGGAGATGGCGGCCAGCTCGCCGGCCTTCAGGCGCTTAGTGGCATGGGTGAGCAGATAGAACGCGCCGAAACCGGTGATGAGCGCCGCCGCGATGAGCCAGAGCCACGAATCGAGCGGCATGGTGAACAGGCTCCAGGGGTGCGTGATGATCTGGCCGGCCGCATCGAACTGAGTGACGCCGCCCACCTTCTCGGTGTAGGAAAGCGGCTGCAGGAAGAAGTTGTGCCACAGCAGGAGCACGAGAATGGCCAGCGATGCGAACAGGAAGTTCCACCAGGAGCGCACGTTGGAGTCGCAATCCTCCCGATAGCGGGAGAAGAACAGGTACAGGCCGTAGGCCACGCCGGAGGCCAGGGCGATGGCGTTGCCGAAGGTGTAGGCGGGGTCGAGATCGAGGGTCAGGCCCTCCGGGGTCACGATGCCCACGATGAACAGCATGCCCACCACCACAGCCACGATGCACAAGATGCCTTTCCAGTCGATCTTCTCTTTGAGGAAGATCGCCGCGAGAACCGTGGAATAGATGGGACCGGTGTAGATGAGGAACGACGCGTTGGCCAGCGTCGTGTACTGAGTAGACAGACAGTACAGGCCCGACAGCAACCCGAGGAAGATGCCGGAGAGAAGCATCGTGCCCGAGAAGCGCGTGGTTTTCACCTTCTTGAATCCCCCGATAAACAGGAAGATGATCGATAGTGCGATAAGCCCTGCGAAATTACGCCAAAACGACACAAAGTCGCCCGGAGCGTCGATAAAGCGCGTGAATGCCCCGATGCCGCCCATCAGCGAGGAGGAGGCGAACATCATGATGAATCCGATGAGCTTGTATTTTGCTCGTTCGTTCATAGGAGTCCTCTTTCTTCGTTTCCAAAGCATTGAAGTGCTGGAGTGAGCGCTATCTCCCGTGACTAAGATTATGCGGACGCACAACGATGACCGCAAAGGTCGTTTACCTCACCCTGTTCCTCGCAACAGAATGTCAGGGATATTTTGTTTGAAATAGGAGACAAAAGCGAGAGAATGTACCATAATCCGAGCAAAGGCGAGACGCTGTCGCCCACAGGGGCTCCCTCTTATGGACGCAGCGTCAATAATACGGCTTTCATCAGGTGTTATAATAGGGGCCACTGCAGGCTTTCGAGGGCGTTTTTCAAGGGCTAGAACAAAGGGGCGAAAGCCATGATTACTGATCTGATGGCGGGCGAGAGCATTTTCACTTCTCCCGATTTGAGCACCAAGATGAGAATTCTCCATGCAGTGAACAAATCTCTCGATCAGATTACCGTAGGCGAGATCTGCCACAATGCCGGCATCTCGCGACAGACTTTCTACCGGCACTTCGAGAGCAAGTACGACATTCCCTGGTGGTACTCCATCTTCTGCCGCCAGTTCTACTTAAACGAAATCGGCCGCACCATCGACTGGAAGACGGGGTATTACCACCATCTGCGCCTCATCGCCCAAGAGCGCGATTTCTTCCGCGAGTCCATCCAGTACTCGATCAACACGCCCTTCGGGCAGACCATCATGCCCGAGAACCGCAAGAGCGTCTTGTTCGACACCCTGGAGAACTACCGCCACGTCGAAGTGAACGACAACCTGCGCTTCATCGTAGAGATATTCTCGAAGCTGGAATGCGAGGTCATGAACGACTGGTTCCGCTCCGACGAGCCCACCAACCTCGCGCGCTGGACCGACGATTTGGTGAGCCTCGTGCCCGACCGCCTCTACCGCGCCCTGGAGATACCCGCAACCGATCGGTAGAGTGGCACAAGCCCTTCATCCCGTCTCGCAATGAACCCGCCGAAGCAAACCAGCAGGTTCGCTTCGGCGAACTTGTAGTACCATGGGAACGCGAACGTCAAGGCGCCCGCGGGCGCACACGATAAAGGAGCGAGCCCCCATGTATGACGGCCTTCAAAGTCCTGGACGCAACGACGAGTGCTGGTGCGGCAGTGGCAAGAAGTACAAGAAATGCTGAGGAAGGTAAGCGCTTACCGCTTCCCTACCGCCCGTGCCTGCCGTACCAGCGGGGCTTGTCTTCTTGGCGGGTGTGGCGGCCGTGGTAGTGGTGGCGCAGGACCTGGTCGAAGATGCCGAGACGCCACAATATGAGGAACGACCCCAGCAGCATGATGGCGATCATAGCCCACACCGCAACACCGTGGGCACTGCTCATGACCCAGGCGCCCACGCCCAGAAGCGCCGTCCAGGCGTACACGATGACGACGCTCTTGCGCACGCCGTAGCCCTTGCGCAAAAGCATGTGGTGCAAGTGTTTCCGATCGGCCTGCTGGATGGGCTGATGGTGGTACACGCGCCGAATGATGGCCGCCGCCGTGTCGGCGATGGGAATGGCAGCGATCACAAGGGGCACCGCCAGCACGATGACCGTAGGCGAGCGCATGACGCCCATGAGCGAGATGACGCCGATCATGGCGCCTAAGAGCAGCGAGCCCGAATCCCCCATGAAGATGCTCGCCGGCGCGAAGTTGTAGCGCAGAAACGCGAGCGTCGCGCCCAGCAAAATGATGGACAGCATCGCCGTCTCTTCCAAACCGCGCCCGAAGGCGATGAGAAACAGGAAGAACGACGCGATGGCCGCGATGCCCGCAGCTAGGCCGTCCAGGCCGTCGATGAGGTTGATGACGTTCATGAAGCACACGAGGTACAGCACCGTGAGCGGATAGGACCACCAGCCGAACTGGATGAACCCGGCGCCGAGCGGGTTCGCGATGCTCGACAGCAGAAGCCCCGAGGCCGCGATGATGGTCGCCCCCAGAATCTGCCCGGCGAACTTCACGCTGGGCTTCAGCGAGTACACATCGTCCATGGCGCCCACGCACACGATGGTCAAAAGCCCACACATGACTCCGGCATGGTTGATGGCCCGATCGGTGCCGTGGATGTAGAACCCGGCCCAGCCGAAAAAGTACTCTCCGGCCACCTCCACGATGAGCGCCGCCGCAATGCCCGCTGCCATGGCGACGCCGCCCATGCGCGGCGTGGGCTTCTTGTTGACGCGCCGGGCGCTCGGGTAATCGACGGCATCCAAACGCAGGGCGAGCCTCCGTGCCAGCGGGACGCACAAATACGTCACGACGAAGGCAAGGAGGCCCAGCACCAGGAAATGTCGCAGAGTTACTCCCACGCGGCGCGCATGCAGCCTAGAACTCGAGGCCGCGGAGCCACTCGGTGAGCTCGGCCAAGGTCTCGTCGGTCACGCCCAGGCGCTGCTCGCGCTCCTGCAGGTACTTCTCGCGCTCCACGAACTGCGCCAGCTGCTCGTCGGAGAACTCGCTCATGTCGATGCCCCGCACGTCCACGACGCGCTTCGCGAAATCGGGCAGCTTGTCGTTCATGGCCGTGATCTTCACCACGTCGCCCGTGTGGGGCGCCTCCACGTAGTAGCCGTCGCCCAGATACATCGCCACGTGGTGCACGTCCCCGCCGTCGGCGAAGAACAGCAAGTCGCCCGGAAGCAGCTCCTCGAAGGGCACTTCCACGCCCACCTCGCACTGGTAGTAGGTCGTGCGCGGCAGCTCGATGTTGAACACCTCGCGGTAGCAGTACTGCACCAGACCCGAGCAGTCGAAGCCGGCCGGGGTCGTGCCGCCCCACAGGTACGGCACGCCGAGGAACGAGTTCGCGCAGGCGGTCAGGTCGTTCAGCGTGCGGGCCTCGCGCACCGGCAGGGGCTGGCCCGTGGCGATGAGCGTATCGAAGCCCTCGAAGCGCTCGGCGTCGATGGCATCCTGATGCTGCTGCATCGGCGTGTCCGCCGCGGGCATGGAGGGCTTCTCCAGATACACCGGCACGTGGTAGAGCTCCTCGGCCGCCGCCATCTGGTCGCTCCACTCGGCGAGCGCCTGCTGGTACTCGCTCGTGCGGGCGACGTAGTCGCGGTACTCGGCCACGAGCGCCTCGTATTCCACCTTGTCGGTCACCGGATCGAGGTACTTGTCCAGCCCCGTGACCTCGTCCTTCACCGGCAGCACGAAGGTGTCGGCCAGCTCGTAAGTCAGCGGCACGTCGAAACGGGTGAGATCGTAGGTCTCGATGAGATCCTGCAGCTTCTCTGAGTAGAAGATGTCCGTGGCGTAGCGGCCCACGAGGAAGTCGCACGCGTCCACGAAGCTGTCGGAGTTCGACTTGCGCGCGCCCGCGTAGAAATCGCCCATGGAGTTGCTGAGCAGGTCGGCGTAGTCGGAGAGCGACTCGTCCACCGTCTCGTACTGGCGGAAGTCGCTCATGATGGTGTAGGTGGCGCCGGTACCGTCGTCCTCGCGGGTCGGCAGCTGCACCGAGTTGCCATGATAGGTGCCCTTGATGCCGAACAGGTTGTTGTTCGGCGCCTGGGCCAGCGTGGAGTTGCCGGAGGCGGATTCCAGAATGGCCTGGGCGATCATGACCGACGCGTACAGATCGTTCTCGGCGGCGATGGTGCGGGCCGACTCGCCCACCAGCGAGATGAACTTCTCGGTGGTGAGGTCCTCGCTGTAGTGGCGCGCCACGTAGGCCGAGTTGTCGATGTGCGTGAAGGAGATGGAAGGCACCGTGACGGCCACCTGCTTGAGCGGCGTCTGAGTCTGCCCCTTGATGACGGCGGCCGTGTGCGACTCGTCCGTGACGCCGCCGGCGTTGCCGGGCCTCTGCTGGCCGGAATCGACCGGGTTATCCGTATCGATGATCGGCTCGTCCGGTTCCGCAGGCTGCTCGGGATCGGTAGGATCGGTGGGATCGACGGGATCCACTGGCTCGGCAGGATCGACAGGATCGGTCGGCTCCGTTGGGTCGGTAGGCTCGGCCGGATCAGTGGGCTCGACAGGATCAACCGGATCAACAGGTTCGGTCGGCTCTACGGGCTCAACAGGATCGGTAGGCTCCGCAGGATCAACGGGATCGGCCGGGTCGACAGGAGCAGTCGGATTCTCTGGATTGTCCGGATCAGCCGGCACCTCGGGAACGACCGGCTCCTCCACATCCGGCGTTTCAGGCTGCGCAGGCGTCTTTGCAGGCTCCTCAGATTCCGGCGTGGTCTCCACAGGAGCGGGAACAGGCTCGGGCTCCGGCTCAGAAACCGCCGTCATCTCGGACTCCGGCACCGTCGGCTCATCATCGACCGCAAGGCTCCACAACTCGGCGCGCTGCGCCTCGGTCAGGCCGCCGCACTTGTCGGCATGACCCGCCATATAGTCAACGCAAGACTTATAGAGGGTCTTGCCTTCTTTGATCCAGACAAGCGCTTCCTCGTAATTGGCCGGAATGTCATGATCCCGGTCGTCCTTAACCATGTGCCCGTCGCCGTTGTCGGCATAACCGGTGGTGTACGTTGCGGCCACGCCGCCCACAGGGGCAACGACTAGAGCCGCAGCAGTAAGAATAGATACTGCCTCCCTCGGTGAAGTCATCGTGCCTCCTCAGTAGTTGTCGTTTCGCGTTTGCGCATTTGAGTGCGCAAAACCAGGGCAAATTTTTTGCCTTGAAGCCCGCATTATAGCGCGAAGGGAAGACCTGTCCAACCGATAAAATCGATGCATTTGGCAAACGTTGAGCGACCGTCTCGGCGAATTACCTGGTCATACACTCCTATTTGCATCTCTGATCTGGCATTTTGTCACATAACCCGCAAAATGGCGTCTCAAAGACCTCATATTCAACTTCCCGGCGCCGCGGGACGAAGGGCCTTATTCGCTTATGAGCGGGGTCATCAATCATGTTAGCAAAAGGCGCGCCTACTCGATGACGCGCTTGGCGAAGTCGGGGGCGAAGTAGTCGAAGGTGGCGCGCATGACGCGGCCGCCGCCCGTGGAGGCGTGGATGTACTCGCCGTCGCCGGCGTAGATGCCCACGTGGTAGACGCCCGAGCCCGACCCCCAGAACAGAAGGTCGCCGGGTACCAGCTCATCCAGCGAGACCCCGACGCCCAGCGCGCTCTGCTCGGCGGCCGTGCGCGGCAGCTCGCGGCCGAGGGCGTGGGAGAACACCCAACGGATGAACCCGGAGCAATCGAAGCCCGAAGGGGTCGTGCCGCCGTAGGAGTACGGCACCCCGAGCTGCGCATCAGCCTCGGCGACGACCGACTGCCGCCGGCCCTCGAGCGCCTCAGCCTCAGCTTGGGCGGCCGCCTCGTCGGCCACATCGCCCACGTACTCTTTTATCTCGCGGGCGAAGTCCTGAGTTTTCGTGAAGGGGCTTTCCACCTCGGACGCATAGGCCGCAGGATGGGAGAAGGCGGTGCACAACGCCGCCAGAAGAGCAGCCGCGACAATCATCCCCGCGGCCTTGGTGTGCGCTTTGAACATAACCATGGGGCCGAAGCCTAAAGGAGGAAAGCGCGCCCGCCAACCCCCTCCACAACTTGCCCGCCTTCAGTTCACGCCCCGTGCGCGAGAACTAAACCGAACCCCCACGCCCCGTTCACGCCTTCCCCATTCATGACAAATGAAGTCAGAAGAGAAGTTGAGTCCGGCGGAGACGCGGGGTGCCCTGACCGAGCGAGTTCCGCAGCGACTGGAACAGCCCAGTGGGCTGTTCCACCAAGCGAGGACTGTCTGAGCGAATCAGGGTACCCCGCGGCTCCGCCCCAGGGAACCCTGCAGCTAGATTTCCCGCGGTACTTCCCCGGTCTCCAGCAGGTTCAAAAGCTGCGCCTCGTCCAGCACGGGCACGCCCAACGCCACCGCCTTGTCGTACTTCGACCCCGCGTTCTCCCCCGCCACGACGAAGCTCGTCTTCTTCGACACCGACCCCGACACCTTGGCCCCCATGGCCTTCAGGCGCGCCCCGGCCTCGTCGCGGGTCATGCCCGAGTGCGTAAGCGTCCCCGTCAGCACGAAGGTAAGGCCCGCCAGCACCTGGGGCACCTCCTCGCCGACAGCGACGGCCTCATCGGCCATGGTCACGCCGGCCGCGCGCAACCGCTCGATGACCGAGGTGTTGTCCGGCGTGCGGAAGAACAGCCACATCCCGTGGGCCACCTTCGGCCCCACGCCGTAGATGCCCGCCAGCTCGTCCTCGCCGGCCGCCGAAAGCGCGTCCATGGAGGGGTAGGCCGCCGCAATGGCCTCGGCCGTGGTCTTGCCCACGTGCCGGATGCCCAGCCCGAACAGCACGCGCGCGAACGGGCGGCCCTTCGACGCCTCGATGGCCGCCACGAGCTTCTTCGCCACCGTGTGCCCGAGGCGCACCGGCTCCCCGTCGGCCTTCACGCGGCCCATATCCAAGCTCGCCAGCTCCTCTTCGGAAAGCGAGTAGTAGTCGGCCACGTCCGCCACGCGCCCGCTCTCCACGAGCCGCGAGACGATCTCCTCCCCCATGCCGTCGATGTCGAGCGCCCCACGGCTCGCCCAATGCAAAAGCCGCTCCAGCGCCTGGGCCGGGCAGTCGATGGAGATGCAGCGGAACGCCACCTCGCCCGGATCGCGCACCACGGGGCTGCCGCAGCTCGGGCATACGCTCGGCATCTCCCAGATGCGCGCCTCGGGGCTGCGCAGGGAAAGCACCGGCCCCAGCACCTCGGGGATCACGTCGCCCGCCTTCCGCACGATGACCGTGTCGCCCACGCGCACGTCCTTGCGGTGCACCTCGTCCAGGTTGTGCAGCGTCGCCCGGGCCACCGTGGAGCCGGCCACCACCACCGGCGTAAGCTCCGCCACCGGCGTGAGCGCGCCGGTGCGCCCCACCTGCACGGTGATGTCGCGCAGAAGCGTCGTCTTCTCCTCGGGCGGGAACTTGAACGCGATAGCCCAGCGCGGCGCCCGGGCGGTGAACCCCATAGCGCGCTGGCGGGCGAAGTCGTTCACCTTCACCACCACGCCGTCGATCTCGTAGGGCAGCGACTCGCGCCGATCCAGGCACTCACGACAGAAGCCGCGCACTTCCTCGGCCGTGGTGCACAGCCGCACGTCCGGGTTCACGTGGAAGCCGGCCTTCCGCAGCCACTGCAGAAGCTCCCACTGGCCCTCCACCTCCAAGGCGGCGTCATCGGCGATGGCGTACATAAAGGTAGAGAGGTCGCGCATCTTCGTCACGG
>ERZ773187.2269-NODE-2269-length-12575-cov-2.909824_pt1 | contig 12575 bp, 8 predicted proteins | sample MGYA00511242_ERZ773187 | MGnify/ENA primary metagenome ERZ773187 (study PRJEB29015, sample SAMEA2737744) | human gut metagenome | biome: human gut; feature: human-associated habitat; material: faeces | place: China | collected 2012 ... | reverse complement strand
TGACGTCCTTTTCTTACTAACTGGTTAAATGTTGGCATTATTTTCACCTCCTGTTAAAATTATGTGAGTTCTTACTCAACCACATGCAGTTTCATGCATGCTAAATTATTATATAAGCCAGTGTCCGAGATGTCAAGCATTTTCGTATTTTTCTTTATTATATTTCTCCTCCCAGTTATCCTCCCCCACATACTGGTAAATTCGTTCTCCAATTCCTGTTTGCTATTGGCACGAATTTCTCGCAGCATTTGTTTATTCATCTTGCTTGAGAAATTTTCAATCATATTTGACCAGAAACTGTGTTTTGGAATCAATCAATGTCACACTTATTATTTAAATTTTGCCTCCATTGATTGACAGGGAAAATACGGACTGTTACAATTTATACAGGTATGCAAAAAGTTGATTTTTATCAGAAATCGCACCTATCAGAGACAATCATGAAGGGGGACACTATCATGAACACAACCAATCAGACAGAACAGGAATTAATGAATTATATATCTGCTCACAAGATCTTAAATACACATTCTCATCACCTGCCGGAGCAGACAATGGCGGATTTTAATCTGAATAAGCTTATAGGCAACTCCTATTTACAATGGCAGCAGGTCACTCCCGGTACAACGGCCGAAAGCAGATCCGTATTCCTTGAAAAAATGCGGTACAGATCTTTTTTTGTATGGCTTCAAAAAGCAATTCAGGAGCTGTATGGGATCTCCGATCCGATTACACCGCAGAACTGGGATCAGATTTCAGATCTGATCCACAAAGCTCACCAGGATCCTTCCTTTTATACGGAAGTACTGAAGAATAAATGTAAGTATCAGAAAATAATCGTAGACACCTACTGGAATCCTGGCACCAACAATGGAAAACCTGAACTGTTTACACCATCTTTCCGGCTGGATCTGTTCTTCCTCGGTTATAAGAAGGGGCTGCGCAATCATGACGGAGTATCACTGGAAGAGCAGTTTGGCGAACTGCCGGATAATTTAAATGATTATATAGAATGGATCAGAAAGTGGATCCTTAAAAAGAAAAGTGAGGGCTGTGTTGCTTTAAAAGTAGCAATCGCTTACGAACGCAGTCTTCATTTTGAGAAAGTAACACCTAAACAGGCAGAACGCGTCTTCTGCTTAAAGGAATCGGATATAACACCGGAAGATATCCGATGTTTCCAGGACTATTTATTCTGGAAAATCTGTGAAATTGCAGCGGAAGTATCACTCCCATTACAATGCCATACCGGTATGGGACAAATTATTAATACAGATATACTGCAATTAAATAACGTGATTCGAAATAATCCTGAAACAAAATTTGTATTGCTGCATTGCGGCTTTCCGTGGATGGACGATATCCTTTCCATGGTAGACGGATATCCAAACGTGTATCCTGATCTGACCTGGGATCCGCTTCTGTCCTACACTGCTTCAAACCGGGTATTACACCAGTTGATCGAACTGGCTCAGATTGACAAGATCTGCTGGGGATGTGATACATGGACAGTCGAAGAAAGCTATGGTTCTCTTCTTGCTTTCCGCTTTTCACTGTGCAGGGTACTAAGCGAAAAAATTGCAGACGGATATCTTTCCCTAAGTAATGCCAAAGATATCATTGATAAAATTTTATTTGAGAATGCAACGAATTTATATTTTTAATTACAAATATAATCATAGAACGAGTTTTCCTATAAACGATGAAAAGCACGCTTCGCGAACTTTTCATTGTCATGAATGAAAAAACAGCTTCGGCAGAAACATTTGTCTCTGCCGAAGCTGCTTTTATTTGATTGATGCTGTAGTCTCTCTTTCTATCAGCTCACACTCCATCACGCAATGAACGATATCCTGTGTACCGTTAATCATATCAAATAGTGTTTTAACGGATCTTCTTGCCATTTCCTTTACCGGCTGTTTTATTGTTGTCAAGGATGGATTATTATACTTTAATATTTCCAGACCATCATATCCCATCACCGAATAATCACCCGGTATTGACTTTCCTGCGTCAATCAGTGCACGACACACTCCCATTGCCACAAGATCAGAAATAGCAAAAATTGCTGTACAGTCAATATGATTTTTTAATATCATCCTTGTATCTGTGTATCCGCGCTCTACCGTGTACGCATTTTCATCATCATTACTGTAAATGATCAGGCGTTCATCTACATCGATCTGATGATCTTCCAGTGCTTTTTTATATCCTTCAAGTCGGTTGTAACTAATTCCCGGTTCACCCTTGCAAGAACATAAAAATGCAATTTTACGATGACCTTTTTGAATCAGTGATTCCACTGCTCTGTAGCTTTCTTTAAAATCATCTACACTAAAATATGAGCAGGCAGCTGCACTGTCTTCATCCACACGTCCTGATGCTGCAACAACACAGGGCACTCCCCAGCTCTTGATCCTATCCCCTTCATTTATAAAATATCCCCCTAAAAAGATAATTCCTTTTGGTTTACGCTCTATCACAATTTGCTGAGCCACGTCAACCTCATCTTCATTGGTCGGAATATAATGAAGCATCATAGAATATTTTTCCGTATTGATATTCTCAAGGATCTCCGTAATCATCGGCTGATAAAACAGGTTCTCAATACCCTTGACAATTACAACGATCGTATTACTCTCATGCTGTTTGAGTACTCTGGCATTACTATTCGGAACAAAGCCTTCCTCTTTCACCACTCGCAAAATCATTTCTTTTGTTTCCTGATTAATCCCCGGAAGGTTATTCAATGCTCTGGACACTGTTGTCACACTTACGCCACATTTTCTCGCAATATCTTTAATCGTCATACTCTATTATCCTCAGTCCATCTATATAACTCTACTCAAACGTCACAACTAACTGCCAATTATATAGAATATAGGTTGAAATGTCAACTTCTTCCATAGATTTTGGACAATTCTAAAATCTTCTGACTAAGTTGTCCGGTAAATGCACCTTTTTTCATACGCCATACCCAATTTCCACCAATGCTTGACGGCGTATTAATGCGAGCCTCACTTCCAAGCCCCAGATAATCCTGAGCTGATATCACACATGTATCTGCCACTGTGGATAATGCCAGCCTGATAAAATCCCAATGGATCTCTTCAGCCGGTGTTTCCCGGTTATTCAGGTATTCAATGGTATATTCACGGTCTTCTTCACTGATTGCTTTATACCAGCCCTGAAGCGTATCATTATCATGTGTTCCTGTATATACAACACAATTTTTTGTATAATTATATGGCATATAATCTCCGCCTTCTCTTGAATCAAAGGCAAATTCAATCAGCTTCATACCCGGATATCCTGTGTCGGCCAGCAATTGCTTGACTGAATCTGTCACGTAGCCCAGATCTTCCGCAATAATTGCTGCATGTTCACCGAATACCTTTTTCATTGCGTCAAACAGTTCAATGCCAATACCCTTTTCCCAATGACCTTCTGCAGCAGTTTTTGCATCATATGGAATGGAATAATATTCATCAAAGCCTCTGAAATGATCGATCCTCACAATATCAAACCGGTCAAATAGAACTTTCATGCGCCCTATCCACCATTCAAAGCCTGTTTTTTTATGATAAGACCAATCATATAATGGATTTCCCCATAACTGGCCGTCTGCCGAAAAAGCATCCGGTGGGCATCCTGCAACTGCAATCGGAGTCCTGTTCTCATCCAGAGCAAAAAGCTCCGGATGTGACCAGACTTCAACACTGTCCAAAGATACATAAATTGGAATATCACCAATAATATGAACCCCTGCTTCATTTGCATAGCGACGTAAATCTGTCCACTGTTTGTCAAACATATATTGCTGAAAAACATAAAATTCTATCTCGTCTCTATACTGATGGCTGCATCTGTCTATTGCTGACGCATCATGATTCCGGATCTCTTTTGGCCAGTTCTGCCAGCTCGTGCCGCCGAAATGATTTTTTAACACCATAAAAAGTGCATATTCTTCCACCCATTCTTTATGATTCTCATAAAAATTTCTATAGCCTTCATCTGACCTGTCGAAGCGTTCAAATGCCTTTTTCAAAACAACAAATCGTGATGTATAGATCTTTTCATAATCAACTTTTTCAGGATCATCACCCCAGTCACAGGCTTCGCATTCTTCCTGCAACAACAGTTTTTCCTGCACTAATGTATCCAGATCTATAAAATACGGGTTACCTGCAAATGTTGAAAATGACTGATACGGTGAATCTCCATATCCGGTCGGCCCCATCGGCAGAACCTGCCACAGCTTCTGTCCCGAAGCTGCAAGGAAATCTACAAATTCATATGCCTCCTTTGAGAATGCACCAATACCATATTTTGATGGTAGACTGCTTATAGGCAGTAATACAGCAACGTCTGCTCATTAATATGTCACACCCTTCCGCTCATTATTATTCGTCAACCTTTGACAGCTCCTGCAACAACACCCTCGATAATATATTTCTGACAAATAATATAAATAATGATAACCGGCAGAATAGCCAGAACGATACATGCCATGATGCAGCCCATATCAACGGTACCATAGCCGCCCTTCAAATACTGAATAACAATTGGGATTGTCTTAAATCGTTTGAGATCCAATACAAGATAAGGCAGAAGGTAGTCATTCCACACCCACATGATTTCAAGAATACCTACGGAGATAATCGTTGGTTTCATGATTGGAAGTACAACTTTAAAATAAGTCTGAAGTGGATTACATCCATCAATAAATGCTGCTTCTTCAATTTCAACCGGCATACCTTCAGTAAAATTCGAAAACATAAAAACAGCCATACCGGCACCAAAGCCCAGATAGACAAGTATAATACCCCAAGGTGTATTAAGACCGAGTGTATCGGCTGTCTTTGCCAATGTAAACATAACCATCTGGAAAGGAATAACCATAGCAAAAATCATTAAGAATTTAAGTGTCATTGTCATTTTATTTTTCACTCGTGCCATATACCATCCACACATAGAGCAGAATAATAAAATCAATGCAACAGATCCAACTGTAATAAATAAACTGTATCCAAAATATTTGAAAAATTCAACTTTCTCAATACCTTTAATATAGTTTTCCAATCCAACAAAAGATTTTTCTGTCGGCAATGCAAATGGTTCTAATGAAATACTTGTTTTCTTCTTAAATGCGTTTATAACAACGAGAAGTACAGGGAAAATCCATGCAATACTAACTAAAGAAAGCACGATTGTTAATATCGCTCTTTTTAATTTATTTGTCTTTTCCATACTATTTCTCTCCCCTCTCTGATTGAATCTTCATCTGGGCAAAACCAATGATTGCAAGGATAATTGCAAAAATAACAGCTTTAGCCTGACCTACACCTCTATAGTCAGCAGAGCTTCCGTAGAAAGTGTTATAGATATTTAATGCAACCATTTCTGTGCCATGCGAAGGTTCACCACCTGTTAGCGCAAGGTTTTGATCAAACAGCTTAAAGCCATTTGTCAATGTCAAAAATACACAGATGATAATTGAAGGACGCACAGACGGAATAATAATATTGAATAATCTCTGATGCCAGTTTGCACCATCTACCTGAGCAGCTTCAAGCATTTCGCTTGAAATATTTTGAATACCTGCAATATAAATGATCATCATATATCCAATCTGCTGCCAGCAAAGAAGAATAACCAGTCCCCAGAAACCATAGGCAGAACTGTATGTTAATGTTTTTTGCCAGTGTGCAAGAATACCATTTAATAAGAGCTGCCAGATATAACCAAGAACGATACCACCGATCAGGTTTGGCATGAAGAATACTGTTCTGAAAATTGTCGTTCCGCGGATCTTACTTGTTAATGCAAGTGCGATCAGGAAAGCAAATACATTAATCAAAATAACTGTCACAATTGTAAACAAAGCTGAAAAAAGCATTGCATGCAAAAATGTAGAATCCGTAAACGCTTTAACATAATTGGATAAGCCAACGAATTTTGCATCATTAACAGTCGTGAAGGAACAAAAACTTAAATAAAATGCCATGATAAATGGCACACTATTTCCAATGATAAAAGCAATAGCTGTAGGAAGCACAAATACCGGGAAATATTTTTTCATCGCTTTTTGCATAATACATTCCTCTTTCTTACAAATAATCAAAATTGTTACAAATAAAAATCAAACTGCCGCATTAGGGCTCAACGCATCTACCCTTATACGGCAGCTTGAATCATCTCATAGCTTAGCGGCTAAATCACTATCTGTTCAAATCATTCTTTTGTAGCCCATTCTTCTGCGAATTTTTCTGTGAAACATTTTTCTACTGTATCCCAGTCGCCTGTACCCTGAGCATATTCAATAAGTGCTGATGAAAGCTCTGTTTTCCAGTTTTCATCTGGAATCTGATTAAATCCTTTCCAGCTTACTGCTGTCTTTCCAGCTTCTACATATGAGTTTGCACTTGCAAATAATGGATTCTCAAGTTTAATGTCACTGAATGTATCCATTGGGCAGTTAAATGCCATAGCACCAGCGACAGCTTCTTTACCTTCATCAGATGAGAACATCCATTCAAGGAATTTTAATGAAGCATCAACATTTTCCGGGCTGGCTTTTTTGTTTACTGCCATAAAGTTACCACTACCTGAGCAAACACCAATCGCATCTTTTTCAGCAGGAACTCCTGTGTAAAGAGGAAGGAAAGCAACATTCATACCTGCCATATCATTATCTGGTGTCCATGCCCAAGTACCATTCTGATAAAATACTGCCTGGCCCTCACAGAACTCTGCCATCGCATCATCACCAGTTTTACCACTTAATAATTTTGGATCACATGTAGAATCTGTAAAGTAAAGATCCATCAGGTTCTTGTAACCGTATACATATGTGCCATCAAGTTCTCTTAATTCGTCAACGCCTTTATCTTCCATTTCCCAGTAAATAGGCATATTAACAAGGTGTGTGACATATCTCCAATATGAAGAACCATCAAGACCTGCAGATGTGAATGCGCCTTTGACACCTAATTCATCTTTTCTGGCCTGAATATCGTCAGCTACAGCTTTTAAAGTATCAAAATCGACAATATCAGCTGCACTTGAAATCACTGCATTATCAAGAGCACAATACTGATCAAGTAAATCTACGTTATAAATAATACCATAACTTTCTACTGCGTATGGAATACCAACATATTCACCGGAATCAAGTCTTTCAGGTTCAGCTGTCAGATGTTTCTCAAAAAATGTACCTGTAAAATCATACATATAATCTTTCCAGTCATTTTTAAATGAAGGTTCAAAGAAAAATATTGTTGGACATTCTGTCTTAGCCATCTCTGATGTCAGAGTCTGTTCATAAGTGCCGGAAGCTGCTGTAACAACTGTTACAGGAACGCCTGTCTCATCTGTATAAACTTCAGCGAGATCTTTCATCTGCTGATCAACTTCTGGCTTGAAGTTCAGCATGTAAACACTGCCATCGCCTGCTGAAGCTGCATCTGAAGATGCATTTGAAGCTGCTTCTGTAGCTGTTGCACTGTCGCCCTGGTTTGATGTTCCCTGGCCTTCTGAATTACCACAGCCTGCGAACGTTGTGACTGACATCGCTGCAATTACTGCTGTTGTAACAAGTAATTTTGCTTTTTTCATAGTGAAATCCTCCTTGTTTTTATGCATTTTGCATAATGGTTTACAATTACCCTCGAATCCGTTTGTCGGTATCTATATGTGTAACGTTACCGATAACGTTTCCTTATGTTAGATTCTACTACTCAGCACTCAGTTTTTCAATAGTTTTCCTATATCTTTTTTTATTTTTACTTTTTTCACATATCGAGCATATCTCTTTTGTGCACAATTGCCAAATATGGTTTGTTTCTTATCATGCCAATATCCTAAGCATTCTTCTTTGCCTGAATTGTGATGCATTCCGGTTCTCTGCTTTCACCCGGTATATATATTTTTTCCGTGATATCTCTTGTCGTGAATGTCATAAAATCCAAATCTTCCTCTTTCCACGCTCCATCCTGCACGCGCATCACTTCACTTTGGGCGAGCAATGGTATACTTGTTCCTTCTTTCTGGAAAACCAGAAGTGATGTGCCGCCATCAGCAAAAGGTTTATTTTCAACAGGAACAAATGACCTGCCCTCATACACTTCTTTGCTTTCAATATTCATCCATTGTCCTTCCGGAAGGTACAGATCATATTCTTCCCTGTCAAATCCAGGCGCGATCAATAATGAATCTCCTAGCATATAAGACAGATTCTGTATCTTTGCGACCGGATCATTTGGATATTCCATCACAAGCGGCCGAAGCATCGGAATTCCAAAAAGATGGCTCTGGCAGGCTGTATGATAAAGGTACGGCGCAAGACGATGTCTGAAGTTAATCCATTCTTTCACTTTTACCAACGCAAGTTCCCCGTACTGCCACGGTTCTCTCGGTGTTTTTCCATGCGCTCTTGATAATGGCATCCAGAGTCCCATCTGTACAGATGACAGATAATCTTCTACGTCCGGTCGCTTTTCATTTCCGGTATAACCTGTGTTATAAAATCCACCGAGATCATACCCCCAGAAGGATACTCCCGACATTGCCATACCAAGACCTGCCTGAAGAATCGCACTGTGGTTTGCCTTATCGCTGGAGGAATCGCCTGCCCATGCTGCCGGGATCGTATGAGAGCCCACATAACCGCTTCGTCCCCAGAGAAGTGGAAATTCCCCGCGTTTTTCACAGATTTCTTTCATCCAGATATAAATATTCTTTGCATACAAATATGTTAAGAGATTATGTCCTTCACATCCGCTCATTCCATTATGGAAAACCACCTCTTCCGGTACTGCTTCGGAAAAATCTGTCTTTATTACCGAAACTCCCATGCTGACGATTTTTTTCACGCGTTCTTTATACCATTCCAGGAATTCCGGATTGGTAAAGTCAAAGCAGGCACATAATACCACGGAATCAGCCGTTGATTTGAACATTGCCGGCTGCCCCTCTTTGTTTTTCACAAAAAATCCTCGTTCTGCCAGTGATTTAAATGCCGGTGAATCTTCTTTCAAATACGGATAGTTCCAGAGGCTCAAATGAATATTTTTTTTATTTAACTCTTTGATCATCCCTTCCGGATCAGGAAAACGTTCCGTATCCCATTCCCATACACCTGCCATATCCGGCTTCTGCCAGTTATCGATATGGATCACATCAATGCCTATGCCAAGTCTGTCTGCCTCATCAATCACGTCTTCTATTTCTTTGCGGCTCCTGTAAGAGCATTTTGACATCCAAAAACCAAATGCCCATTGCGGGATCATAGGGATCTGCCCTGTTATCTGCAAATACTGTTGTAACAGCCTCTTATAATCTCTGCTTTCCTCTGCCAGGAAAATATAATCCAGCACAGGGTCATCGCTGTCAATCTGATAACTGATCCAGGAAGACGCACCCATATCAAAGGATGAACGTGTAAATGTATTTAACAATATGGAGTATCCCCGGCTGCTTGTAAAATACGGATGACTTTTATATGAGTCTTCCGTATTGGTGGACAACGCATCTTTTTGCCAGCATTTGATTTTCTGTCCCCGCTTATTAAAGTGAGTAAATTTCTCACCAAATCCCCAGAACATCTCATCTGAAAACAGTACAAACTGTTCAAATGTAGATATACTCTCTCCGAATGTATTTACTTTAAATCCTGTTGGAAGTTGTTTCCACCGGTTATCGACATTTGTATCAAATGCCTGTTCTTTTGTTAATAATTTTCCATTCTGATATATGGACATTTCCCAGTATTTTTTTGAAAAATGCAGACTCAACCGTTCTGTTGCATATATATATTTATCCTCATCTTCTGTAAAGCTGACATCTCCTGTCTTGAACCCTTCCTGCGATGTATGTTCAACGACCGGCTGTCTGTGACTATCGGCAGTCAGCTCCGGTACCATCACAAATCTGAATACCGATGGTGTCAGAAATGTGATACAGACAGCTGCTGTACGTTCTTTCCATGTGCGTACCAAAAAATGTATTCCCTTTTCATCTGCACTTGCGGACTCTATTACTGTCAGAAAATCATATTCGTCCGAAAAAATAGTTCTGCGGATACCATATTGTGGATTGTATTGTGTTTCTGCTTCATTTAACATAGATGAACCCTCCTGATTTATATATTCTCCTTCCCCACCGGTTGCTCATTTGTACCTGTCAAATTGATTTTTAGGTAAAATGCACAAACGATAACGTTTCCGTTTTTAATATATCATAACTATTTACTTTTTAAAACATCATTTTTTTGCGTTTCCACACATGGCTTATGCAGAATTCTCCGTCTGTGGCGGGTCTCTTTTGCAGCATAATACGTCTCCGCCGCAGTGCGATCCTCGCGGAGCGTTTTTCATTCATAGAATGTATTTTCCTATGAATGAAAAAAAACTGCCACTCAAGGCATTCGCTCTTAAGTGACAGTTTCTTATATATTTATTCTTCTACTGGTTCAGATTCCTGATGTTCTTCTTCTGTGTAAGATTCAGTATCTATATCCTCATAGGAATCATCATCGAAATCATCAAAATCAATCTCATCATCGTTGTTCACGTCTGAATCAAGCTTGATATTGCGGTATCTCTTCATTCCTGTACCAGCCGGGATCAGTTTACCAATGATAACGTTCTCTTTCATACCGATCAATGGGTCAACCTTTCCTTTGATTGCTGCTTCTGTCAGAACCTTCGTTGTCTCCTGGAAGGATGCTGCTGATAAGAAGGAGTTTGTAGCAAGGGACGCTTTTGTGATACCAAGTAATACCTGGGATCCTTCTGCCATCTCTTTGCCTTCGCTCTCAAGTACTTCGTTGGTATCCTCGAAATCAAGGGTATCTACCAGTGTACCTGGAAGCATATCGGAATCACCATTGGATTCTACACGGATCTTCTGTAACATCTGGCGTACGATCAACTCAATATGTTTATCGTTGATTTCTACACCCTGCAGACGGTATACACGCTGTACTTCGCGAAGCATGTAATCCTGAACAGCACGGACACCTTTGATTTTTAAGATATCGTGTGGATTTACAGAACCTTCCGTCAGCTCGTCACCGGCTTCAAGGACTGCTCCATCTGTGATCTTGATTCTGGAACCATAAGGAATTAAGTATGCCTTAGATTCTCCAGTTTCATTATTGGTTACGACAATCTCACGTTTCTTCTTTGTGTCTTTAATGTTGGCTACGCCGCCAAACTCTGTGATAATGGCAAGACCCTTTGGCTTTCTTGCCTCAAAGATTTCCTCGACACGAGGAAGACCCTGTGTAATATCGGTACCGGCAACACCACCTGTATGGAAGGTACGCATGGTAAGCTGTGTACCAGGCTCACCAATGGACTGTGCTGCGATGATACCAACGGCCTCGCCAACCTGTACGGCCTGACCGGTTGCCATGTTGGCACCGTAACACTTCGCACATACACCCATATGAGAGCGGCAGGTTAATACGGTACGGATCTTCACCTTCTCGATCGGATTGCCATTCTCATCTACACCACGGCTCATCACTTCAGCTGCACGCTTCGGTGTGATCATATGGTTCGCTTTTACGATGACATTGCCATCTTTATCGCAGATTGTATTGCAGGAGAAACGACCTGTAATACGTTCCTGAAGGCTCTCGATCTCTTCTTTTCCATCCATGAATGCGGTTACCCACATACCTGGGATTTCTCTGTTCTTTCCTTCACAGCAGTCAGACTCACGGACGATCATATGCTGTGATACGTCTACCAGACGTCTTGTCAAGTAACCGGAGTCGGCTGTACGAAGTGCTGTATCGGCCAGACCTTTACGTGCACCATTGGAGGAAATGAAATATTCCAAAATGGAAAGGCCTTCACGGAAGTTGGACTTGATAGGAATTTCTACCGTCTTACCGGTTGCGTTTGCCATCAGACCACGCATACCGCCAACCTGTCTGATCTGGTTCTTACTACCACGGGCACCGGAGTTAGCCATGATAAACAGGTTGTTTAACGTTCCGAGGGAATCCATCAGTGCGTCTGCAACGTCATCCGTTGCTTTTGCCCAGATCTTGATGATCTGCTCGTATCTTTCCTGCTCGGACATCAGACCCATTCGGAATGCCTTTTCATATTTATCTACTTCCGCTTCTGCTGCAGCAACGATTGTCGCTTTCGCTTCCGGAATTTCCATGTCACTTACGCTGATGGTTACAGCAGCCTTTGTGGAATATTTGTAGCCCATGGATTTAATATAGTCAAGCATGATAACGGTTCCTGTGTTACCATGTCTTCTATAGCATTTGTCAATGATGACTCCCAGCTTCTTCTTATCGCACAGGAAATCAACTTCCAGTGAATATGGATCCTGCTCTCTGTCCACAAATCCAAGATCCTGCGGAAGGATCTCATTGAACAGGAAACGTCCCAGTGTAGACTGTACATTGCCTGTGAAAGTGCTTCCATCCGGCATTACCTTGCTGGTACGTACAAGAATCTTGGACTGCAGAGTAATTACCTGGTTCTCATATGCCAGAATTGCCTCATTTACGCTCTTAAAGAACTTTCCTTCTCCCTTGTTTCCAG
>ERZ773187.2268-NODE-2268-length-12580-cov-13.276248_pt1 | contig 12580 bp, 8 predicted proteins | sample MGYA00511242_ERZ773187 | MGnify/ENA primary metagenome ERZ773187 (study PRJEB29015, sample SAMEA2737744) | human gut metagenome | biome: human gut; feature: human-associated habitat; material: faeces | place: China | collected 2012 ... | reverse complement strand
GTTTCGGCCTGATCGCCCACATAGAAGGCGAACCTAGCCACAAGGTAGTGCGTACCGCTATACACGCACTGGCCCGAATGCAGCACCGCGGCGCGATTCTTGCCGATGGTAAAACCGGCGACGGTTGTGGCTTGCTGCTGCAAAAACCTGACCGTTTCTTCCGTATCGTTGCGGAAGAGCGCGGCTGGCGTTTAGCCAAAAATTACGCCGTCGGGATGTTATTCCTTAATAAAGATCCTGAACTGGCGGCTACGGCACGCCGCATCGTTGAAGAAGAACTACAACGTGAAACCCTGTCTATCGTCGGCTGGCGCGAAGTGCCGACCAACGAAGGGGTTCTCGGTGAAATCGCCCTCTCCTCGCTGCCTCGTATTGAACAAATTTTTGTTAACGCCCCGGCAGGCTGGCGCCCGCGCGATATGGAACGTCGTTTGTTCATCGCCCGTCGCCGCATTGAAAAGCGTCTGCAGGAAGATAAAGATTTCTACGTTTGCAGCCTGTCGAATCTGGTGAACATTTACAAAGGTCTGTGTATGCCGGCTGACCTGCCGCGCTTCTATCTGGACCTCGCGGACCTGCGTCTGGAGTCGGCAATCTGCCTGTTCCACCAGCGCTTCTCCACCAACACCGTGCCGCGCTGGCCGCTGGCACAGCCGTTCCGCTACCTGGCGCACAACGGCGAAATCAACACCATCACCGGCAACCGCCAGTGGGCGCGCGCGCGTACCTACAAGTTCCAGACGCCGTTAATTCCGGACCTGCACGATGCGGCGCCGTTCGTGAACGAAACCGGCTCCGACTCCAGCTCGATGGATAACATGCTTGAGCTGCTGCTGGCCGGCGGGATGGATATCGTGCGCGCCATGCGTCTGCTCGTACCGCCAGCCTGGCAGAACAACCCGGATATGGATCCGGAGCTGCGCGCCTTCTTTGATTTTAACTCCATGCATATGGAGCCATGGGATGGCCCGGCGGGCATCGTGATGTCCGACGGTCGCTACGCCGCCTGTAACCTCGATCGTAACGGTCTGCGCCCGGCGCGCTACGTCATCACCAAAGACAAACTGATTACCTGCGCTTCAGAAGTCGGGATTTGGGATTACCAGCCTGACGAAGTGGTCGAAAAAGGCCGCGTAGGCCCGGGCGAACTGATGGTTATCGATACCCGCGGCGGACGTATTCTGCACTCCGCGGAAACCGATGATGACCTGAAAAGTCGCCACCCTTACAAAGAGTGGATGGAGAAAAACGTCCGCCGCCTGGTGCCGTTTGAAGATCTACCGGACGAAGACGTCGGCAGCCGCCAGCTGGATGACGACACGCTCGCCAGCTTCCAGAAACAGTTTAACTACAGCGCAGAAGAGCTGGACTCCGTCCTGCGTGTACTGGGTGAAAACGGCCAGGAAGCGGTCGGTTCAATGGGCGACGATACTCCGTTTGCCGTGCTCTCCAGCCAGCCGCGTATCATTTACGACTACTTCCGTCAGCAGTTCGCGCAGGTGACTAACCCGCCGATCGACCCGCTGCGTGAAGCTCACGTGATGTCGCTGGCCACCAGCATCGGCCGTGAAATGAACGTCTTCTGCGAAGCGGAAGGCCAGGCTCACCGCCTGAGCTTCAAATCACCGATCCTGCTGTACTCCGATTTCAAACAGCTCACCACCATGGAAGAGGAGCACTATCGCGCCGATACCCTGGATATCACCTTTAACGCCGCGGAAACCTCGCTGGCCGAAACGGTGAAGGCGCTGTGCGATAAAGCGGAACAGATGGTCCGTAACGGTACCGTTCTGCTGGTGCTCTCCGATCGTAATATCGCCAAAGATCGTCTGCCGGTTCCGGCACCGATGGCGGTAGGCGCGATTCAAACCCGCCTGGTGGATAAGAGCCTGCGCTGCGATGCCAACATTATCGTTGAGACCGCCAGCGCCCGTGACCCGCACCATTTCGCGGTGCTGCTGGGCTTCGGCGCCACGGCTATCTATCCGTACCTGGCCTATGAGACGCTGGCGAAACTGGTTGATAACAAGGCCATTGAGAAAGATTATCGTACCGTGATGCTGAACTACCGTAACGGCATCAACAAAGGCCTGTACAAGATCATGTCTAAGATGGGCATTTCGACCATCGCCTCCTACCGCTGCTCGAAGCTGTTCGAAGCGGTTGGCCTGCATCGTGAGGTTTCCGATCTGTGCTTCCTCGGCGTTGTCAGCCGCATCGGCGGCGCGGGCTTCGATGACTTCCAGCAGGATCTGCTGAATCTGTCCAAACGCGCCTGGCTGGTCCGTAAGCCGCTGGATCAGGGCGGTCTGCTGAAATACGTTCACGGCGGTGAATATCACGCCTACAACCCGGACGTCGTCCGCACGCTGCAACAAGCGGTTCAGAGCGGTGAATACCACGACTATCAGCAGTATGCGAACCTGGTGAATGAACGCCCGGCCGCCACGCTGCGCGATCTGCTGGCGCTGAACCCTGGCGATGACGCCATCAGCATCGACCACGTCGAATCGGCCAAAGAGCTGTTCAAACGCTTCGATACCGCCGCCATGTCTATCGGTGCGTTAAGCCCGGAAGCTCATGAGTCGCTGGCGGAAGCCATGAACAGCATCGGCGGCTTCTCTAACTCCGGCGAAGGCGGCGAAGATCCGGCGCGCTATGGCACCAACAAAGTGTCGCGTATTAAACAGGTCGCTTCTGGCCGCTTCGGCGTCACACCGGCTTACCTGGTCAACGCCGACGTTATTCAGATTAAAGTCGCTCAGGGCGCGAAGCCGGGCGAAGGCGGGCAGCTGCCGGGGGACAAAGTCACCCCGTACATTGCCAAACTGCGCTATTCGGTCCCGGGTGTAACCCTGATTTCACCGCCGCCGCACCACGATATTTACTCTATCGAGGATCTGGCGCAGCTGATTTTCGACCTGAAACAGGTCAACCCGAAAGCGATGATTTCCGTGAAGCTGGTTTCCGAACCGGGCGTCGGCACCATCGCCACCGGCGTGGCCAAAGCCTATGCCGATCTTATCACCATCGCCGGTTACGACGGTGGTACGGGTGCCAGCCCGCTCTCCTCCGTGAAATACGCGGGTTGTCCGTGGGAGCTGGGTCTGGTGGAAACCCAACAGGCGCTGGTGGCGAACGGTCTGCGTCACAAGATCCGTCTGCAGGTGGATGGCGGCCTGAAAACCGGCCTCGATATCATCAAGGCGGCAATTCTTGGCGCAGAAAGCTTCGGCTTCGGCACTGGCCCGATGGTCGCGCTCGGCTGTAAATATCTGCGTATCTGCCACCTGAACAACTGCGCAACCGGCGTAGCAACTCAGGATGACAAACTGCGTAAGAATCACTATCACGGCCTGCCGTTCAAAGTGACCAACTACTTTGAATTCATCGCCCGCGAAACCCGCGAGCTGATGGCTGAGCTTGGCGTGAAGCGTCTGGTGGACCTGATTGGCCGTACCGACCTGCTGAAAGTGCTGGATGGCTTTACCGCGAAGCAGCAGAAGCTGGATCTCAGCAAACTGCTGGAAACCGCCGAGCCGCATCCGGGTAAAGCGCTGTACTGCACCGAAAGCAACCCGCCGTTTGATAACGGCGTGCTGAACGCGCAGCTGCTACAGCAGGCTAAACCGTTCGTGGACAGCAAGCAGAGCAAAACCTTCTGGTTCGATATCCGTAATACCGATCGCTCCGTTGGCGCGTCGTTGTCTGGCTATATCGCCCAGACCCATGGCGATCAGGGGCTGGCAGCAGATCCGATTACCGCGCACTTCAGCGGTACCGCAGGCCAGAGCTTCGGCGTGTGGAACGCCGGCGGCGTGGAACTGCATCTGACCGGTGACGCGAACGACTACGTGGGTAAAGGGATGGCAGGCGGTCTGCTGTCAATCCGTCCTCCGGTGGGCTCCGCCTTCCGCAGTCACGAAGCGAGCATCATCGGTAATACCTGTCTGTATGGCGCGACCGGCGGTCGTCTGTACGCTGCGGGCCGTGCAGGCGAACGCTTTGCGGTGCGTAACTCCGGTGCCATCACCGTGGTAGAAGGCATCGGCGATAACGGCTGCGAATACATGACCGGCGGCATCGTCTGCGTACTGGGTAAAACCGGCGTCAACTTTGGCGCAGGGATGACCGGCGGCTTTGCTTACGTCCTGGATGAAGACGGTGATTTCCGTAAACGTGTGAACCCGGAACTGGTGGAAGTGTTGGGCGTTGACTCTCTCGCTATCCATGAAGAGCACCTGCGTGGTCTGATTACCGAACACGTGCAGCTTACCGGTTCGTCTCGAGGCGAAGAGATCCTGGCCAACTGGCCGGCTTTTGCCGCGAAATTCGCGCTGGTTAAACCAAAGTCCAGCGATGTTAAGGCACTGTTGGGTCACCGTAGTCGTAGCGCAGCAGAGCTGCGTGTGCAGGCGCAGTAAGGAATTCAGATGAGCCAGAACGTATACCAGTTTATCGACTTACAGCGCGTTGATCCGCCAAAGAAACCGCTGAAGATCCGTAAAATTGAATTTGTTGAAATTTATGAGCCGTTTTCAGAAGGACAGGCCAAAGCCCAGGCAGATCGCTGCCTGTCCTGCGGCAACCCGTACTGCGAATGGAAATGTCCGGTCCATAACTACATCCCGAACTGGCTGAAGCTCGCCAATGAGGGGCGTATTTTTGAAGCGGCAGAGCTGTCGCATCAGACCAACACCTTGCCGGAAGTCTGCGGGCGCGTCTGCCCGCAGGACCGTCTGTGCGAAGGCTCCTGTACGCTGAACGACGAGTTTGGCGCGGTGACTATCGGTAACATCGAACGCTACATCAACGATAAAGCGTTCGAGATGGGCTGGCGCCCGGATCTCTCCGGCGTGAAGCCCACCGGTAAAACGGTGGCGATCGTCGGTGCCGGTCCGGCAGGACTGGCCTGCGCAGATGTCCTGACCCGCAACGGCGTCAAAGCGGTAGTATTCGATCGCCATCCGGAAATCGGTGGCCTGCTGACCTTCGGCATCCCCGCTTTTAAGCTGGAAAAAGAGGTAATGACCCGTCGCCGTGAAATTTTCACCGGCATGGGTATTGAGTTCAAACTCAATACCGAAGTGGGTCGTGATGTTCAGCTCGACGCGTTACTGAAAGAGTATGATGCCGTGTTCCTCGGCGTGGGGACCTATCAGTCCATGCGCGGCGGACTGGAAAACGAAGACGCAAATGGTGTCTTTGATGCGCTGCCGTTCCTGATTGCCAACACCAAACAGACCATGGGCTTTGGCGAAACCGCCAGCGAGCCTTACGTCAATATGGAAGGCAAACGGGTGGTGGTTCTCGGCGGTGGCGACACCGCGATGGACTGCGTGCGTACTTCCGTACGTCAGGGCGCGACTCACGTTATTTGCGCCTACCGCCGTGACGAAGAAAACATGCCGGGCTCCAAACGCGAAGTGAAAAACGCGCGTGAAGAGGGCGTCGAGTTCCAGTTCAACGTTCAGCCTCTGGGCGTAGAAGTGAATGCTAACGGCAAAGTGTGCGGCGTGAAAATGGCGCGTACCGAGATGGGCCAGCCTGATGCCAAAGGGCGTCGTCGTGCGGAGATCGTCGCAGGCTCCGAGCACGTGGTCCCGGCAGATGCGGTGGTGATGGCGTTTGGTTTCCGCCCACACAGCATGGAATGGCTGGCGAAGCACGATGTTGAGCTGGATTCTCAGGGCCGTATTATTGCGCCGGAAGGCCATGAAAACGCGTTCCAGACCAGTAACCCGAAAATCTTTGCCGGCGGCGATATCGTGCGCGGTTCCGATCTGGTGGTGACGGCGATTGCCGAAGGTCGTAAAGCGGCTGACGGGATCCTGAACTACCTGGAAGTGTAATCAACAAACCCGGACAAACTGTCTGTCCGGGTCTCTGACAGAGCCCGCTGGCGCAAGCCCGCGGGCTTTTTTTATCATGCCAGCAGGGCGGCGCGGACCTTAATGACCACTTTTTTAATCCCGGCGCTGCCCCCGACCTGGCAACCGGGTTTGTGCGGTTCATCGGGCATGAAAACCGCAAACATATCCGGATGCAATGTCAGTACCTGTTCCCCGCGTATCCGACGGCAAAGCTGATAATCCTCGTCAGGATGCGCTTCTTCGCACTCACAGGCCGACCCGGCGACGCCATAAAAGATCCGCTCTTCCCCCGCCAGTAAAATCTGGATATCAATAAACTGGCTATGCAGTTCGGCTTTTTTCTCTTCCGGCACACCGGTATGAAACGCCATGACGTTCATCAATACATTGTCGCCCTGAAGCTCATAGCTTCCGGGAGCGATAGTGTGTAAATCGTGGGCCTGCGCCAGGGCGATAGCCCGGACCAGAACCGCCGGAAGACCGGCATGCGAAGGCTGCTGTAGATGACCCAGAATCATATCTTTCCTCCCTGTGCCCATAATGCCGCTCCTGACAGGCCCGCATCATGCCGATAGTAAGCTTCCCGCAGCGGAACATGATAAAGCGCGGGTTCTTGTGACAAGTACGTCTCAACCAGCTTCAGGTAGCCGTCTGCAAGACCGATACTGCCGCCGATCACAACGCAGGCGCAGTCCGTCACGGCCTTCAGGTCGGCAATCAGTCGCGCCAGCGTGCGTGCCGAGCGCTGAATTAATATCTGCGCCTGCGGGTGTCCCTCCCTCGCCAGAGCAAATATCGCTTTTGCATCCAGCCCGCAAAGCTCACCGCCGGCCGCCGCCGCGATACCGCGCCCGGAAGCGATAGCTTCGACACAGCCTTTCCGACCGCAGCCGCAGAGCGGCCCGGCAGGATCCGCCAGCGTATGACCGCAATGGCCGGCCAGGCCTCCGCGACCGGTCTGCAGCCTGCCCTGGCTGACGATCCCCCCGCCAACGCCGGTTGAAACGGTCAAAAAGAGCATCTCGCTGACTTTCTCCGGCAGCGCATGATATTCCGCCCACGCCGCTGCCTGAGCATCATTGAGGGCAATACCGGGCAACGCCGTGAGGTCGGATAAACACGCCTGCAGAGGAAAATGTGCCAGTCCGCCCAGGTTCGCTGGATTGATGGCGGTCAGAATGCCGTCCTGAATGATGCCGGTGGAGGCGATAGCAAAACGATCCGCGCGCGCCGAGAGGGGGGCCACCAGCGCCGCCAGCGCGGCAGCTAATGCCGCCGGCGTCTGACTGGCTGGCGTGGGGACTTCACGCCGCTCCAGGAGGGTCAATCGGCTGTCTATCAGTGCGGCGGCTAGCTTGGTGCCGCCAATATCAATCGCCAGCGTCGTCATTGCACCGCCTTTTTCAGCGCCGTGTTGTACCACTCGCAAATGTGTTCCAGCCGCGTAATGGCGGAGCCTACGGTCACCGCCCAGGCGCCATGACGCATGGCCTCTGCCGCCTGCGCTGGCGTGTTGTAGCGCCCTTCGGCAATCACCCGACATCCCGCTGCGTGTAGCGCCTGTACCAGCGCCAAATCAGGCTCTTCCGGCGTGTGCGCCGTGGTATAACCCGACAGCGTGGTGCCGATAATTTCCGTACCGAGCTGCTGACAGAAGATGCCATCTTCAACGGATGAACAGTCGGCCATTGCCAGCTTGTACTGCTGATGGATACGGGCCAGCAGTGCTTCCACCGCCACCGGGCGCGTCCGACGGGTACCATCGAAAGCAATAATATCCGCCCCCGCCTGCGCCAGAGCATCAACATCCTCTAAAAATGGGGTAATGCGTACCGGTGAATCATCGAGGTCACGTTTGAGAATACCGATAATGGGTACTGTCACCCGGGCGCGGGTCGCCCGCAGATTCTCAACACCTTCGATACGCAATGCCACCGCGCCAGCCTGTTCGGCTGCCAGCGCCATCGCTGCGACAATCGCCGGCGTATCCAGCGGGCTACCGGGGACCGGCTGACATGAGACAATTAATCCGCCGTGGGCGCTGATGCGACGACCCAGTTGTTCAAGCAAAGACATAATAACTCCCTGATTTATCTCGTTGCCCGGCGCCAGCGCCGGGCACGGGTTACCTGGTTTTCACTAATCCACGTTTGCTGGCGCCGGGCATCACCGCCCCGCTCAGGGGCCTGCCATCAATCGCATCGTGCGTTCGCACCGCTTCCGGGCGGATCCAGCGCTGAACACGCGAGGGCATATCCAGTCCGATAAGCAGGATCACCACAAAGGTCAGGCCGAAAGAGAGCGATCCCAGCGTCGTGCCCAGATCCATCCGCTGCGCGATCAGCGCACCGAGCACCGGCGCGATCGCCCCACCTAAGGCACCGACGTTATAGGTAAAACCCAGACCCGCAGCACGCTGATCGGTATCGAAATAGCCGCCGATCAATTTAGGTAAGATCCCGGAGATCCCCTGCCCCAGCATCTGCTGGAAGAACAGTAACAGCCCCAGCACCCACACGTTGGTGCCGCCGATAGCAAAGACGGGAATAATCAACAGCTGGGAGGCCAGCAGGCTACAAACATAGGCTTTGCGCGTTCCCAGCCAGTCGCCGAGAAAACCGCCGACGCAACAGCCGACCGCAGCACCAAAACCGCTGAAGAACAGCACCCTGGCCACGGTCGTATGATCGTAAGCGAGCTCCGTTTTAAGATAGGTGGGCAAAAGCGCCTGGATAGGCCATGAATAGAGAAAGGCGAACAGGACGACAACCATCAGTGTCACGCCGGTTGGCCAGCGCTTACCGCTGCTTTGCACCATAAAGCTGATAAAGATCGTGGCACAAAGCAGCCCCAGTGCGACCACGATTCCGGCATTGTTGAGCTCGCCGGCGAAACAGAACCACAGCGCCGTCGCCGCCACAATGGTCAGGAAAATATTGATCGCCCGGTGTTTGCCACAATAGAGGATATCCACCATGGTCCGCACCGGCGCTTTACCCTGATGTTTCTCTTTCCAGTCTTCGGCTTCCGGGATGTTTTTCCGCAGCCACAGCGCAAAAATAATCGGCACGATGCCAATGAAAAAGAGCGCACGCCATCCCCAGACCGGTACCACCAGACTATAGATTTGCGCGGCAATCACCGCCCCGACGGAAAAGCCGGAAATCAGAAAACCACTGGCCTTATTGCGCAGCTGCTTTGGCCAGCTTTCAATAACATAGGTCGCACTGGATCCATACTCCCCCGCCATCCCCATGCCAATCACCAGACGCGCGATAAACATGGTGGTAAAACCGGGAGCAAAGCCGCAGGCCAGCGTTCCGAGGGAAAACAGAATAATACTGGTGACCATCGCCAGCCGCCGTCCGTAACGATCGCCCATTGCGCCCAACATCAGGCCGCCAAACCAGCGAGAAATGAAGGCGGCTGAGATCAGACTCGCTGCCTCTACGGTCGTCAAACCAAAGTCTGCCTGGATTTCTGTCAACACCAGGGCAATCAGGACAAAATCAAAACCATCAAGCAAATATCCCAGCCAGGCAGCGGAGAAAGCCCGCCACTGCGCCCGGTTGAGATGGCGATACCACGGGATGTTCTGGGTCGTTGCGATCATTTTACTCTCCCGCGATGGGTCAGACCCACGCTTGGTTTGCCATACCAGATGTCGCTATCACTGCATCCGATATAGCTCGTGTTATGACCCGGACCGGGCGCATAGCGCCTCCATCCGGGAATGCCCCGCTCGCACAACGCGGCGGGGAAGCCGTTAGCCTCAACCCAGCTGCGCTTTCTCCTGCTGCAGTTGCTGCGCCAGCGCTTTCAGCTCCGGCAGGAACTGCTCAGCAACCGGAGCGAACGGTTTGCGACATAGCGGCTCAGCGACCACGTCCATGTAGTGCAGCACGGTTTTCAGCCCCCGGAATACGCCGGTTTTGATCAGCAGATCGATTGCCTTGTTGCATTCACACTGCAGCCTCTGCGCTTCCGCTATATCGCCCGACCGCAGCGCTTTCACGATCCCCTGATAGCGCCAGCCCATAATGTTATAGGTACTACCGATCCCGCCATCGGCACCGGCCAGCAAGCCAGAAGCAAAAATCTCGTCATAGCCGTTGTAAAGCACCAGATCCGGATGCGCCCGGCGGATCTGCTCCATCTGGAAAAGATCGCCTGATGTCTGCTTCAATGCCCCCACGCCCGGCAGCGTCACCAGCGTATTGATCTGATCCAGGGAGAGTTTCACGCCGCTCAGCGCCGGGATGTTGTAGACCACCATCGGTAAGCCATTAGCTGAATCAATAATGGCCTGGTAGTGAGCGCAGTGCTCTTCAAAGCTGAAGGGATAGTAGAACGGCGTGACGGCGGACACCGCATCGTAGCCATAGCTGTGCGCAGCTTCGGCAAGTTGCTGGCTCTCCAGCGTACTGACGCAGCCAACATGGGCAATCAGCGTCATTTTTCCCTTCGCTTCTTCAGCGACGATCTCCAGCACTTGCTGGCGTTCTGCGCCGCTTTGCACAAAAGCTTCCCCGGTCGAACCGCCAACGTACAACCCGTCGATTCCCTGGCTCAAATTGAAACGCACCAGCCGACGCAGGCTCTCTTTATCCAGCTTTTGTTGCCCGTCAAACGGCGTAAGCAGCGCTGCCATGACTCCACGTAAATTAACCGCCATATCTCACCTCGTATGCTAGTTGTTATGATTAACTATGTACCTTTATACCTGTTATACCAGACGAATTAAGCGATGGCCTCATAGGGAACGCTTATTATGCGATCGGCTTCACTAAACGAGGATCCAGACGATCGCTCTTGTTACTTACGTGATTGTTTTTTCTGGCCGAAGGCGTGCCAGGTGGCGGAAACGCTATTGAGGTGGGTCTGCAAGGCGCGATCGGCCTCGTCAGGGTCATGGCGGCGGATCGCATCAACAATGTCGATATGTTGTTGATAGCTCACGTTATTATGTTCGTGAAGCTCGTGCTCCGGGACGGTAGGGCGTGCGGCGATGAGCCAGTCCAGCAGGGCGACATGGATAGCCAGGAAGATAGGATTCCCGGGAATTTCCGCCAGTACGCGGTGAAATTCAACGTCTGAACGGATAAACAGCGCGTTATCATCAAGCGACTGGCTGTTGATCTTCAGCGCCTGCTCCAGCTTTGCAACCTGCTCGTCGCTGGCGTGTTCCGCAGCATAGCGAACCAGGCTGGACTCGAAAAACAGACGCAGCTGTTCAAAATGCGCAATCCCGCCGGGGTGAGAGAGAAAATCCTTCGCCATCCCCGAAAGTTCGCCAATGATGGTGTCGGCAGAAGGCCGTGAGACGCGGGCGCGTTCACCGTTGTTAATCTGCACCAGTCCTTTACGCTTTAAGGCGGCCAGAGCTTCGCGCACAGAAGGTCGTCCGACGTTGAAAAACGTCATCAGCTCACGTTCAGAAGGTAGCTGCTCGCCTTCGGCAAATTCACGGCGGCGAATCATATTCTCAAGCTCTTCTTCCACCATTTCCGACAGCTTTTTGCGCGCCAGAGGACGGCGGTGCAGGCTGTTACCGATTGGGGTGGATGCTTCTTCTGTCTGGGGATCAAATGCGCTCATAGGGACCATGTGTGATGTGTGACAGCAAGTGACGACCGGACCATCTTAACACAAGAATGCCATGCTGGCGGCGTAGATAACAGAACAGGCCCCGAAGGGCCTGCAATCTGAAATCCACGACCTGCTGGATTACTTCACGACGCGCAGCGCCGGACGCCCACCGCGCGGCGGCGGAGGCGTATCATCCGGGTCATCATCATGGCGATCCGGCTTATCACCGTCGATCACCGACATGACCGTCTCGCTTTCATTGCTTACCGATGCATCGTCATCATTCAGGGTGGTGACGTCTTCATCATAAGCCGCTTCAGGTTCGAACATGGTACCCGCACCGTTTTCACGAGCATAGATAGCCAGAACGGCAGCCATAGGCACGGAAACATTACGCGGGACACCGCCGAAGCGCGCGTTGAAGCGGACTTCGTCATTAGCCAGTTCCAGATTACCCACGGCGCGAGGAGCAATATTCAGAACGATTTGTCCGTCGCGCGCATACTCCATCGGCACCTGTACGTTTGGCAGTGTCACATCCACAACCAGGTGTGGAGTCAGCTGGTTATCCAACAGCCACTCATAGAACGCCCGCAGCAGGTACGGGCGACGCGGCGTTAGCTGCGATACATCCATCGGTTAGCCCCGACCGAGACGCATTTCACGCTCGGCTTCAGTTAAAGAAGCGAGGAAGGAATCACGTTCAAAGACGCGAGTCATATAGCCCTTGAGCTCTTTCGCGCCGGCACCAATAACTTCAACACCGAGAACCGGCAAACGCCACAGCAGCGGCGCCAGATAGCAATCAACGAGGCTGAACTCATCGCTCAGGAAGTAAGGTTTCTGAGTGAAGACAGGCGCAATCGCCTGCAGCTCTTCACGCAGCTGTTTACGTGCGGTATCCGCTTGCGCTGCGGTACCGGTCTGAATGGTGTTCATCAACGAATACCAGTCTTTCTCGATACGCTGCATGTACAGACGACTTTCTCCACGCGCGACCGGATAGACCGGCATTAACGGTGGATGCGGGAAACGCTCATCCAGATATTCCATAATGATGCGGGATTCCCACAGAGTGAGCTCACGATCCACCAGCGTCGGTACGCTTTGATTCGGGT
>ERZ773187.2261-NODE-2261-length-12622-cov-2.841490_pt1 | contig 12622 bp, 10 predicted proteins | sample MGYA00511242_ERZ773187 | MGnify/ENA primary metagenome ERZ773187 (study PRJEB29015, sample SAMEA2737744) | human gut metagenome | biome: human gut; feature: human-associated habitat; material: faeces | place: China | collected 2012 ... | reverse complement strand
CTTTAAAAGTACCATTTGATTCCAATGTTTCATAAAATATTTTACCGTAATCAATTCTTTTTAACTGACTAATCTGTTCAGATAAAATTCCATCTGTAAAACATTTCATCGACTCCTGAATTTTCTGAATTGAATTTATTGTATCGATAGTACTAATAGGCATCAATAATTTTGAGATATTTCGAAAATTATCTAAGCTATTCTTATATTCTTCCATAACACTTTTTGTAGAAAATAGTTTCCCCATTTCATCAAATGATCTCATTGATTGTTTGCATGCCTTTGTTATTTCTAAATGGGTATTAGCAGCTTTCAATGCTGCTAATGAAAATTTTGACATATCTATATTTTCATATACTTTCCTTAATCCTACTACGCTATTGCTTATACATCCTGCTGCTTCTGATAATGCAGAAGTGTCAAAAACCATTTCAGACAATGTTTTGGTAAATGGCATCATCGATTTTCTGATTTTTTCAAATGATTCTAAAAATGAATCTTGTGATATGTTTAAGTTATTATATTCCATATAGTTATACCTCCAAGTAAAATTTTTCCAAGTTATGTTCTTAGTTTTAATTATACATTAGACTTCCAAAATAAAAAACCTCATAATTCTGTCAAAATAGCCTCAAAAAATTTGCGTCATACTGACAACCTAACAATTTTACATATTTTCACATACAAAAAACCCCAGAAAAAACTGAGTTTCTGGGGTTTTGAAATATTCTTTTGAAATAAAGTAATTATCTCTTTGAGAACTGAGGAGCTCTTCTTGCTGCCTTTAAACCGTACTTCTTTCTTTCCTTCATTCTAGGGTCTCTAGTGAGGAAACCTGCCTTCTTTAAAGCTGGTCTGAAATCTGAATCAGCTTCAAGTAAAGCTCTTGAAATACCGTGTCTGATAGCACCTGCCTGACCAGTAGTACCACCACCACAAACATTGATGCTAATATCGAACTTACCAGTAGTGCCTGTTACTTCTAAAGGCTGTCTGATGATAAGCTTTAATGTTTCAAGACCGAAGTATTCTTCAATATCTCTCTTATTAACTGTAATCTTACCTGTACCAGGAACTAAGTAAACTCTAGCTACAGAGCTCTTTCTTCTACCTGTACCGTAATATCTAGCTGCTGCCATAATATTTTACCTCCTAATTAAAATCTAAGCTCTAAAGCTTCAGGCTTCTGTGCTTCGTGACCATGTTCTGTGTCAGCATAAACATATAACTTTTTAAGCATATCCTTACCAAGAGTGTTCTTAGGAAGCATACCCTTAACAGCGTGCTTAACAACTTCGCAAGGCTTCTTTTCCATCATTTCTCTGAGAGTAGTTTCCTTGAAACCACCAACATAATCAGAGTGGCGTCTGTAAAGCTTCTGTTCCATCTTCTTACCTGTTACTTTAATCTTGTCAGCGTTTACAACGATAACGTAATCACCTGTATCAATGTGAGGTGTATAAATAGGCTTGTTCTTACCACGAAGAACTGCTGCTACCTGAGATGCAAGACGACCTAAAGTTAAGTCAGTAGCATCAACAACATACCATTTTCTTTCTATTTCAGCTGTCTTAGCTATAAATGTTGTTCTCATTAGAAAATTCTCCTTCCAACCAATATACAATAAGTAATAAAACTTGTTGCACACTCCCAATGTCCGAAAGGAATATACAACCAACACAGTCAGCAAAAATCGGGGCTAACGATAAAAGCCAACATTCAAACATTGCTATTTTACTATAAATCAACGATGTTGTCAAGATTTTTTTACATAAAATCTCCATATTTTTCACTTTTATTTTTTTACGCAATGGCAGGCAAATTCAGCATACTATTTTTGTGAATAATTTGATATAAACACCATCATTTTTTATATTTCATTGTTAATTATGATTATTGTTACTCCAAAATGTTTGTGCTATAATCTAAATAATCAAAAGAAAAAAGGTGATAATATGAATTTACGAAGTAAAGATGTTCAACCTTCAGAGTCAATGCCTTTAGGGCTTATGCTTGCCATTGTAGGTGGTTTCCTCGATGCCTACACCTTTTCTACAAGAGGTGGAGTGTTCTCAAATGCCATTACAGGTAACATAGTTCTTTTAGGTCTTAATTTGGCAAATTTGGATTTTTTCCACGCATTTAGATACTTTCTATCTCTTTTTGCCTTTGCCTCTGGGGTACTTATTATAAGTCTTATACAAAAGCGTATTAAGTACATAACTCTCATACATTGGCGAGAAATTGTGTTGGCTACAGAAATTGTCCTTATATTTGTAGTAGGTCTTATTCCTAATCAGTACGACACTATAGCAAATATAATTGTACCATTTACCTGTGCCGTACAGATTTCTACATTCAGAAAAGTTAAGGGTTATGCCTGTGCAACAACAATGTGTACCGGTAATCTTAGAGTAGCTACTGAAAGCCTTTTTGGTTTCATAGCTTCTAAGGATAAAAACCAGCTCAAAAAATCACTTACATATTATGTTGTAATTACATTTTTCCTTATTGGTGCTATAATCGGTCTTGTGTCTTGTAAGTTCTGGGACATTCACGCTGTATGGCTCTGCTGTATAATGCTTCTTGTTCTTTTCCCTCTTATGCACAACTGGCACATAAAATATGGAAAAATTGAAAAATAAGTACAAAAAATCGGCTGTCCTCTGACAACCGATTTTTCTTTTATTATGACGCCTGAAATTGGCTATTATACAATTTACTATAAAATCCACCTTTGGCAAGAAGTTCTTCATGACTTCCCTGCTCAATTATTTTACCCTCATTCATAACCAAAATAAGTGAGGCATTTCTTATAGTAGAAAGTCTGTGGGCGACAACGAAACTTGTTCTGCCCTCCATCAACTTATCAAAGGCTTCCTGTATCTGTACTTCTGTACGGGTATCAATGCTAGATGTTGCCTCATCAAGTATAAGCATTGGAGGTCTGCAAAGCATTACTCTTGTAATACACAAAAGCTGTTTCTGACCCTGACTGATACTGTCTTCACTTAAAACAGTATCAAGACCCTTTGGCAATCTCTCAATAAATTCCCAGCTATGAGCCTCTTTAGCAGCCTTTATAATTTCATCATCTGTAGCATTTGGCTTACCAAAGGCTATGTTTTCTCTTACAGTACCCTGTTTTATCCAAGTGTCCTGCAACACCATACCATAGCAACTGCGAAGGGCGTGTCTTGAAAGGTCCTTTATGTTGTGACCATCTACGAGAATATCTCCCTTGTCCACGTTGTAGAAATTCATAAGCAAGTTAATAAATGTAGTTTTTCCACAACCTGTAGGACCAACTATGGCAACTCTCATACCCTCTTTAGCCTGTAAATTAAAGTCTTCAATAAGTTTTTTACTCTTATCGTAGCTAAAGCTGACATTCTGAATATCAACCTGACCCTTTACATTGTCAATAGTACCCTCTGCATCCTGACTTTCTTCTCTCTGCTCAAGAAATTCAAATATACCTGATGCACAAGCAAGGGCATTTTGCATTTCTGTAATAACTGAGCTTATGTCATTAAAAGGCTTCATATATTGGTTTGCATAGGCAAGCATTACAGAAAGTCCACCAACTGTAAGAAGTCCCTTTGGTATAATAAAAGCACCAACTAAGGCTACACCGGCATAAATAATATTGTTTACAAATCTGGTACAAGGGTTTGTAAGACTACTATAAAATACAGCCTGCTGGCTATACTTTTGGAGTTTATTGTTTATAACATCAAATCTTGATGATGCCTTTTCTTCGTAGCCAAAAGCCTTAACTACCTTTTGATTACCAATCATTTCCTCTATGAAAGCTGTCTGCTGACCTCTTGTCTTACTCTGTTTTTGGAACATAGTGTAAGAACGAGAAGAAATAAACTTAGCTACAAAAAAGCTCAAAGGTGTCAAAACAATAACCATAATTGTAATCCAAAAATTCTTAGAAAACATAAATATTAATGTAGCTATTATTGTTATAACCCCTGAAAAAAGCTGTGTAAAACCAAGTAAAAGACCGTCTGAAAGTATATCGGCATCAGCTATAATTCTACTTACAATATCCCCTGTACTATGGCTATCCAAGTAGGAAAGTGGCAATTTCTGAATATGTTTAATTGACTTAGAACGAATATCCTGAACAATCCTGAATGTCATTCTGTTGTTAAAAAGGTTCATTATCCAAGTAGCAAGAGCAGATACCACAGCAAACACAATAATTTGTTCCAAATAGTAAACCATTCTGCCAAAGTTTACATTGTGTTCTGCTACAATTTCGTCTATAGCCTTACCAAAAAGAATAGGTACATAAAGCTGTAAAACAACTGAAATTCCGGCAAGTATTATACTTAAAGCAAGGAATATTTTATACTTTCCAATAAGTTTCAGAATTTTAATCAAAACTTCCATACTGTTTTTCTGTTTTTTAGTTTTCATACTCTCACCCCACCTTCATAAAACTTGCGTTCTTCCGGAAATTGAGAGAAGTATATTTCTCTGTATACCTGACATTTTCCCATAAGCTCATTGTGAGTACCCTGTCCCACTAATTCGCCATTGTTAAGCACAAGAATATTGTCAGCCTGTCTGATACCGGCAATTCTCTGAGATACAATAAATGTTGTTGTTTTATTTCCCAATTTGTGAATAGCCTGTCTTAATTTTGCATCTGTGGCAAAGTCTAAGGCACTGGAACTGTCATCAAGTATAAGTATTTCAGGCTTTCTAACTAATGCTCTGGCAATAGTAAGACGTTGTTTCTGACCACCGGATAAGTTTCTACCCATTTGCTCTAACTGGAAGTCCAACTGCCCCTCTTTCTTTTCCACAACCTCTTTTGCCTGTGCTGTTTCAATAGCATCATAAATTTCACTATCACTAGCCAATTCATTTCCCCATTTAAGGTTTTCTCTTATGCTACCCTTAAACAAAACAGCCTTTTGCTGAACAACAGCTATTTTTTCGCACAGTTCCTTGTGAGTGTAATTCTTAACATTTTGTCCGTCTATAAGTACATTGCCTTTTACAGCATCATAAAATCTAGGAATAAGGCTTATTAATGTACTCTTACCACTACCAGTACCACCTATAATACCAATAGTCTGACCCTTTTTAGCCTTAAAACTAATGTTTGAAAGACTAGATGCACCGGCTCCACTATAAGTGAAAGTAACATCTTTAAACTCAACAGCAGTATCAGAATTATCCACCTTTTTGCTTTCATTTTGTGGATATTCCATACTTGACTTTACATTAAGCACATTTGCAATTCTGTCAGCACAAGCCATTGATTTGTTAAGGGTAATTATCATTGATGCCATTTTTATTAACTCAACAATAATTTGTAACATATAGTTATAAAGGGCAACAACCTGTCCCTGTTGCATATTGCCTAAGTTGACCTGAACACCTGCTTTATACACAAGAACTACTGCACCAATGTTAATAAGTACGTAGGTTACAGGATTCATTAAAACAGAAATTCTACCTACAAACTCATTTAATCTTGTCAATTCTCTGTTGCTGTCCTCAAATTCAGCCACAGACTGTTCCTCTCTACAAAAAGCTCTTATTACTCTTACACCTGTGAGATTTTCCATTGTAAGTCTTGTAACTCTGTCAAGTCTGGATTGTACCTTTTTGAAAAGTGGAATACTTACAAGCATAATAGATAATATTACAACAAAAAGTATAGGAATTGTAACAACAAATACAATGGCACACTTTACATTAATAGTAAAAGCCATAACCATAGCACCGATTACAATAAATGGACTTCTAAGCATAAGTCGTAAAGCTATATTAAGACCATTTTGTACCAAGTTTACATCGTCTGTAAGTCTTGTAATTAATGTATCAGCACCTAAGGTATCAATTTCTGTAAAAGATAATGTCTGAACGTGTTCAAACATAGCCTTTCTTACCCTTGTAGCAAAACCAACACTGGCTTTGGCAGCAAAAAACTGAGCTGTAATACTGCAAGTAAGACCTACAGCAGCCATAAGAAGTAATACACCAAATCTTTCTACTATATAAGTGTGGTTGTTGTTGGCAACACCTACATCAATAATCTGTGCCACAACTACCGGCACAAGTAAGTCAAACAATACTTCCAAAAATTTAAAAATAGGTGCAAGTATACTTTCTTTTATATATGGTTTCAAATATATACCAAGACTTTTCATATCTTCACTCCATTCTTACGGATATTATTTGTATTATTATTCGTAAAAAAACCGTCTGCTACACAAGCAAACGGTTAATTTTACTATATTCTGTTTATCTTTTCCAAAAATCTAATAATTTTGCCACCCATTGGCACCATCTGTAAATCTTCTCTTGCAAAACCCTTTACACATATCATTGCTACTACGAAAACTACCATAGCCACAATAATAGCTAAAAGTGTACATACAAGATTACTAGGCATAAACTTATAGAACAGGTGGTAGCTAAGTAAACTGAATATACCCATTATAATTGAGGCAATAGACGGTTTTACAAGCATACCCACAAAGTCAGGTCTAACACCTGTTGCCTTTATTAAAGCTCTAAAATTCAAAAGACTGGCAATAATATAGCAAACAGTTGTACTAATTACAGCACCAATAATATTTATTTCAGGAATGGCAATAAGGAAATAGTTTACAGGAATTTTAGCAATACTACCCCAAAGGGCATTCCAAGCTGGGGCATTAACCTTACCTACACCCTGTAAAACACCTGTTGAAATCTGACTTAATGCCAAGAAAACAACACTTATTGAACCGACTCTGATAAGCATACCACCGTCAGAATAATTAGGGAAAAGCATTTGCAAAATCTGTGGACCTAAAGCACCAAGACCAATAGCCGCCGGAATAGAAATAATCATTGTAAGGCGAAGTGTAGTATCAACCTTTGCCTGTACAAGTTCGTGTTCCTTTCTTACTACACTGCCTGCAATACTAGGTATAACGGCTGTAGCAAGGGCAGTAGAAATAGCAACAGGCATAGTAGAAAGTGTAACATACTTACCTGTAAGCTGACCATAGAGGGCATCTATTTCTTCAGCAGTATAAGTACCAATAGCTGCCAAACGAGAATTAACCATAACCATATCTATTAAATTTGTCATAGAGAAAATGGCTGTACCAGTAATAACCGGAATAGCAATTTTAAAAAGGTTTGATGTAATTTCTCTGCTTGTTTCCACTCTGTAATCTTTTTTATCCTCAGCGAAAAGCTCCATTCTGCCTTTTCTTGATGTAAAGAAAATAACTACTAATGTAACAAGTCCTGCCAAAGCACCAATACCGGTACCGGCAGTACCACCGGCTGCACCTAATTCAACACTTGTCTTAACAAGTATCCACGCAAGGTACACACTAAAAACAGCATTTAAAATCTGTTCTACAATCTGAGAAATTGCAGTAGGTACTGTGCTGTTAAAGCCCTGAAAATAACCTCTGAAAACAGCCATAACAGAAACAATAAATACAGTAGGTGCTAAAGTCAATATACAATAATAGCTTCTTGGACTTCCTATAGCCTTACAGAAAGCATTTGCTCCCAAAAACATAGCTATAGTACAAATAAGACCCAATCCACCAGCAACAAAAAAGGAAGTTCTAAAAATCTTTTTAGCATTTGTATATTCGCCTAATGCCAACTTTTCAGATACCATTTTGCTTATGGCAACAGGAAGACCTGCCGAACTCATAATCAAAAACATATTGTAAAGATAATAGCCAGCACTATAAATACCGTTTCCCTCATCACCAATCATATTGGTGAGAGGTAAACGGTATAAAAATCCCAAAAGACGAACAAGTATGCCGGCTACTGCAAGTATTGCAGCCTGCTTTACAAAAGAACCCCCGTTCTTTTTCACTTTGTTCATTTATTTTTCTCCTCTAAAATCGGATAATTAGCAACGAGCTGCCTTTCTTCTTGCAACTGGGTCAAGGTATCTCTTTCTAATTCTAAGGTTTTCTGGAGTTACTTCTACTAATTCATCATCGCCGATGAAGTCGATACACTGTTCAAGACTCATTACAACATGAGGAACAAGCTTTAAGGCATCATCAGAACCTGAAGCTCTAGTGTTAGTAAGCTGTTTCTTCTTACAAACATTAACTTCCATATCGCCTGAACGAGCATTTCTACCAACAACCATACCAGAGTAAACTTTTGTACCAGCACCGATGAAAAGTTCGCCTCTGTCCTGAGCGTTGAAAAGACCGTAACCAACAGCTTCGCCAGTTTCGAAAGCAACAAGTGAACCCTGACTTCTGCTCTGGATTTCGCCCTTGTATGGTTCATAACCATTAAATACAGTATTGATAATACCATTACCTCTTGTATCAGTTAAGAATTCATTTCTGTAACCAATAAGACCTCTTGCAGGAATGTTGAACTCAATACGAGTGTAACCACCGTTAGAAGGAGCCATATTTACCATTTCGCCCTTTCTAGTACCAAGCTTTTCAATAACTGTACCAACATATTCTTCTGGTACATCAATTGTAGCAAGTTCCATAGGTTCAAGTCTCTTGCCGTTTTCGTCATTCTTGTAAAGAACTTCAGGTCTTGAAACCTGGAATTCATAACCTTCTCTTCTCATTGTTTCAATAAGGATAGAAAGATGAAGTTCACCACGACCACTTACCTTAAAGGCTTCTGCTCTGTCTGTATCTTCTACTCTAAGAGAAACATCTGTGTTAAGTTCTCTCATAAGTCTTTCTCTTAAATGACGGCTAGTAACGAACTTACCTTCCTGACCAGCAAATGGACTATCATTTACACTAAATGTCATAGAAAGTGTAGGTTCACTAATTTTGTTTACTTCCATAGCTACAGGGTTGTCAACAACTGTAATTGTATCGCCGATGTGAATATCAGGCATACCACTTACAGCAACGATTGCACCAATAGTAGCTTCCTTAACTTCAACTCTTTCAAGACCTTCATATTCATAAAGCTTAGTTACTCTAATCTTAGTGAGCTTGTCTGGGTCATGGTAGTTTACAATAGCAACTTCGTCATTAACATGAACTGTACCATTTTCAATCTTACCAATACCAATCTTACCAACATATTCGTTGTAATCAATAGTAGTAACGAGCATACCAAAGTCTGCATCTGGGTCGCCAGTAGGTGCAGGGATATGGTCGATAATTGTATCAAAAAGTGGCTTCATATCAGGTGCATCAAGAGCTTCCTCTGGAGTAAGAGCAGCCTTACCCATCTTAGCAGATGCAAATACGAATGGAGAATCAAGCTGTTCATCAGTTGCATCAAGTTCCATGAAAAGTTCAAGAATTTCATCAACAACTTCTTCAGCTCTAGCTTCTGGTCTATCAATCTTGTTTACACATACAACAACAGGAAGACCAAGGCTTAAAGCATTAGAAAGAACGAACTTAGTCTGAGGCATAGCACCTTCATAAGCATCAACTACAAGAACAACACCGTCAACCATTTTCATGATACGTTCAACTTCTCCACCGAAGTCCGCGTGTCCAGGTGTGTCCATGATATTGATACGAGTTCCGTTGTACATAGTAAACAGAAGTATTCTTTGAAAGGATTGTAATACCTCTTTCTCTTTCAATATCACCACTGTCCATTACTCTTTCTCTAACAACCTGATTAGTACGGAAAGTACCACTCTGCTTTAAAAGTTCATCAACCAAAGTTGTTTTACCGTGGTCAACGTGGGCAATAATAGCAACATTTCTAATATCGTCTCTTGTAGTTTTCATTTTATTCACTCTCTTTTTTCAAATTTTTTGCCTATTAACGCATTGTCAACATTATAACTAATTTTCATTTATTTATCAAGTATTCATATTAACAATTTTTTTACGGTCTCGCAGTTGTGATATAGTAAATTTGCCAAAAGCCTAGGCTAACTCCTATCTATCTTATCCTTTTAAACTATACACTTTATTTTTGCCCCAACTTATGCTATACTATCTCATTATGAACGAACCTTTGTTCAGGCATAGATTAAGACGAAAGGAAGATACCTGTGGATTATACTGAAGTTTCTGGTATTGTGGAAAGCATTACCTTCTATAATAAGGAAAACGGTTACTGTGTTTTTACAATCGCAGGAACTGGAAATGATGAATATGATGAGCTTACTTGTGTCGGAACAGTTCCTAGTATTGCACAGGGAGAAAGCATAAGTCTAAAAGGCAGAATGGTAAATCATTCTACATACGGTATGCAACTTAATGTAGAAAGCTATGAAAAGACTGCACCCAAAACTGAAAAAGCTATGGAGCTTTATTTAGCCAGTGGGGTATTAAAGGGTATAGGTCCTAAAACTGCTGCCAAAATTGTCAAAAAATTTGGTATCAAGACTATGGATATTATTGAAAATGAGCCTGAAAGACTTGCTGAACTGAGAGGTATAACTCTTGAAAAAGCTATTTCAATAGGACAGACATTCAGAGAACAGGCACAGCTTAGAGCCTTAATAATGTTTTTAGGTCAATACGGCATAACTCCGACTTATGCTATAAAAGTACACCAAAAATACAAGGACAAAGCTATTGATGTTATAAGCCGAAATCCCTATTCCCTTGCTGATGACATCATTGGCATAGGTTTTAAAATAGCCGACAATATTGCTGCCAAAATAGGTATTGCCCCTGATTCAGCATTCAGAATAAAGGCAGGTATAAGATATTGCCTTAATGTAGCTGCAAACAACGGAAATGTGTATTTACCTATGGAAATGTTGGTAAGAAAGGTTTCAGAGCTTTTAAACATATCTCCGGAGCCTATTTCCAACGAAATGACAGGTATGCACATTGAAAACTATATTTGGATTGACCGTACACCACAGTATGAAAACGTGTATCTTAACTATTTTTACTATGCCGAAAGCTATGTTGCCCGAAAGTTAATAGAGCTTGCCGATATGGAGCTTGACAATACTGGCTTATACGATGACAAAATAGACGCCCTTGCCTATAGTCAGGGTATAACATTTGCACAGGAGCAAAGACAGGCTATTATTGAAGCTATGAGCAACGGTGTACTTGTTATTACAGGTGGTCCAGGTACCGGTAAAACTACTATTATAAACGCTATTATTCAGCTTTCTGAACCCGAGGGAATGGAAGTCACTCTTGCAGCTCCTACAGGTAGAGCAGCCAAAAGAATGGAAGAAGCCACAGGTCATAATGCCCAAACTATTCACAGACTTTTAGGCGTAACATTCCTTAACGAGGACAGCAACAGACAGACTTTTTGCAAAAACGAAGAAGAACCTATTGAAACAGACATTTTAATTATTGACGAAAGTTCAATGATAGATATTATGCTTATGCAAGCCCTTTTAAAGGCTGTCGCCATAGGTACAAGGGTTATAATAGTAGGCGATTCAAACCAGTTGCCGTCTGTAGGTGCTGGTAATGTATTAAAGGACATTATTACTTCCGGAGAAATAAAGGTAGTACAGCTTACTGAAATTTTCAGACAGGCTCAAAAGTCCGATATTATTATAAATGCCCACAAAATAAACAAAGGTGAACACCCAAATTTAAGCAAAAACGGCAGTGACTTTTTCTTTATGAAAAGGTATAACCAGAATGAAATATGTTCCCTTTTAGTAAGCCTTGTTACAACACGCTTGCCAAAGTATTTAAACTGTAAGCCTACAGATATACAGGTGCTTACTCCAATGAGAAAACAGGGCTTAGGTGTTGCTTCTGTAAATGCTATTTTGCAACAGGCTATTAACCCTCCGGCTCCTAATAAGGCTGAAAAAGTTATGAAAAATATGACTTTCCGTGAAGGTGACAAGGTAATGCAGATTAAAAACGACTATGAAATGGAATGGAAATTAATCAGAAATAACATTGTCACAGATAAAGGAACCGGTATATACAATGGCGATGAAGGTTTCATAACTTACATAGACAACGATAGCAAATTTATGGAAGTAGTTTTTGACGAAAATAAAGTAGTCCACTATGACTTTGCACAGCTTGATAAATTGGAACTAAGTTATGCCGTTACAATACACAAAAGTCAGGGTAGCGAATACAGAGCTGTTATACTTCCTCTTTTAAATGGTCCTGAAATGCTTATGACTAGAAATCTTCTCTATACAGGTCTTACAAGAGCTAAAAACTTGGCTGTCATTGTTGGCTCACCGGAAACTGTATACAATATGGTAGATAATAATAGAGAAATTGAAAGATTTACAACACTATCAAAGAAAATAAAAGAATTTGCAAAATTGTAGGTATTTTAAGTAGGGGGCATTTTCACCGGAATTATGGGGCAATTTTATACTTTACTGTAAGTAGCTTATTTACTGGGTTTAAGAGCTGTTTTTGTATTTAGGGGGCAAGTTTTTGTAATTTTTTCATCTCTTATATATTTTATATTTTTATTTTTTATTTTATTAACTTAAAAAAATATGCCCCTTTGCCCCCTGCCCAGTATTTACTGGTGTTTCGCTCACCCCACTTTGCCCCGTTTATTCCCCCTCTTTTGCTCTAACTAGAAACACAGTCAGCTTCCTAGAGTCTTTTCATTCACATGATTTTAAGGTATATTATTATATAATTAAAACTCAAGGGGAATACAGATGTCTGATGATATTAAAATCGAGATTGGA
>ERZ773187.2260-NODE-2260-length-12635-cov-4.491415_pt1 | contig 12635 bp, 22 predicted proteins | sample MGYA00511242_ERZ773187 | MGnify/ENA primary metagenome ERZ773187 (study PRJEB29015, sample SAMEA2737744) | human gut metagenome | biome: human gut; feature: human-associated habitat; material: faeces | place: China | collected 2012 ... | reverse complement strand
GCGCACTGGACACCAGAAAGCCCGCCGTGCCGCAGGCGGGGTCGCAGATGAAGTCGTCCGGCGTGGGCTGCACCAGCTCCACCATCATGTCACGGATTTGCTTGGGCGTGCGGAACTGGCCGTTCTTCCCTGCCGAGGACAGTTTTAGCAGCATATACTCGTACAGATCGCCCTGCATATCAAGGTCGGCAATGTCGTGGGTGTATAAATCTTCCAGCCCGGTGATGATCTTTTGCAGCACCTGCGGCGTAGGAATCAGGAACATCGCATCGTCCATGTACCGCGCAAAAGCCGTGTTGCCCTCGTCCGGGCGGGTGGGGTCGTCCTCGATCTCCACCAGCTCGCCGTTCTCGTCAAAATCCGGCAGTCGGCCATACTTCATCTTTTTGATGGCCGGGAACACCCGCTGCTGCATGGTCAGAAAAATCTCACGCGAGTCCTTATCCTTGAACTTGCTCCACCGCATGGACTGGCCTGCTTCGCTGGCCGGGAAGATGTGCTCCATCTTCTCGCCCGCCATGCTCTCGAACTCTTCGGTGGCAAGTTCCTTTTCATCCAGCGACCGGATGAACATGAGATAGGTCAGCTGTTCAATGACGGTCAGCGGATTGGTGATGCCGCCCGCCCAGATATCCGTCCAGATTTTATCTACCTTATTTTTAATGGCTCCTGTAACCATGAGTTCCTCCTGAATGTTTGCCAATCGCAAACGGTTTACATCTTGAATTTTTGGTGATAATACCACAATTTTATTATAGCAGTGTACGGTTGTATTTTCAATGTAGAGTGTTTAGCAGAAGTGCTTTCTTTAAAATGGCAAAGTGGATTTTATCTGCTTTGCCGTTTTTCTTTTTGCCCAAAATTGTGAAATTTTCAAAACTGTATTCCAAAACAGCTCTGCGGATTCCTATTAGCATAGAGGCTTTCAAAATCTTTTGCAAAACTGCTTTCCTCTGGTTCTATAAGTGGAAATCGAACAAAATCTATATTCTAAAATTAGGCAGTTCAACAAAATTTGAAAATCTGGTTGCCAAACACCCATTTTAGAATGCTATAGGTGTAGGAACCACTTTCAAAAACAGTCTTGCTCGCATTTTTTGAAAGCCCTCAACTTCTTACAAGACAACATCGTACCTTGACAACAACATGATCGGCTGCAAGCCACTATGCTTTTTCAGAGAAGTGCCGCCATGATATGAGCGCACCAAGAAGAAACCATACGCCGGAGGAGATCGGGCAGGAACAGCTTGCGGGCAGACCGACACCGAAGAAAAACCGGGCAAGCTGGCAGAGAGGACTTCGCAAAGTCTTGTCTGTCAGGTTGTTCGGCGCAAGAGTGCAGAGAGGTGCGGGTCGCCTGCGGCGACCTCAAAAGGCCACTGGCCTTTTGAAGCACCGACCGAGCCGACAGGCGAGACCAGCTCTTTGCGCAGGTCAAGGACGGCAGTCTTGCCCAGTGGATGTGATGCCTTGCGTCATATACTACTGGGTATTATCTGGCGCATAGCAGGCGGCAGATTTGCAGCTCCGCTGCACCGCGTTGCCCCTACCCCGCGCACGGCGCTCTCTGTGTGACCCCAGAAAGGAGAGATGGTCGCTGAAACTTACCCGACACAATGGCCGCGCCGGAAAGCACGGCACTTATAACCCAAAGCACAATGACCGCAGTTTTGAAATTGCCAACAGCATTCCATAGAGCTTTCATTTCGGAATCGTTGAAATTGATATGGCCACGTTTAGCCTCTTCTTTTTCTTTGATGATATCGTTTGAGAGTTCAAAGGTACGGGCATAGTTTTTGGAGACAAGATCATATTCCATAGCATAGTCTAGCATGAGGTTAAACATGGATTTTATTCTGGGTTTCGTTCCAGGAGATGCAGGCACCTTAGCTCCGGCATCCTTACCCCGGTTTTGAATTACATATCCGTCTTCCATGATTCCTTTTATATGGCGGGCACGCAGATCCTTCACACGCATCCCCTGGATAGCGTGACAATATCTCCAGGCAGCAATGATCGTCCTGGAAGAAGAATCACTTTCAAGTGTGGGAAAGTAAGCTGCTGTCCATCTCTCATAAAGCTCGGCCAGAGTCATATTGTTGTTTTGAATATCATAGGGGTTGGCTCCATATTCGGCTAAAGCCTGCAGAGCCTCTTTTTTGGTTTTAAAGGTTCCGATAGTAACTCTGTTCTGGACTGCTTTTCCGGTTTCCTCGTTTATGATCCAGCCGAGAGTTACCCTAGCTAGATATGGCTTACGCCGGTTTCCAGATAATTTAGTTACGCTTCCATAGCCGTTCGGTAGTTTCAATAGATCATCTCCTGTTACAATGTAATGGTTTCGATAATGTTTCCGAGATCCTGGAAATTTGTTTTTATCGGCTTCAGAGAAAGGAGAGAGTTCAAACCTATACTTTTCTGATTAGGCCTTTGCTGATCCAGAACAGAAGTAGGTAATACATAAAATTCCCAGAGATTAAGATTTCTTATGGATTGTTCGCGACTTCTGGCAGTATACAGGCAAAAGACATACAGGTCAGAATGACGGCTCCGATCAGGAGAATAACCTGTCTGCGGATTCCAAGCTCGCTTTGGCGCGATGTCAAAAATAATATGTGAAAAGTAGTCCTCGGTCCAAGATTGAAGGTAAGCGGCAGATTTTACTTCAATCCTTCGCCCGGAAGGACTGGTTAAATCATACGGTGTCCAGTCAGTCCTCAAAATCTCTCCGGGGGGGGGGTAAAAATGAGAATGATTTTTTTACGAGAAATTCTGCCAGCACCCCTCGAAGCGTATTGTTGAGCAGATCAGAATAAGCCCAGCTCCAAAATTCAGAGACAGATATTCCAGTATCATTTCCATCGAGAGTAAATTTCTCATTTCCGTTTAGTAGTTCCATTGTTTTCTCCTCGTTAGGTAAGGACAGCCGGTAACTCTCCACTTAAAGATTGAAGCAGAGATAGCTGACACGCTTCATCTGAGAGAGGACCGTAAGAGTGAACCATGGCAATTAGGGATTCATCAGATAAAGAGATACGGGCCTGTAGTCTTTGAATTTTGGCGGTTGCCCTGTACAAAGTTTGAGTGTCACAGCAGTTAAGACTTGTGCAGAATGAAACAAGATAAAAAAGAATGGCCGGTACATTATGCCCGGCCATTTCTTCTGCTCTTGCAAGGGTGAAATACTTGGCTGCGTTGTGTTGCATAAAACATCCTCCTGTCAGTACCGAGTATTACAATACCAGCTCAACCGGATAATCTTTTCCCTTCGTCAACGTATTTCTTTGAGTCCTCGACAGCACGTAAGAAGCCTTTGATATCCCCTATATATTCGTACTGCTTGTTTATAGGGAGTTCGTGAAATAAATCCAAAAGCTCTTGATCCATTGCGGAAAGCTGTGGTTCTGGAGGCACCGGTTCTGCAGCAAACGGTTGCTCGACCACAACAGGGCGCTCCTTACCAGTCAGAAGATAATCCAACGAAACGCAAAGATAATTTGCGATAGCTGGCATATAGCGAGCTGGTGGATCCTTTTTTCTGGCTTTCCATGTAGACATAGTAGAGGTTTGGATATCGAGAATCTTGCACAATTCTATGGCCGTTTTGCCACGTTCTGCGAGTAATTCGGATATGCGTTCGATGATTTCCATAATACACCTCCAAGTGCATAAAATTACGCAAATACGAGGTAAAATCTTTACAAATACGCAAATTCGTGCTATAATATAACCATGAAACAAATAATTATTCGTGGTTGCGAGCCTATGATTTAAAATTTGTTTCATACCGAGTGCGCGTTTGTAATAACTCGTATTTGTATTATAACACGCACTCAGAAAAAATGCAAATGCGAATCGCAGATGCAGGAAAGGAGATTGATGTAAATGAGCAATACTACTGTCCCCATTTCTGAATGGTGTAAGGAAATAAGAGTTGCGCTTGCGAAGAAGGAAACAAACCTTCAGAACGTAGCCCAGGAGATTGGTTACAGTTATACAACAATAACCGCTCTCATCAGTGGCCGTATCGTGAAGAAAAATTACCTGGATATCGCAAAGAAAATTAACGAAGTCTTGGAAGTGGATGTACTCCCGGAAAAGCCGCAGCTTCCGTCTGATGAATGGTGTGGAACAGTGCGAGCGAAACTGTATATGAAGAAAATGAATATCAGCGAGCTGAGCAAGTCCATCGGATTCAATCGAGACAAGGTATCGTTAGTATTGAACGGACACGCACTTGATTGGCCAGTGATTGAAAAAATCAATGAACAGTTGGAAGTTGAAGTGCCGGCCGTTCCTGTAGGTACTGATTAAATTATAAGCGAAAGTAAGGTAAATGAGAATGGGACGGAACCCTATAAAAGAAAACCAGAATCCGTATTTTAGAGCCAGAAAACAGGCTGCAGAATGGGATGCGAGGCTGGAAAGTAGAGAAAGAGCATCAGAGCTTATAGGAATTGCGGCATATACGCTCGCAGATTATGAGCTTGGAAATGTAAAAAGAATACCGGCTGATAAGGTTTTAATAATGGCGGATCTGTATAACGCACCTTGGCTCCTGAGCAATTATTGTAAGAACGAATGTCCGATTTGTGGATTTCTTCCACTTGCAACGGAAGAGAAAAATATATGCAGCGTGACGGTGAGGTTGTTAAAAGCCTTGCGAGGAAATGAGCTGGAAGATATGAAAAACCAGCTGCTTGAAATATCCGAAGACGGGCAGATTAGGGATGACGAGGTGGATGCGGTGAGGAAGATTTCGGAATATCTGGATAACATCGCAGAAGTAATAAGTGAATTTAAGATTATGAGCGATAAGGCTCTGAAAGACAAATAGGAGGACACGATGAGAAAGGTCAGACAATTACTGAGAGAAAATTGGATACCGGTTTTAGCTGGGATTTTTCTGACAAAGTGGGCTGTAGATTATGCATATCAAGCGCGGGGTTATAACGCGATAGGGAGTGAATGGTTAGTGTTACCGTTCACCATTTTTATTTTTAACTGGGGAAAAGCCGCGTGGAAAGATTTAAGAGGTGAATAGGTATGTGTGCAGTATGCAGAAAAAATCCATGTGACAGTAGATGTCCGAACGCAGAAGAGCCGAAATCCATATATACGTGCGAATGGTGCAATGAACCGATTTATGAAGGCGATAAGTATATGGATACTTCGGAAGGTCCGGTTTGTAAAGACTGCATAGAAGGTATGAGCGTTGTAGAGTTTTGTGAACTGATTGGAGAATCGTTCAAAATAGCGGAGAAGGAGGAAGAATAGAATGGCAGATCAGACAGGAATGCAGCCGGCAGCACCACAAGCGGCACCAGCTGTTCCGGTAGTAAAACAGGTAAAGGAGTTGCTTTCCCAGGACAAAATCAAAGAAAAATTCGGAGAAGTCTTAGGACAGAAAGCTCCTCAGTTTATGGCCTCGATCACTAATACAGTATCAGGAAGCGCACAGCTGAAGAAATGCCCTGCAAATTCAATTATCGGAGCTGCGTTTGTAGCAGCAACATATGATCTTCCGATAGACAGCAACCTTGGATTTGCGGCAATCGTTCCGTATAACGAGAGCGTTTGGAACCCCAGGAAGAAAGACTGGGAGAAGATTCCAAAGGCTCAGTTCCAGATGATGTATAAAGGCTTCATTCAGCTGGCAATCCGGTCGGGATATTACGAGCGAATGAATTATGCAGTTGTATACAAAGACGAGCTGGAATCATATAACCCAATAACAGGCGAGATTAAGTTTACGGAAGATTTCAGTAATTGCAAGCAGAGAGATGCCGGAGATGAAACAAATGTGGCCGGATATTACGCCTGGTTCAGATTGAAGACCGGTTATAGCCAGGAGCTGTATATGTCAAAGAAAGCGGTGGACAATCATGCAAGAAAGTATTCCCAGGCGTACAGATATGATCTGAACAAAGGCAAGAAGTCAAGTAAGTGGACCACAGACTTTGAAGCTATGGCATTGAAGACGGTTATTAAGCTGCTTCTTAGCAAGTGGGGAATTTTATCAGTGGATATGCAGAGAGCCATCCAGGACGATCAGAAGACATATGACGAAGAAGGAAATGGAACCTACGGCGATAACAAGTCGGATTCAGTTCCGGAATTGGAAGCACAAGATCCGTTTGAGGTAGTAGAGGAAGAACCAGAAGACGTAGATATCGATGCGATGTAGGAGGGATGATACATGGTTTTGACGGCAGAGAATTATTATAGCCAGGAAGCGAACGAAGAATATATGAGTGTATCGCAGTTCAAGGATTTCTGCGGTACATATGGGAAAATGCCTTGCGAATTTACTGCAATGGAAAAGCTGAAAGGAAGATGGGAAGAGCCGAAGTCAAAGGCTCTTATGGTTGGAAGTTATGTGGATTCCTACTTTGAGGGGACATTGGATAAATTCAAGACAGAGAATCCGGATCTTTTCAAGAGAGACGGAACGCTGAAAGCTGAGTTCGTCAAGGCGGATGAAATTATTCAGAGAATCGAGAGAGACAATTATTTTATGAAGTTCATGTCCGGCGAGAAACAGGTCATTATGACGGGCGAGCTGTTTGGGACAAAGTGGAAAATCAAGATGGACAGCTATATTCCAGGCATTGCAATTGTAGACTTAAAGGTTATGGCATCGATCACAAAGCTGGAATGGGTAAGAGATATCGGATATTTGGATTTTGTGCGGTACTGGGGATATGACATCCAGGGTGCAATTTATCAGGAGATTGTCCGCCAGAACACCGGAAAGAAGTTACCGTTTTATATTGCTGGAGCTACGAAGGAAAGCGAACCGGATATTCGGATCATTCATATTACCGACAATTATCTGGCCGAGGCACTGAACCTGGTAGAAATGAATATGGCGAGAGTCCTGGCTGTGAAATCAGGTGATACAGAACCGGATCGGTGCGAATTGTGTGATTGCTGCAGAAAGACAAGAGTTCTGAAAGCCCCTATTTCTATTACGGATTTAACGGCGGGTATTTGATATGGCTGAGAAGAAGTATTACTGGTTGAAAATGACAGACCAGTTCTTTAAAGATAAGACAATAAAGAAGCTGAGGAAGATAGCAGGTGGCGACACCTATACGATTATCTATCTGAAAATGCTGCTGACGGCAATTAAGCAGGGAAACAAAATGTATTTTGAAGGTATAGAAGACGATTTCATGGAAGAGCTGGCGTTGGAGCTGGACGAAGATACAGATAACGTAAAGGTAACAGTAAGCTATCTGAAAAGCAAGGGCCTGATAGAAGTTCTTGGAGCAGACGAAATATTGCTGACGCAATGCGCTGAGATGGTTGGATCGGAAACGGATGCCGCAAGAAGAAAAAGACTGCAGAGAGACCGGGAACGGAATCGGGCAATAGGAACAGATCCGGTGCCTGTCATAGAAGAAAAGTCAGAGGTTGTTGCAGAAGAAAAACCGGCCAAGAAAAAAGCCGAGAATACGATCCAGTTATTTCATCGTTTGGTTGAAGATTACGATATCTCAGAACCTGTTCGAGAAAAGATGGAAGTTTGGTTCCGGTACAAGATGGAGCGAAAGGAATCATACAAGGAGCAGGGAATGAAATCATTGCTCAAGAAGACCGAAAATAGTGAAGGAAGTTACGGAGCGAATGCAATCTGCAATCTTATTGAAGACTGCATGGCGAATAACTGGAAAGGAATTATCTGGAAAATCCTGGAGGAAAGAAAGCAGCAGCGACCGGCAACAAGAACCGAGCAGATACAACAAAGGGTTAGCGAGGTAGATGGCTGGTAATGGAAAGAGAACAGTTCAAGGTTTTAGTGAAGGCTATGAAGGCTGTATATGCACAGCCGACTTTCATTCCGGATCAGGATGCGTTCAATGTATGGTTCGCATTGTTGGGAGATCTGCCATATAAACAGGCAGAGCTGGCAGTTCAAAAGCATATGGCAACTGAGAAATTCCCGCCGACAATAGCAGATATAAGGGAAAAGGCAGAGCAGATCACTTCCGTAAAAGAAACGGAAATGAGTGAGTTGGAAGCCTGGGCGATTGTGCGAAAAGCAATTGGAAGATCAAGTTATTATGCAGAAGAGGAATTTGAGAAATTGCCCGAGGCCTGCAAGATGGCAGTCGGAAACCCAAGCAACCTAAGAGAATGGGCGATGATGGATTCAGACCAGGTTGGAACCGTAGAGCAATCTCATTTTGTAAGAAATTACCGGACAGCGATGCAGAGAATAAAAGAAGACCGAAGAATACCAGAAAAGGTCCGAATGGCAATAGCCGAGGTAAAAAAACAGCAGATGCAGATTGAGGATAGGCAGGAGAAACATAAGTTGCCAATCCAGGAAGAAGATGAAACGAAAGGCGAAATGTCAGAAGAAATTAAGAGAAAGCTGGAGGAATTGCGAGAAAGAATGGGAACAGGAGGTAAGGCATGGAAGGGATGAATAGCCCGGAAACACTCAAGGAGGATGAAGTGCGAAGCATAAGATTTATTATTCCAGGCGTGCCATTTGGTAAGCAGAGGCCGAGAGTGACTGTTAAGAAATATACTGGTAACGATGGAGAGGAAAAGAGATTTGCGAAGGCATATACGCCAGAAAAGACTGTCAATTATGAAAACCTGGTTAAGATGGCGTACAAGGAAGAGGCAAAAGGAAAAAGGTTTAAGGATGGGGATATGTTGGATGTCCGTATCATTGCTTATTACAATATCCCACTGTCCACTAGCAAGAAAAGAAGAAGGATGATGCTGGAGCATAAGATCCGGCCAACAAAGAAACCAGACTGGGATAATATCGGAAAGATCATCTGCGATAGCTTAAACAATATTGCATATCATGATGATAACCAGGTTGTAGATGCACAGGTAAGAAAGTTCTTCTCAGAGCATCCAAGAGTAGAAGTAACAATAAGAAAGGTGGAAGGGTAATGGCAACAGAAGAAAAACAGGCAGTAGTAGAGAAAGCCACAGTAGTTCCGGGCAAAATGGAGTTTAGATTGATTAGCCCGACAGAGAGCAATTTTTTGAAACACATCGAATGGAACAAAGAAGAGCTACTGGCGGCAGTTAGAAGCAAGGTTGCATTGTATGAAGGGATTGTATATACCGAAGAAACAGTTAAATTAGCGAAGAACGATCGAGCGGAACTGAACAATCTTGTTAAGGCAATCGATGAGCGTAGGAAAAAGGTGAAAGAGGTTATCAATAAGCCATACGCAGAGTTCGAGAAGGAATTGAAGGAAATCACTGATCTTATCAAGAAGCAGTCTGCAGAGATTGATGAACAGGTGAAAGCCTTTGAGACTGCAGAAAAGGAAGAAAAGAAAGCAAAGATCATGGAGGCTTACGAGAAAGCCATCGGGAATCTTGCAGAAATCTTGCCATTTAGCAAGGTTTTCGATCAGCGTTATCTGAATAAGACCTGTAAACTGGCATCCGCAATCGCAGAAGTGCAGAAGAAAATTGAACAGGTAAAGACTGATCTTGAAACCATTGAAAGCGTATGCGGAAAGTATAAGTTGAATGCTAAGGATGTATATGTCCGCACCTTGGATCTGTCAAAAGCTATGGCGGAGGAAAAGCGCCTGAAAGATCTGGAAGAAAAACTGGAGGCAGAGCGTATTCAGAAAGAAAAAGCTGCAGAAGAAAGAAGAAAGGCAGAGGAAGCCAGAAAAGCAGAGGCAGAGCGCATCCGTAAGGAAGAAGAGCAGAAGGAAATCGAGAGACAGAAAAAAGCGGAGGAGGAGCGTATTACCGCTGAAGCAGAGAAAAAGCAGAGCGTTCCGGAAATGCTGCAGGACGTTCCAACAGAGCAGGCAGCTGTTTCTGTACCGGAACCGGTAGTTGATCCGTTTGCTCAGACACAGCCGCAGTCGATTCCAGAAAAGAAGTGCAGAGCTAAGTTCTTTGCAATCGGAACCAAAGAGCAGCTGAAGGCGTTAGTTGGATATATGAAGGAAAATGGAATCAAATATGGAAAGGTGGAGTAAGGGATGGACAAATTTATGAAAGCACTGGATTTTGACAGTGATACGCTGGGAAACGTAAAACGAGATATGAATTTCGTTCTGCAGAGATTGATCGGAAACATGATGGAGAAAGGAAGCACGAATGGAAGTTTGACATTGAAAATTGATGTTAGCTTCAATCAGGAATATATTCCGAATTATGATCCTAAAGTAGAAGGCGAAAGCAGGAAAATCAATAAGCCAAGTTTCAAGCATAAAGTCACATCAACCGTGCAGATCACGGACAAAAAGGATGGCAACATGGACACAGAAATGGAACTGGCGTTCGATGAAGATAGCGGCGAGTATGTTTTACAGCCGGTAGCCAATACTGCTCAGAAGAGTATTTTTGACAGCGATTACGAGGAAGATCCGAAACCGGAAGATGAGCAAGAAAAAGAAGAACCAAAGGGAATCCCTCAGTTACCCGGCCCGACAGAAGCAGAAGACGAGGACGTAATCGATGTAGAATACACAGAGACGGATACCGGTCAGGAGACAGATGCAGAACCAGAAGAGGATATTACGGATGAAATTCTGGGAGATGCAGAAAATCCGGACGATATGGATGGCTACGATTACGAAGATCCGGAGGACGAAGTATGAGAATCAAAGAGAAGAGAATGAAGAGTTTCGTCAGCAGAGCAAATGTCCTAGTGCAGGACAAAAAGCATACAGAAGCTATCAAAGCAGTGAGCGATGGAATGAAGTATTATTCAAACAATGTGATTAAAGCAATTTCTCCGTATGCTGCAGCTGATGCAGGGATGATCGTTGTGGTTCTTCGCCATCTGGCCGATGAAATGGAATCAAAGAACGTAGGAGCAAAAGAATTTGCCGAGTGGCTGGATGAGCATACTAAGAAGCCGCCCCTTACAGAAACACAGGTAGTCAAGAAGCCAAATATGCAGTAGGAGGTCAACATGGAAATAAATGTAATTGGCGGAGCATTGTATACGAAGGACGGCAAGAAAATAGCTGACGTTAAAGGTTCTTCTATAATGCTGGTAGATGAGCCATATAAACAGAGAACAATGGAAGCTGTGGAGAATATAGGAAAAACTCATAGTATCACTTGCCAGTTAGCTCCGTATGATATGCGGATGGCATACAGCCTCATGTACGGAATGAAGATCACAAATAATTTCTTAAAGATGCACGGAGGAATTATGGTAAGAAATGCTGCCAGGAGAAAATGTAGAAGGAAGTGAGATGAATGTTTAGTGATTTTAGGAAAGCTTTTGGATTAGATCCTGAGTACAATAAACAGCTTGAAGAAAGTATGCAGGAAGCGGAAAAGAAAGCATTAAAAGAAAAGTGGTGCTGCACCTGCGAGTATTACGTACCGGTTGATCCTAACCTTCCTGGATTTGTGGTCGCATATCCAGAGTGCGAAAAAGGCAGAGATCCAATGCAAAGCTGCGAAGAGTACAGAAGGAAAGGGTACGCAATTCGCAATAGTTCATGGGCCGATCGGATACGAGAGAGATTTATGAGAAAGGAGTAGAGATGGTACTGGTTACTATATGCGTTACGGCAATAGGAACGCTTATAATTGAGCGTGTTGCCAGAAAAATTTATTCGGAGACCAAGGAAAGATACGAAGCCAGAATAGAAGACCGAAAAAATGGGTTTGCATATGGAAAATATCTGGACAATATAGCTTATGCGTATGGAATGAAACGCAAATTTTTTGAGCCAGACAAAGAATTTAGAGCGAGGATCTTGGAACAGATAAGGGGAATATAGGATGGCAACGAGATATATTATGACGCATGAAGTGATCCGGCAGGAAGAGGCTAGATTACTGAGAAGATTTGAAGCATATCCGGTGAATGGAAGGAAGACCAACACAGGAACAATAAAGATGATCCGGAAAGAAATTGGAAATATGACATTCAGAATTGCCAGAAAATGCAATGTGAGTGTGAATTATCCTAGATGGAGCATCCAAGGAAAGAAAGTGGTGCTGGGAGAACCTTCGATCCTGCTTCCGACATTGAGATATGTGAGCTTTGAGGAACTGAAGGCAATAGAATTAGGCTACGAAGGAGGCGTGCAATGATACCGAGATGCAAAGAGTGCCAAAATGCAAAGATGCAAGATATGAATGGAAGGCCCAACCGATGGTTTTGCGAACACCCAAAAGTAAGGGATTACGTCAGCTGTCCTGCAGATACAATGATTTGCAAAGGAGAAAGACACTCAACAGAGATAACGATTAAGACAAGCCCAAGATGGTGTCCAAGGAGGAAGAAAAAAGAATGAAGCAGGATAGCGCAGGACAATTCAGCCAATGCAATAGATGCGGAGCAAGAATTATGTGGGTGAAAACAAAGGCAGGAAAGAATATGCCGGTAGATCCCCAGTTCGTAGATTTCAAGAAGATTAAGGGCGGTAAGGAAAGATTGGTACTTCCTAATGGAGAAGTTGTGGCCGGAGAAAGATGCAAGGCGAAAGAAGCGGATGGCTACGGTTACATTTCTCATTTTGCGACATGCCCTGGGTACAGGAGGTAGAGGATGTTACATGAGCTGAAGACATATCCAAAATATTTCCAGGAAACAATCGAAGGCAATAAGCTATTTGAAATCCGGAAGAATGATCGCAATTTCCAGGTTGGAGATGTGCTAC
>ERZ773187.2255-NODE-2255-length-12656-cov-5.666534_pt1 | contig 12656 bp, 18 predicted proteins | sample MGYA00511242_ERZ773187 | MGnify/ENA primary metagenome ERZ773187 (study PRJEB29015, sample SAMEA2737744) | human gut metagenome | biome: human gut; feature: human-associated habitat; material: faeces | place: China | collected 2012 ... | reverse complement strand
TACGACAAAGCTCAATAACTGTGTGCTCACCATTTCGCTGAAAGATGGGAGCTTGAACGTGCAGTTTGACCCGGATGCTGACGCCGCGGTGGACACCCCGTACACACTGGATATGAAGCTCGATATTTATGAGGAGGAAAACAATGGCTGAGAAGCGATTGATTGAAGCCAATGAACTGATGGCGAGATTTTCCTGCAAAGAGCGCTTGGTGCAAGCACACAGCGCTGCAGCCAGTGCGGCTTACAAAGATGCTCAGAAAACGGTAGCGACTGCGCCCACTGTAAGTGGGTGGCCGAAATGGCGGAATCCTGAAACGGATCCGCCGAAAGTCGAAGAAGATGTGCTGATTCTGTTTGAAACCGCCTGCGGCGGATATGGGATTACGACAGCGCACTATGAAGACGGGAGCGTTTTTTTACAAGATAGCGTATGGTATTGGGAAGACCTTCCCGATTGGGGGACATACGACGAGGAGCGGGACGACTACAAAATCCCGAAAGGCTGGTGGGAATACCGCCACTTCAACCAGGATGACGTTTACAATAACCGTGTAGATTCTCCCGTGGTTGGGTGGATGCCTTTGCCGCCGAAGGAGGTAGTGAAAAAATGAGAACGCTTAACGCTGACCAGCTGAAAGCTGTGCTGAGCATGGAAAGTTCACTGGGACATATTCACACGCTGGCAGATGTCGAAAATACGATTGACTTTCTTGCCAAAGAAGAACAGGAAGTCACAAACGGTGTAGAAAAATTCAACATTTTCGATACCATGTGGTCAAGGAAAATTCAGGCGGCGTTTCCGCAGTCGTTCGTGAATATGCAAAATGAACTCATTTTCAGCCTGAGAACTGATTCCGGCTTCAGTCTGAAAGATGTGACCGACGAAACCCAGCTGAAAGCAAAAATTCTGGAGTGGCTTACGCGGACTGCAATTAAGGCAGTTTCGCCCAAGGAAAGAAAACTTCATTTTGAGGGCATCAACAAGCTGCTGGGTACGAATTTTACGTTAGAGGAAATGACGGACATCTATACATATCTCGGAAATGGAATCAATCACGACCTTTGCGTGAAGTTTGTGGAGAGCGGCTACGACATGACGATGATTCAAAAAGAAGGGTGAGCAAATGGATAAGCAAAAGATTAAGAGTGTTCCGAGGCTGACGACCGACAACCCGGTGGACAATTTTCAGACTGCCCTCAACTTTACTGACGTCAGCGAGGACGGCTGGGTATGGCTGCGGCAACCTGAAATAGCGCTGACCGAGTACGCGCGGCAGCTCGTCAAGGGCCATGGCAGCAGCATCGACCTAGACTGCAACGATATGGAGTTCTCCGAAATCCTGACCGACCACCTCTTCGACGACCCGAAGCAGAGCATCGATGGCCTGATCGCGGAGCACTACACGATCTTGTGGGCCTATGCGACCCTGCGGGAAAAGCTCAAATGGTACGAGGATGCAGGCATCCCGGCCATTCCTGATTATGGCCTGAATACCATCCGGCGGGCGATCAATCGGTACGGCACCGCCCCTCAGCTCCAGATGGCGATCAAGGAAATGTCAGAGCTCACGAAGGCAATCTGCAATCTCCAGCGGGCCGTAACCTTCAACTACCGCAACGGTGCGAAGATCAAGGTTGCCCACGAGAGCGTCAGGGAAGAAATCGCGGATGTTTACATCATGCTGGCGCAGCTCGTTGAGATCGTCGGCAAGCCTGAAGAGGTACAGCAGATCGTGCTCGAAAAGCTCGAACAGCTCAAAGGCGACCTGGACGGCGGGGAGGTGCAAAGTGAGTAAAGCTGTTTTACTGAGCATCCGGCCCAACTGGTGCAAGAAAATCGCAAACCTGCGGAAGACGGTTGAAATTCGCAAAACTGCGCCAAACCTTGAAGTGCCGTTCAAATGCTACATCTACTGCACAAAAGCTCCAAAGAAACTCATTACGATTTTCAGAGATGGCGAAGAATCGTATGATGGAGAAATCTATCACGGAAAGACCAAGTTTATCACATGGGACGGCATTGGTGTGCCAGATGATATAGACAGCGCCATGCAGATGGTTATTGGCGAGTTCGTCTGCGATGACATCCGACGCATTGGACCTGAATACTGTGTCGTCAAAGAAGATATCGAATCTGCAATTTCTGGAAGCTGTCTCACAGTACCGCAAGTCAAAGACTATGCCGGATGGAAGTCCGGGATGAGTTATGCAGATTTGAAAGACTTGTATGGCTGGCACATTTCCGACCTGAAAATTTACGACCGCCCACGACCGTTAAGTGATTTCACAAGACTGCGGGCAACAAAATTTGGCTATGAGCCTGTAGAGATTCGGCGTCCACCGCAATCCTGGTTTTATGTGGAGGATGCAGAATGTACGTCATGAACAAAAAATGGGACTCTATCACGAACATTGCCCAGTGCACCAGCGTGTATGTGAGCCCCGAACACGAAATCAAGGCGGTTCCTACGGGTGGCGGCGCGGTATATCGTCTGGGTCAGTACGAAACGGCAGAAATTGCCCGCGCTGTGCTGAATGATTTGTATATTCACGTTGCGACTGGTTGCACCTACCAGATGCCGAACGACCAGAGAGCACTGGTTCTGGCTCGCGGCATGGGCGATGAACGGCCTGAAAAGTTTGCTGGGAACGGCAAGAAGCCGGTGCGTAGGGGAGGATCCTGATGGAGAAAAAAGGTACGGTTCTCCCGTGTCCTAAATGCGGGAGCGGCTTTTTGGCATGGGGCAAGCCGTTTAGAAGCGCGACGCCGAAACTTGTCGTACTGTTAGGGCGGCATCGCAGAATTGTCTGTTGCGTGATGTGCGGATACTATGCGCCCCTTGAAAAAATGAAACAAAGAGGAACGGAAAAATGAATCTGATTCGTGAAATCGTACTTAACCCGGTAACGGTGGGTGTGGTCGAGATCATCCTGATCGTGGCCGCATTGCCCATGGCGGGCTGGTCCTGGGCCGTGAATCACATGGCGGGCCCGAAGGTCAAAAATGCAAAGGAGGGCACATGAAAGCACATCTGTCGTTCCTGTGCAATGGTCAGTGTCGGTGGTGCAAGAACTGCTGGGATTGCAGTAAGTACAAAAAAATCCTGGCAAAAATTTTCGGATGCAAAGATTGGAGATGGCAAAACAGATGAAGGACATTCGCCAGCAGTGTGTCGATGAGCAGGACAAGGCCGCACAAATCTTTACTTGGTGCATGGTGGTGGCTATGCATCAGGAAGAAGGCATTGGAGCCACGCGCCTGACCCGGGCTTGTAATGAGATGCGGGCATTTCAAGCCCGCTACAAAAATAAAATCGACTCTGGGAATCGGAGGAAGGCCACTGAAGCTATGCGGGACGTTTTAAGGGGAATCTGTGATTTCACGGTGCGTCTGCCACAGAATCGCGCTCCGCGTAATTATAGGGAAGAACGGCTTCGTATGGCGCAGGACGATGGCGCCGAAATCGCATGGCTGGTTATGGCCGCGACGGCGCATCTGACGTTTGGCTTTGGCAAGGAGCGCCTTGCACGGCTGAAGAAAGAAGCCATAGACGGCTATCGACAGTACATCGGCTGGGTCAAGACAGACGGCGAGGACTGCGCCGAGGAATGGCTGAAGCGCTGTGTGGAACAGGCCTTGCAGGAAGAACTTGAAGTGAACGACATCCAGAGCGGGAGCCACCCGCCAAAGCTGTACTATTCGTCTGGAGTGAACGTGGAAGATATGATTCGCGTGATGAGTGCTGTGTCTGCGAAGATGGCGGCAGAGCGGGGCATCAAGCGTGTGCCACTGGCTGTTTTGAGCCAGAGCGAAATTTCCCGCCGCATGAGCGCAATTTGAGCAAACAAAAAGAGGACTGCTTGCGCAATCCCCCGAGAAAAGCAATTCTATTATACCTAAATTGATGGATTTTGGCAACGTAGAACAGGAGGATGCGCAAAATGACTATCCCGGAAGATATGATGGCGTTCATCGAAGAAACTGCCCGCAAAGCTGCCCGCGAGGGTGCAAAGGAAGTTGTGGCCGAGCAGGCTCGTAAAGCCGCAGGCCGGTGTGACCGCCGGTTGCGGAACACGAAGTTGCTCCTGAAGAACTACCGGATGTTCAAAAAACATTGCACGGGTGCGGTCTATACGGACGAGGCTGGCGAACATGATGGTCGGGAGGAAGAAACCGCACTGGAACTGCTGGACATGATGCTCCAGCGGAACAATGCCATTACGGTTGAATCCATCCGCAACAGCTGCCGGCGCACTAAAATCATGATTCGCCATATCGATGCAATGCTTGGCCTGTACGAAACCTACTGCGCCCAGAGCGACAATGAAGCTCTGAAGCGGGGCCTGCGCATCATCAAGGCCATGTACATTGACGAGACCGCCAAGCCTGTGGAGCAGATCGCGATGCAGGAAAATGTGAGCGCCCGGCAGGTTTACCGCGACCATGATGCAGCGGTGGATAAAATCTCGATGCTGATGTTTGGCATTGATGCCTTGGAGATGTCTTAGTCCGATGTCAAAAAGATGTCATGGACGTGTCACAGCAAAAGTGGTACAATGATACCGTAAAATTCTAATCATAGCGCATTGCCCGCCCGGTTTCGCCACCGGGCGGGTATTTTTATGCCCGGAAAGGAGGAAAAATACCGCCGCTCCCCAATTTGTCCCGCCACGCCAGCGGGGAAAGCAAAGAAGGGAGAAAAAATGAATCAGCAAGTAGTGTATCAGGATATTTCGCAGATCCATCCCTATGAGAACAACCCCAGAAACAACGAAGCGGCTGTTGGTCCGGTAGCCCAGAGCATCAAGGAATTTGGATTCCGGGTGCCCATCTTGATTGATGGAAAAGGCACGATCATTGCCGGACACACCCGCTATGAGGCCGCAAAACGGCTGGGCATGGACAAAGTGCCCTGCATCCGGGTCGATGACCTGACGGACGCGCAGATTAAGGCATACCGCATTGCAGACAACAAGGTGGCAGAGGCATCCTCTTGGAATGATGATGTGCTCCGCGCCGAAATGGATGCACTGCAGGCGCTGGATGTGGATCTGAGCAGCACCGGCTTCAGTGAAGTGGAACTTGATGGCCTGCTCCGGGATGTGGACGATTCCGATTTTGAGGAGTTCTTCACAGAGCCTGTCCAACAGCCGCCCAAAGCGGCCGATACAGACCCGGGCCCCGAAAGCCAGCAATCTGGACAGCCTGCACCCTTTCAGCCCGCTACGGCGCAACAGAGCGGCTCTAAGCTTATCCAATGCCCGCACTGCGGAGAATGGTTTGAAACATGAGGCTGTGTTTGGCGGGAACCTTCCCGTCGGAGAAGATTGTGCGGGAAAACAGGCCGGAGTACGTTCTGGAGAGCTTTTTCTATATCAAGCCGTGGCAGGTCGAGGAAATGCCAAAATGGAAAATGTTTCTGCTCGACAGCGGGGCATTCACGTTTATGCACGGGGTAGAGGCTTCGTCAAAGCCGGTGGATTGGGACGGGTACCTAAGCAGGTATATCGACTTCATCAACCGCCACGATGTGCAGCACTTCTTCGAGTTGGACGTAGATATCATCGTAGGCTATGATGCCGTAAAGCGCATGAGAGCCCGCCTTGAAGCTGAGACGGGCAAGCAGAGCATTCCAGTCTGGCATCGCTCCCGCGGCCTTGACGAATTTAAAAGCCTGTGCAGGGACTATCCCTATATCGGCATCGGTGGCTTCGCAATCAAGCACATTCAGCCCAGCGAGTACGGCTACATCAAACGGCTGGTGCAGTATGCGAACGCCTGCGGGGTGCGGGTGCACGGTCTGGGCTACACCAAAAAGGACGCGGTTGACTTTGGCTTTTATAGCGTGGACAGCACCACATGGACTACACAGGTCAATTTTGGCGGCTTGTCCTACTTCAACGGCTCAGAAATGGTTGTGGTCAGACCCCCGAAGGGCATGATAGGCGCAGACTACCGGATTCGCCGAGAGTATGCGCTGAAAGAGTGGATCAAATACCAGAAGTACCTTGATACGAAAGGAAAATGGCGTGGATAAAGATATCGTATACCGCGTTGAGGATGGCATGGACAGAGAAAAAATTCTCTGCACCACCTACCAGATGCGGAATTTTTATATGCAGTTCAGAGACGGTTTCTTCACCAATCTGGACGTAATGAACTATATCCAGCACCTTGCCGCCGCCCACATGGCGAAAAAGGGCATGAACGTGCTGGATGTGTGCTGCGGCCGCTCTCTGATGCTCCCGCTGCTGCGCTACTACGCAAAGGATATTGCATCCTATACCGGCGTAGACATCAGTAAAGCGAACATCAAAGAGGCTATGCGCGGCGCAACCGCAAAGAACCTTGAACCTAAAGATCTGACTTCCTACTACCCGTTCCGGGTGGGTTGGAAGCTGGGCAACGTTGCTGAGATGTCGAAAGTCATCCCGGCGGGGTTTGCCGATTTTGTGATTTACACCTCTGCCATTGAGCATATGCACCCTACGGACGGCGCAAAAAGCCTTGCAGAATGCTACAAGGTGATGAAGCCGGGTGCAAAGATGTTTCTCTCCTGCCCGAACACCCCGGGCAATGGGTATCAGACCCAGTATCGCGCACATGTCTATGAGTGGGGCTACGATGAACTGAAAGCCAAGCTGGCCGAAATCGGATTCAGCATTGTGCAGGAGGTGGGACTGGTCACCAGCGTCCGGGAGATGGACGAGTTCTATTCCAAGCAGGAACCGGCGCTGCGGGACTTCTACACCCGTATGAAAGCCTATGTCCCATCTGCATTCCTCACAGCCTTTATGGCAATTCCGTTCCCGCGTGAAGCAAAAGAACTCCTGTTCATCGTTCAGAAGCCGAAAGGAGAAGAAAACAATGGCTAAGTTTGAAAATCGCTACGGCGTGCGTAAAATCGTCTATAAGCAGAAATGCCGGTGCTTCTGCCCCATCGGAAAGACAGACTACACCAATGAATTTACTGTGACCATGGAGCCGGCAGAGATTATCCCGGACTACTGCGAAATCGACAAGTTCATCCGTGAATGTCTGGAAGGTGAAAATCTGGTCATCGAGGAAGCAGCCAGCAAGCTGAAGAAGAAGCTTGTTGAGGACGTGCACCCCAGTTGGATCATGGTCGAATCTGCGGTGAACGACGCATCCCATGGCAATGTGGTCGTTATGGTATGAGGGGGGCAGGGGATATGAGAAACACCAAAGCCCTATGCCAGACCGCAGTTGTCGCGGCTCTATATGTCGCATTAACCACCCTGAACCCGCTGTCATGGGGAGTTATCCAGTTCCGGGTGGCCAATATGCTGTGCGCTCTCCCGTTCAAGGATAAGCGGTACGCCCCGGCGGTTCTGCTGGGGATTGCAATCGCAAATGCAACGAGTCCTTTCGGCCCGGTCGATGTGCTCTTTGGCCTGCTGGCTGAGGGGACTGCATACGCACTGGTGGTCTGGGGGCCGTGGAAAAGGCTGGGGATTCTGTGGAAAGCAGTCATCCTCTCCCTGTCCGTGGCTCTCTTCATCGGCGTGGAACTGTCTGTGATGGTCGGCGCGCCGTTCTGGTTGACAAGCGCTGGCCTGTTCGTGGGCACATTCCTGGCCGTGGAACTGGGAAATTTGATGATCTCCAAAACCGCTCTCGCAAAGGTGGTGTGAGAGGGGCGCGGCGCTGGCTCTGCAAAGGGCCGGCGCTTTTTCTTTGGAACAACACAACAGCCCGGGCAGATACCGGGACAGAAAATGAAGAAGGATAGTGGTGGCGATGTAGATGGAAACGCGAGATAAGGCGTTCACCCTTTATAAGAAAGGGATGGGATGCACCGAAATCGCAAAGAAGCTGGGCGTATCGCTGAACACTGTGAAATCGTGGAAGAAGCGCTATTGGGATGCACAAAAGGGTGCACCCAAGAAACGCACCCCGCCGCACCCCAAGGGTGCATCTTCCAAGTGCACCCAGAAAGCTCCGCAGGATGGCAAGCCAAAGTCGGGCGCACCGCTGGGTAATGTCAATGCAGTTGGCAACCATGGAGGCGCGCCGCCGGGTAACCAGAATGCCTTGAAACACGGTGGCTGGTCTGCGGTGATGTTTGGTTCTTTTTCAGAGGAAAACCAAAAAGCCATTCAGGACTGCACGAAAGACGTTGATGCAGAAGACCTGTTGATACAGGAACTCCAACTGCTGACCGCCCGGGAAGCTTTTCTGCTTCAACGTATTTCCGCTGTTCAAGAGAAAAAACAGCACATTCAGTCGGTGCATACCTCCAAGTCTGGCAGATTGTTTACTCGCTTGGACGAGGACAAGGAAAAAGAAGCCCGCGACAAGGAGGCTTACATTGAGCGGATAGATGCTAAAGTCGATCGGGAAGAAAGGCTCCCCGGCACCACCGTGGAAACATCAACCACCGTCGAATCAAGCTACCTTATCGTGGAACGCTTAGAGCGGCTATTGACCGATGTACAGCGCCAGAAGTCCAAGGTGATACAACAGCTTGCCGACCTACGCAGAATGAGCAACAGCGGCAAGAATGAGCTGGTAGACGATTGGGTCGCGGCGGTCGAGGCGGCAGACACGGAAGTGGAGGATGCGGACGATGGCACTGAGACAACGTGAAGTCTTTGCCAAGCGGATCCCGCTGTACCGTAAAGACCCTTGCTTGTTCTTCAAAGAGGTCACTGGCTTCAAGCCTGATCCGTGGCAAAAAGAAGCCGCCACAGCTATTGCACAACACCGCAAGGTTTCGATTCGCTCAGGACAGGGCGTTGGCAAGACTGCTTTTGAAGCGAACCTAGTCCTTTGGTTTCTGTCCTGTTTCCCGTATCCGCGCGTGGTGTGCACGGCTCCGACCCGCCAGCAGTTAAATGATGTCCTCTGGGCTGAGATTGCCAAGTGGCAGGAACGCAGCCCCGTCTTGCAGGCTATGCTTGTGTGGACAAAGACTCGTGTTTACATGAGAGGACATGAGAAACGCTGGTTCGCCGTGGCTCGCACAGCCACCAAGCCGGAGAATATGCAGGGCTTCCACGAAGACAATATGTTTTTTGTGATAGACGAGGCATCTGGTGTTGCTGACCCCATCATGGAGGCTATACAGGGCACGCTTTCCGGCGATAACAACCGCTTACTGATGTGCGGAAACCCAACGCAGAACACTGGCACATTCCACGATTCGCATACCGTGGACGCCCAGTCCTACTACTGCATGAAGGTGTCCAGCAGGGACAGCCCCCGCACGAATAAGCAGAATATCGCTGACTTGGAGCGGAAGTTCGGCAAGAACAGCAATGTAGTCCGTGTCCGTGTTGACGGAGAGTTCCCGGAGAATGAGGACGATGTCTTTATTCCGATGGCACTCGCCACAAAGGCTGTCAATACTGAACCTCTGGAACATTGTGCTCCAGTCAGGATCGCCATCGGGTGTGACGTTGCCCGCTTTGGCAACGATGATACGGCCATTGCACAGAACATTGATGGAGATATCCAAAAGCTGGTCACACGCCACGGTCAAGACCTGTACGCTACGGCAGACGATATCATTGCGATATATAAAACCCTGCGTGCAGCGTATCCGCAGTACCGCGGTCTTATTTATGCGGTCATTGATGACACCGGCGTTGGCGGAGGTGTGACCGACATACTCAACCGAGAAAAGATTCGGCAGAAGCTAACCAAGCTGATGGTTGTACCGGTAAACTTCTCCAGCGCTGTGCCGGACAAGGAAGCCGCCGGGCGCTATGCAGATATCGCAACGTGGATGTGGGCGGTCCTACGGGATATGGCCACGGCGGGCACCCTGCACATCCCGAACGATTCAACCCTGATAGGGCAGCTTACCACCCGCAAATATATCTTTAGCGGTGCTCCTGCAAAGTTGAAGCTTGAAAGCAAGGATGCCTTGAAGAAGCGTGGCCTGACCAGCCCTGACCGCGCTGATGCGGTAGCCCTTGCGCTGTATGAGGGCGGCATCTTTGATATTCGCAACCTGATAGCATAAAAGCATAGCCGGAAAGGAGAAAAGGTGAAAAAAGTTATTCCCGGCAAAGTCAAAACACAACTCCGCCTTGACGGCTATTACAATGTGCTCAACAAATACGGCACCCAGCACGACAGCACCGAGTATTACCAGTGGGCATCCGGCACCGCTGTGAGCGATGCAGAACTGGCAGACTTGTACGCCGGCAACGGCTTGTTTGCAACCATCATTGATGCCCCTGCGAACGATGCTACCAAAAACGGCATTGACCTTGGAATCAAGGACAAAGACCTGCAAAAGCAGTTGGACGACCGCCTGCAGACTATACACTATCAAAGCAAGCTGTCAAAGGCGCTTCGGTGGGCCCGGCTGTTTGGTGGTGCTGCTGTCGTTATGCTGGTGGATGATGGTCGGCTCTTGCAGGAACCGCTGAACTGGCGGGATGTGCACGGCGTTGATGAATTGCTGGTGTATGGCCGGAATGAAATGTTCCCGCTGTGGATCAACGGGTATGAGAACAATCCGGACGATGAAGACTACCGCAAGGGCGGCACCGGCATCCCGGAGTATTATCAGGTAAGCAGCGTGTACGGCAACTACACCGTGCATTCTTCCCGTTGCCTGATTTTCCATAATTCCGACATCCCAGAAGGATCTACGCTGGCCAACCTCTACAGGACGTGGGGCATCCCGGAGTATATGCGCATCCGTGAGGAATTGAGGAACGCAAGCATCGGACCGGGCTATTCCATTCGCCTGCTGGAACGGCTGTCTATGGCAACCTACAAGATGAAGAACCTTGCCAATGTGCTTTCTACGGCAGACGGTGAGGATGCAGTTCTTCAGCGTATGGAAATGCTTGACCTTGCCCGCAACCTGCTGAATATGGTCTTTATCGACGCAGACGGCGAGGATGTCGGCATTCAATCCCTGTCTGTGGCGGGTGTTAAAGACATTTTGGACAATGCCTGCGCTATGCTGTCCGCTGTGAGCCATATTCCGCAAACGCGGCTCTTTGGCCGCTCTCCGGCGGGCGAGAACGCAACCGGCGAAAGCGACCTTGAAAATTACAAGGAGTTCGTGGGCGGCATCCAGTCCGGCGATTTGCGCGACAACACCCGGACACTTGTGGAACTTGTCCTGCGCGGCATGACATGGAGCGGCGAAATCAAGGAAGTGCCGGAGTATACCGTCACTTACAAGAGCGCATGGAGCCCGTCTGACGATGAAAAGGCAACGCAGGATCAGGCGGTGGCAGCAGCCCAGCTTGCCAGAGCACAGGCCGCATCCACATACGTCACAAACGGAATCTTGGAGGCTACCGAGGTCCGCCGGGCACTGGTGCAGGATGAGCAGTTCGACCCCGAAAACATCCTCACGGAAACAGACCTCAATCAGGAACAAGATTGGGGCTTGACGGATGCCAGAGGGCAGATTCCTACATCTGGCGATTTCAGCCGGCAGGAGAATCCCATTGTTACAGATGAGGGCGATTGCGGCTATGTGGCAGGCTTTGTCCTGAACGATGGCAGAATCCTTTGCGGCAGGCGTTCCGATGGTCAGGGATGGTGTGGCCCCGGCGGTCACATCGAACCGGGAGAAACGCCGAGTGTGGCATTCCGCCGGGAAGCAAAGGAAGAGTTCAATATTGACGTAGGGGACATTACCTATCTAGGTAACTGCAAGGGCAAGCCGGATGAGGCACTTCCCGTTCAGATCTATCTCGTCAATGGCTTCGATGGCGTTCCTCGGTGCGACCAAAAGGAGATGTTCACGGCAACATGGATGCCCCCTGAACAGATTTTGAAGCAGGATGTGCCAGGCGGGCTGGTGTTTGAACCGTTTCTCAGAAGCGTGAAAGAGTACCTTGACCAGCTGGGCATTACGCTGGATGATTTTGACGAGAGCAAGCACAACCGCGATGAAGATGGAAAGTTCTCCAATTCTGGCGGCTCTACATCATCAAAAGATGCATCGAGCAAGGAAAATTCATCAAAAGACTTGAATGATTCTCGAAGTCATGCTAAAATAAATTCTAACGCAGTTTCGGCAAAAGGCGCGAACACTTTCAAGGTGAAAGGATTCCCCAACAAGCAGAAGCTGAACAACCACTGGCAGAATGGCAGAACCCACGCCGCTGAGTACGCTCCCGATGGCATTACGACAAAGGAACAGTACGAAAAACGGGCGGTTCAACTTTTGGAAAGCTCGTGCGGAAACGGCATAAAAGGCTACAAGACAAAAGAGGGCCTTGTGTGCCGGTATGACACGAAGAAAAATGACTTTGCAAAAGGTTCCCCAGAGAAGGGTGTAAGGACGATGTTCAAGCCTGACGATGGGGAAGATTACTATAAACGTCAGCTTGAATTGGAAGGAATCGAAGATGACTGAGAAAATCATCTGCCCGGTATGTGGGCAGCATAGCTTTGATGAAGACAACGATTTTGAGGAATGCCCTGTGTGCGGCTGGGTGAATGATGGCGTACAGAGAGCGGATCCTGATTATCGCGGCGGTTATAACCGCATCAGCTTGAACGAAGCTAAAAAGAAGTTTGCCGAAGGCAAAAAGGTGTTTGACTAAAATATTGGCATTGAGAGCCTTTGCAGGTGACGTGAAAGCGTCCCTCGCAAAGGCTCTTTTTGTTTGCAGTCATAGCTCAGTTGGTAGAGCGCCTGCCCTCCAAG
>ERZ773187.2254-NODE-2254-length-12659-cov-4.215249_pt1 | contig 12659 bp, 15 predicted proteins | sample MGYA00511242_ERZ773187 | MGnify/ENA primary metagenome ERZ773187 (study PRJEB29015, sample SAMEA2737744) | human gut metagenome | biome: human gut; feature: human-associated habitat; material: faeces | place: China | collected 2012 ... | reverse complement strand
GGTCGGGATGGGATGCACCCGTCCGCCCGCCATGCGGATAAACGTAAAGTAGTTCGGGTAATAGGGCTCCGGGATGAGCACTTCGTCGCCCTCGTCCAGAATGCACAGCATGGCCATGAGCAGCGCTTCGCTGCCGCCGGTGGTCACGAGGATGTCCTGCGTTTCAAACGAGGCGCCGATGCGCGCATAATAGGCGCGGATGGCCTCGATCAGGACGGGGATGCCGGGGGATTCGGCATAGGCAAGCACGTCACGCCTGCCGGCCTCAATGGCTTCAAAAAAGGCGGGGGGCGTCTGGATATCGGGCTGGCCGATATTCAGCTGGTGGATACGGATGCCTCGCTGCTGCGCAGCGACCGCGTAGGGGTAGAATTTACGGATGGGAGATTGGGCACAGTCGCAGATTTTCCGGGAGAGCTTCATAATCACACCTCTGGTCAATTAAAATTTTGCAGGGAGGGATCTTTCGATGCTCGGGGTCATGCTCGGGCAAGGATGCGCTCCACAGCGTCGGTCTTCTCCCACGGCAGGTCGAGGTCCGCGCGGCCGAAGTGGCCATAGGCAGCGACCTGCTGGTAGATCGGACGCCGAAGGTCCAGACTGCGGATGATCGCCGCCGGGCGCAGGTCAAAGCACTCGCTGACCAGCTCACTCAGGCGGGCGTCGGACAGGCGGCCCGTTCCGAAGGTGTCGACAAGGACGGAGACGGGGCGGGCAACGCCGATGGCATAGGCCAGCTCGATCTGGCACTTGGCGGCAAGACCTGCCGCCACAAGGTTCTTGGCGACGTAACGGGCCATATAGGCCGCGCTGCGGTCGACCTTCGTCGGGTCCTTGCCGGAGAAGGCGCCGCCGCCGTGGGCCGCGTAGCCGCCGTAGGTATCCACGATGATCTTGCGGCCGGTCAGGCCGCTGTCCGCCGCCGGGCCGCCCACAACAAAGCGGCCGGTCGGGTTGACATAAAACTTCGTATCCCCATCGATGAGCCGCGCAGGGAGGGTCGGGCGGATGACACGCTCGATGACGGCCTCACGCAGGTCTTTGATCGGGACGCTGTCGGCATGCTGGGTGGAAACGACGACGGTATCGATGCGCTCCACGCTGCCGTCCTCGCCGTACTGCACGGAGACCTGACTCTTGCCGTCCGGGCGCAGCCAGTCGAGCTCGCCGGACTTGCGAACGGCAGACAGCTTCATGGCAAGCTGCTGGGCATAGGTGATGGGAGCGGGCATCAGCTCGGGCGTTTCGCTGCAGGCGAAGCCGAACATCATGCCCTGATCGCCCGCGCCGAGGGTGTCGGCATCGTCAAAGGAGCTGTTCACGCCCATGGCGATATCGCCGGACTGCTCGTCGATGGCGGTGAGTACCGCGCAGGTATGGCCGTTGAAGCCGGACTCCGGCTTATCATAGCCGATGCGGCAGATGGTATCGCGGGCCACATGGGGGATGTCCACATAGCATTCCGTGGAAATTTCGCCCATGACCATGACCATGCCGGTCGTGGCACAGCATTCACAGGCGACACGCGCCTTGGGGTCCTGCGCCAGAATAGCGTCGAGCACGCCGTCGGAGATCTGATCGCAGACCTTGTCAGGATGCCCCTCGGTCACGGATTCGGAGGTAAAGATTCTTTTTTGCATCTGGAGGTTCCTTCTTCCCTGAAATTTTTGTATGCTTCTAACCTTCTCGATACAAAAAAGCGCCCTGCTGTCGACAGGGCACAAGGTTTTTGTCCTCATCTGTCGATAAAATCGCTGGAATTGGCACCTTGCAAATGCAGGTTGTCGGGCTTCATCGGGCCAGTCCCTCCGCCACTCTCGATAAGGTTATTGCATTGTGTCACTATCATAGCAGAATTCCGGAAAAAGTCAACAGGCTTTCAGGTTTTTTTCCGCACGCCGCACGTCTCGGATACGATAAAGCGCGGCCGGTCCTGAATTTCCATATAGATATTGCCGAGATAGTAGCCGATGATGCCGAGGCCGACCATGATCAGGCCGCTGAGGAACAGCAGCAGGATCACGGCGCCCGTCAGGCCGGTGACGACACGGCCCATGGCCAGACGCACGATCGACACGATGCCGACGATAAGCGCAGCCAGGAACGACGCCGCGCCGCAGCCCGTGATGAGGTGCAGCGGCAGGGACGTGAAGGCCGTGATGTTGGAAAGCGCATATTTGATGAGCAGCCATGTCGACCATTTCGACTCGCCTGCGGCGCGCTCACGCACCTCATAGGGCACCTCCGCCGTGCGGAAGCCGATCCAAGACGACAGGGCGCGGAAGAACGCGCGTTTTTCCCGCATGGACAGCAGTACGTTCACGGCCTTGCGGTCGAGCAGCTTGAAGTCCGAGGCGCGCGTCATGTCGATGTGCGTCGCCTCGCTGATAAGACGGTAGAACGTCTTCGCGGCCACGCGGTGAGCCAGCGACTCCTCACCGCGGTCCGTCTTCACGCCCTCGACGACCTCGACGCCCTGCTCCCACAGCCGGTACATCTCCACGAGCTTCTCGGGCGGATGCTGCAGGTCGCAGTCGATCACGGCGACACAGTCGCCGTCCGCCGCCTGCAGACCGGCAAAAATGGCTGCCTCCTTGCGGAAATTGCGCGAAAAATGGACGCCACGCACGGTATCCCGGTGCTCGGACTCGGCGCGGATCTCCGCCCAGGTGGCGTCGCGCGAGCCGTCGTCGATAAAGATCAATTCGTGCGGGATCCCGGCGCGCGAAAGAATGCCGTCGATCTGCCCGGCGGCCGCGGGGACCATTTCCTGCTCATTAAAGGCAGGGATCACAACAGAAAGCATCTGTCTCACCTCTTTTTATAACTTTGATTATTTTACCGCGAAAGAGAGACTTTGTCAATCGCGCCGGTTGCGTCCGGCGATATTCCGTGATATACTAGCTGCAGAATATTTCCCCCAAAATGTGCTTGTACTGCGGACAGGAGGCAACCATGAAGAAGGTTCTGATGCTCGGAACGGGCGGCACCATTGCCTCGGAGGTCACGCCGAGCGGCCTTGCCCCGGCGCTCACCTCGGCGGAGCTGCTGCGCTGCGTGCCGGAGATCTCATCTCTGTGCAGCGTGACCTGCGAAGAGCTGTTTTCCATCGACTCGACGAATGTGACTCCCGCGCACTGGCTGACGATCGCCCGCGCCATCCGCGCCCACTATGAGGAATATGACGGCTTCGTCATCGCCCACGGCACGGACACCATGGCCTATACAGCCGCGGCGCTGTCCTATCTCATCCAGTATTCCCCCAAGCCCATCATCCTGACGGGCGCGCAGAAGCCCATCGTGTTTGAAAACACGGATTCCAAGACGAATCTGGCCGATGCGTTCCGCTGCGCCGTGTCCGATCTACGCGGCGTGATGATCGTGTTCAACGGCCGCGTCATCCTCGGTACCCGCGCGCGGAAGACCAGAACCGTCAGCCTGCAGGCCTTCTCCAGCATCAACTATCCGGAGCTGGCCGTGCTGCAGAACGGCTTCCTGATGGAATATATCCGCCCGTCCGCCCTTCCCGCGCCCGTGTTCTATGACAAGCTCGGTGAGCGCGTCGCGCTCATGAAAATGATCCCCGGCGCGGACTGCGGCATGCTGTCGTACCTGCTCGAGCATAACGACGCCGTCATCATCGAGAGCTTCGGCGTCGGCGGCCTGCCGTCCTATCAGGGCAGCGGCTTCGAGCGCGTCCTGCGTGAGGCCATGGAGGCCGAAAAGACCATCGTCATGACGACGCAGGTGCAGAACGAGGGCAGCAATCTGTCCGTCTATGACGTTGGCTTCCACCTGAAGAACGATCTCCACCTGCTGGAGGCCTATGATATGACGACTGAGGCCGTCGTGGCCAAGCTGATGTGGATCCTCGGTCAGACACGCGACCCGGCGGAAATTCGCCGCCTGTTCTGCACGCCGGTGTCCTATGACCTGCTGTATCTGAAGCGGGAGGACAAGGCGTGAACCGTGCCGCGGTCGAGGCGCAGCTGGCGGAGCTGCCGCTGGCGGAATATGTCTGGTTCGAAACGGCGGAGCTGGAATTCTCCGAGCGCATCCGCACGGTCTGCCGCGAGAACTGTCCGCGCTATAACAAAACATGGGCCTGTCCGCCCGCCGTCGGCTCCGTGGAGGTGTGCCGGGCGCGCTGCCTGTCCTATCCGCAGGGCCTGCTCATCACGTCGCTGACGGAGGTCGCGGACATCGCGGACACCGAGGCGGCACTCGCCACGCGCGGCCCGCACGAGGAGCTGACGCGGCAGGTCTCCGCCATCCTGCGCGCGCAGGGCGCGGAGGTCTATGGGCTTTCTACGGAATCGTGTGCCATCTGCGCGCACTGTGCATGGCCGGACGGCCCCTGCCGCCACCCGGACCGGATGTTTCCCTGCGTGGAGAGCCATGGCATCGTCGTCACGGCACTGGCCGAGCGCCACGGGATCGAATATCAGTACGGCGGCAATGTCGTCACATGGTTCTCTCTGTTATTGTATCGTGAAACGCCGGACCCGGCATAAACCGGGCCCGGCATTTTTGCTGACTTTCTGTTGGGGAAAATTCCAGATCAAATCGCAGCGGCGCTCCGTGAGCGCCTTGGGCAGCTGCAAATTTGATGGCATTATCACAGACCGAAAATGCCCCCGAATCGTCATTGCGAAGCCCCGAAGGGGCCGCAGCAGCTTGGCAAAAAAGTCCAAGAGGACCTCTTTAACAAGCTGCGTATACCAGATCGTCGCCGTCCCGCTCCGGCAGCTGCCGGAAGCCCAGCGAGCGGTAAAGTCCCTGCGCCCGTGTGTTGGCAGCCTCCACGGCCAGCTTGACCGGCATATCCGGATCGGCCAGCCGGAGCAGGCGGAGCGCCAGCTGCGCCGCCCGCTTTCCGTAGCCCCTCCCCTGCTGCCGGACGTCGAGAAAATAGCTCCAGCTGTATGCATCGGCCCATGCCGTGAAGCACAGAAAGCCGATCGGCTCCCGGCGCTCGTTTTCGATCAGGCAGGGATCGTGATCCTCCGGGGCCAGATAGGCCCGGCCGAGCGAAAACCACACGGGGTTCACAAATTCCCTCTGCTCATCCGTCAGGCGGCAGCCGTCTCCCGCATAGATCAGGTCGTCCCGCGTGGTCATCGGCCGGATGCGGACGAACTCGTTTTCCCATTCCTCCGGCGCGACCCGCAGCAGCTTTTCCCGCAGCGACATCCGATCACTTCCTTGCAAATTTTTCTCCAGTTTATCACAAAATACCCCGCAGGGCAAGACGGAACAGAACCAGTAAAACAGGACAATAGACAAAGTTCCCCTGATGTGGAGCAGCTCCATGTCTTTTTTTGCGATTTTGGTGCGTGTGACCCCGGGACGTTGCCCGACCGAAAAGGTCCCGGAGATTTTCATCCCCTACCGGATTGACATGGAGAACCCCCCGCGCTATAATGGAAATACCATAAGGAGTGCGCGAGGGACAGCCCCGCTGACCGCACAGCAACCTACCGGATGGCAAGGTGCTAAAGGCTGAACGATGGGTCATACAGATTTCAGAGACCCGTCGGACGATGGGTCTTTTCTTTATGGATCAATTGATCACGGGAGGATCATCCTATGGAAGAAAAGACATTGAAAATCGGTGGTGGGAAACCGGAAGCATTTCTCGTCTGTGATAAATCTTTGGCTGACTGCAAAGCGCCATTCTTCAATTGGCTGCAGGGCGAGGACTTCACCTTCGGAGGTTACCACGGTAATTACGGGTGTTGGTGGGTACATATAAATATCACCCGCAAGCAGTATGCTTATGGTATGCCGGGGGTCAGTTTGGCTCTGCCGATTGGAAATCACGCAATCACGATTGATGAGTTCAAAACAATCTATGCCATCTTTAAGAAGTATGAAGGGAAGGAGCTGTTCACATTCAGCAATGAGCGGTTTGATTATGATGCCTGATCAGCGGTCGCTGAGGTCGTGGTGGATCTTGGCCTGGCAGGATTGACAAAGGCTCATGCGGTTGTCCCTCGCGTGGGTACCGCCTTTGGAAACGGGCAGATAGACGCCGATATAACGCTTGTTGCTGAAATGAAAAAGCCCCGGTGCGGAGCAGGAAACCTGAAGCGCACCGGGGTAGAACGAAAATCCATAGATTCGATTCCTGTCACCGATTTTCTTACAATAAACGGTGACAATTCTCGTTTTCATGCTTTTCGGGTAGACTAATGAGAAAATACTCGGAGGTAAATCCACAATGAAGGGACGACTGCTCACGGCGGCGGAGATCGCCGAATTCAAGGAACATCTTATCGGCAGCCGCTTTCTGGATATAAAAACGCCGAAATTGATACAATTTAATTATTTCTCCGCCGATTTTGCCGCTTGAGGGGTAAGTTGCGGAAGTCGGGGTATCCCGGCTGTTTTTCTTGGTAGAAATGTTCATACTTCGCCGGTATAATAGACGGCGGGAAAACAGGAATTTGTACAGATCAGGAGTAATTTAATGGATGTAAAAGAGTACCTTCAGAATCCATGTGGAACTCTTTCGATTCCATATTGGAAGGCCAAAACACTGGCCATTCCCGATTCAATGAGAATCATTCATTGTAGTAATTGGAATAGACAGTATGGCAATTTTCAAAGATTCTTCAGGATAAAGCATGATTTGAATGATCTGTCTCCGATAGATTATGATTACGACACCTTGTCGATTGATTATCAGGCAACACAACTGTGTGAGATGATAAATGAGTCTTACAAGCATGAGAATATCGTCGTGAGTGAACAAGACATTCTGCAGTGGAAGCAGCACAAGACCTTCCGTGAAGAATTATGTGTATATATAAATGCCGACAATGGAAAAATGGCCGCTTCGGGGATAGCTGAGTTTGATGAGGTTTGTCGGGAGGGTATCATTGAATGGGTTCAGGTGCTTCCAGCGTACAGAGGCAGAGGCCTTGGGAAAAAGATTGTGGATGTATTACTCAATAGACTCAAAAGCATCGGAGCGAGTTTTGTAACGGTTTCAGGGAATCTCGACAACACGTCCAAACCGCTGGAACTGTATAGAAAGTGCGGATTCACAGGTGACGATATTTGGTATATATGTCAAGTATGAGAAACCTCAAGTTATCATTCCAGCATAGAGAGGTAACCACCATGAAGCAAATCACAAATAAGGAATACGAAGAGTGGCAGAAATACAAAGCGGAGAAAGCGAAGGGCCACATCCTGCTGCCGGATACCGTCCGGTTCATCTGCGAGGCCAACGGCTATGACGCAGAAAAGATCGGTCAGCACTTCCTTGAGATCCTCCCGAAGATCTGCCCGCCTGAACAGAGATAACGAAAAACGCCTCCGAGCCGATATGGTTCAGAGGCGTCATTTATTGAAGTACATTGGTTTGATCCTGACGTTCAGAAAATCCATATCGCACACCTCCTTTTTTGCGCAAAAAAAGCCGGACAGGAAACAGACGTCTCAGTCTGCCTCTTGTCCGGCTGCTATTTCTTCAAACAGCTCGCCCTCCGAGCAGGGGACACTCTATCATACCCGCGCACCCGCGCAGGATTGTCAAGCATGGCTTTCCCGCCGCGGGGCATCAGGATCTCAGACGGTAGGTCCTGTTGCGATTTCCGCCCTCGGCGACAACGATATCCTCTGCGATCAGTTCATTCAGATAATCCCTTGTGCGTGATAACTTCAAGCCAATATATGCGGCGATCTCAGCGGTCTTCGCCTCTGCATGATCCGTAAGATATGCAATGATCGTTTCCTTCATTTTCTCGTTTATCACCGATTTTTTATCGCCGATTTTTATCACCGATTTTTTATCGCCGATTTTTTTGAATGTCAGCGATAAGATCGTCCGTTCCGGCTCAAGCTGTTCCGTAAATGTGGGGGCTGCCCAGCCCTGCTCGCGCCAGACGCGGAATATATTCGGGATGCCGCTTCCGGCGCGCTCACCGATATCGATCAGGTTGAACATCTTCAGCATCGTCCCGTTGCGGGGATCGGACACGCCGCCGCTCTTTGCCGCGTCGAGCTCAATGCGGAAGCTGCCGGGGTTGGACATGGTGATGCCGTCCCGCTTTTTGAGGATGACCAGCCCCTGCCTGCCATAATAATCCGCATTGACAAGGCAGTTGGCCAATGCCTCGCGGAGTGCCTGATGCACGGGCGTGTCGTCCACGCGGTTCCCGCCGTCCATCCGGAACGGCACCTTGATATCCTGGATCAGCCTGTTGTAAATGCGGAAATAGAAATCATACACATTGCCGCTCCAGTCGCCGGACGAGGAAATGATCCGGTCCGTCCAGCGGGTATCGGCATCATACTGCTCCTGATAATCGAGAAAATAGGCATTGAATTCCCGCACAATGTCGTATTCATTGCCAAACATGAGCAGGCCCGCAGAGGTCGGGTGCTTCTTTCCGTCGGAGCCGATGCCGACAGCGCCCAGCTTCAGGAGGAATTCCTCATCCTCCAATGACTCCCACACATGCCCGGGGCGGGACAGGCGCATTCTCTGGCGATAGCTGCGGACGCTTTCCGGATGAAACACGCCCAGGTCCATCTCGTTCAGCACCAGCATATCCTGCGTCCGCACGGAAGCGTCCCGCACCATGGCTTGATATTCCTCTCTGGTGCAGCGGTAGTCGCCCTCGCCGTTGCGGCGATAGGTGCACAGCGGGTTGCCGTCCACATAGACCGGCTTATAGGAGCGCTCGGCACGGGGCACGCGGATGACCACGATGTGCGCGCCGTCCACCTCCTGCACAAAAACATCCCTGGCAGACAGGATATTGACGCTGGTCTTATTGGGATTGTTGACGATATCCCAGAACTCCCGGATGAGCCGGTCCGGATCGGGCAGATCGACCGGGTGCAGGGACTTGTCCGCCCGCTCCTCTACGCCCAGCAGGATGATCCCGCCATAGGTATTGGCGAAGGCAGAGTATGTCTCCCAAATGCTCTTCGGCAGGCCGCCAAGCGCTTTTTTTGCCTCAATGCGGTTATTCTCCCGATACAGTTCCAGTTTGGAAAAATCGATCATAGTCTTCGCTCCTTTCTGCGCAGAAAATGCGGTCACACAAATTGATTTTAGCATGGAACGCGCATCTTGTCCATCGAAAATTCGGCTTTCGGCGGTATCGGGCCGGAATGATTCTTCTTACTGCATCATTTATCCGGCTCTCACCCCTGCGCAACGGTGAACAGGGCGTAAAAATACCCCCTTTTCTCTATCAGCTCGTCGAAGCTGCCGGATTCGGCGATACGGCCGTTTTTCAGGACGAGGATGCCGTCATAGCGGCGCAGGAGCGCGGCCTCCAGCGTGTGCGTCACGACGACGCGGGTCATACCGGTCAGGTCGAGGAGGTCGGACGAACTCGTTTTCCCATTCCTCCGGCGCGACCCGCAGCAGCTTTTCCCGCAGCGACATCCGATCACTTCCTTGCAAATTTTTCTCCAGTTTATCACAAAATACCCCGCAGGGCAAGACGGAACAGAACCAGTAAAACAGGACAATAGACAAAGTTCCCCTGATGTGGAGCAGCTCCATGTCTTTTTTTGCGATTTTGGTGCGTGTGACCCCGGGACGTTGCCCGACCGAAAAGGTCCCGGAGATTTTCATCCCCTACCGGATTGACATGGAGAACCCCCCGCGCTATAATGGAAATACCATAAGGAGTGCGCGAGGGACAGCCCCGCTGACCGCACAGCAACCTACCGGATGGCAAGGTGCTAAAGGCTGAACGATGGGTCATACAGATTTCAGAGACCCGTCGGACGATGGGTCTTTTCTTTATGGATCAATTGATCACGGGAGGATCATCCTATGGAAGAAAAGACATTGAAAATCGGTGGTGGGAAACCGGAAGCATTTCTCGTCTGTGATAAATCTTTGGCTGACTGCAAAGCGCCATTCTTCAATTGGCTGCAGGGCGAGGACTTCACCTTCGGAGGTTACCACGGTAATTACGGGTGTTGGTGGGTACATATAAATATCACCCGCAAGCAGTATGCTTATGGTATGCCGGGGGTCAGTTTGGCTCTGCCGATTGGAAATCACGCAATCACGATTGATGAGTTCAAAACAATCTATGCCATCTTTAAGAAGTATGAAGGGAAGGAGCTGTTCACATTCAGCAATGAGCGGTTTGATTATGATGCCTGATCAGCGGTCGCTGAGGTCGTGGTGGATCTTGGCCTGGCAGGATTGACAAAGGCTCATGCGGTTGTCCCTCGCGTGGGTACCGCCTTTGGAAACGGGCAGATAGACGCCGATATAACGCTTGTTGCTGAAATGAAAAAGCCCCGGTGCGGAGCAGGAAACCTGAAGCGCACCGGGGTAGAACGAAAATCCATAGATTCGATTCCTGTCACCGATTTTCTTACAATAAACGGTGACAATTCTCGTTTTCATGCTTTTCGGGTAGACTAATGAGAAAATACTCGGAGGTAAATCCACAATGAAGGGACGACTGCTCACGGCGGCGGAGATCGCCGAATTCAAGGAACATCTTATCGGCAGCCGCTTTCTGGATATAAAAACGCCGAAATTGATACAATTTAATTATTTCTCCGCCGATTTTGCCGCTTGAGGGGTAAGTTGCGGAAGTCGGGGTATCCCGGCTGTTTTTCTTGGTAGAAATGTTCATACTTCGCCGGTATAATAGACGGTTAGAAATCATGATTTGCAGAGGTGAAAGTGATGATAAGAATAGTGGATGATATTGAGGAGAAGCAACGAATTGCACGCAGCATTCTTACGGCACTGCCAGAGTGGTTTGGGATTCCGGAATCAACAGAAAACTATATTCGTGAAAGTGCGAATGAAATAATGGTTGCCTCTTTTGAAGAAGAAAAAGCCAATGGTTTTTTGTGTCTGAAGGAAACGGGAAAAGATACCGTTGAGCTTGCTGTTATGGGCGTATTGAAGACGCATCATCGTAAAGGTATTGGCAGAGATATGTTTGACAAGGCAAAGCGGATCGCTGCAGAACATAGCTATTCTTTTATTCAGGTAAAGACGGTTCAAATGGGCAAGTATCAGGAATACGATGAAACAAACCGTTTTTACCTAAGCCTTGGATTTAAGGAATTTGAATTGATGCCAAATCTGTGGGACAAATGGAATCCGTGCCAGATTTATGTTATGTCGCTTTGACAAACTCCTGTCTGACGAGATGCCCACTATGCTCCTTTATGCCGCAACAGACGAAGCAATTCAGCCGGATAATGTCTATCAGATGAGCGGCAATCAAATCAGTGTGAAAACCCTTGATTTAAACCAGGATTTCTCGGAGATTGCCGCACAGCTGAAGGCAATTGTTGATACGCACTTTGAGTAGGGATTATTTTTTAACGATCACCTTGGTAGTTTAACGAATATCACTAGTAACTCAACGATTATTCGGTTGTTTAACGATTACAACGGCATAGGAAGCCACTATCCTCCTAAAACGCACAAAACCCCGCCGCAGAATCGCTCTGCGGCGGGGTTCACTTATGTGCTGAAACGGTCGAAAAGCCTGATTCCAAGCGGTTTTCGGGCATAGAAAAAGTCCACCGTAATTCTATCAAAATTACGGTGGACTTCTGGTGGACCTGAAGAGACTCGAACTCTCGACCTCTCGGATGCGAACCGAACGCTCTCCCAGCTGAGCTACAGGCCCATATTGAATTCAGCGGGGATATTATAGCACATTTCTCGGAAAAATCAATCCTTTTGAAAAAATTTTTCCGGTTTTGGGGCTGTGTGGCTCATGGATCGTGCGGGGGCGCGCATACTACATAGCGAAAACGAACGGGAGGCGCAGGGTATGGAGTCGATCTGGGAGAAAACATGCAAGGGGCCGGCGCGGCCGCCGCTTTACGGCAAAGCGCAGGCGGACGTGGCCGTGATCGGCGGCGGGATGACGGGCATTCTGACCGCGCTGGAGCTGCAGGAGCGCGGCCTGCAGGTCGTCGTCGCAGAGGCCGGGCATGTTGGGGGCGGCCAGACGGGCCGCACGACGGCGAAGCTCACGGCCCAGCACGGAGCCATTTACGCCGGGCTGATCGAGCGGCTCGGCCGGGAAAAGGCGGCGATGTACGCGCGGGCCAACCGGCGCGCCGTGGAGCGCTGCTGCGCGCGCATCGAGCTGGAGCAAATCGACTGCGATCTGGAGCGCGCGGACTCGTGGCTCTACTCCTACGACCGGGAGGACGCCCTGCTGCGCGAGGCAGAGGCGGAGCGGGCGCTCGGGCTGGACGCGTCGTTCGAGCCGGACACCCCTCTGCCGCTGCGCGTATGCGGCGGCGTGCGGCTGCGCGGGCAGGCGCAGTTCCATCCGCTGAAGTTCCTGCAGGCGCTGGCCGACAGGCTGACGATCTACGAGCGCACGCCGGTCGAGCACGTCGAGGGCGGCACGCTGTTCACCCCGCGCGGAACGATCGAGGCCGGGCGCGTGGTATTTGCGTCGCACTACCCGTTCGTGAACGTGCCGGGACTGTATTTCGCGCGGATGCATCAGGAGCGCTCCTACGCCATCGCGCTGGAGAACGCCGTCCTGCCGGCAGGCATGTATTACGGGCTGGAACCGAACGCATGGTCGCTGCGCAGCTACCGTGGGACGGTCATCCTCAGCGGCGGCGCGCACCGCACCGGCCGGAACGGCGGCGGGCACTATGCCGCCCTGCGCGAG
>ERZ773187.2253-NODE-2253-length-12659-cov-10.160981_pt1 | contig 12659 bp, 10 predicted proteins | sample MGYA00511242_ERZ773187 | MGnify/ENA primary metagenome ERZ773187 (study PRJEB29015, sample SAMEA2737744) | human gut metagenome | biome: human gut; feature: human-associated habitat; material: faeces | place: China | collected 2012 ... | reverse complement strand
CTGGCAGAGATCCTGCTTCAGGTGCAGATAGAGGGCATTCAGCAGATCGTCTTTGGTAGCAAAGTAGCGAAACAGAGTCCCTTCAGCGACCCCCGCGTTACGGGCAATTAATGCCGTCGAGGCGGCAATGCCAGACTGGGCAAATGCAGCCGTTGCCGCCTCCAGTAACGCCAGTTTCTTATCTTCGCTTTTCGGACGTGCCACTAAATATCCTCCCGTGTCAATTGTAAAAAAGCGTATTGAAGCATGCGTTTCATATGGCTGCAACGCGGAATGTCAAAGATTGAAAACGTCTTGACGACATTCTATTCACTCCTATAATGAGTGCTTACTCACTCATAATCAAGTTTTGCCCGCGCATACCATCGGATGGAGCGCGAAATCGGGTCGGGATATGAAGAAACCTCTCATTGTAAGCGTGGTGTTGGTCATGATTCTTGCGTCAGCGGCGAGTTTGCCTTTTGTCTTCAATGCGGGTTTTGGACAACCGCCTCAGGGCGCACAGCTAAGCGAAGTGGAGGCCTCTCCTCACTACCGCGACGGCCAGTTCCACAACACCCTGCCAACGCCGGGCTATACCGGTCAGAAAAATATGCTGGCGGCATGGTGGGGCTTTTTGATGACCAAAACCGAAAATGCGCGTCCGGCGGCACCGCTGCCAATGGTCCACACCGATCTGGCCAGCCTGCCGCTGGAGCAGGAAACCCTGGTCTGGCTGGGTCACTCTTCCTGGTATCTGCAGCTGGCGGGCAAACGCATCCTGATTGATCCGGTGTTCAGTAACTACGCGGCGCCTTTCTCGTTTCTGAATAAAGCCTTTACCGGGGACTACCCGTGGCGGGCAGAGGCGATGCCGGAGATCGATCTGCTGATCATCTCTCACGATCATTACGATCATCTCGATTACGCCACCATCAAGGCGCTGATGCCAAAGGTGAAGCGTGTCATTACGCCGCTGGGCGTGGGCTCACACCTGCGTTATTGGGGCATGAACCCGGACATTATTGACGAACGCGACTGGAATCAGTCGGTGCCGGTGAGCGATGCACTCACCGTTCACGTTCTGCCCGCTCGCCACTTCTCCGGGCGCGGCCTGAAGCGTAACCAGACATTGTGGGGCAGCTTTATGTTCGTCACCCCGCAGCGCAAGGTTTACTACAGCGGGGACTCTGGCTACGGACCGCACTTCAGCGCCATTGGCGAGCAGTTTGGCGAGGTGGATCTGGCCATCATGGAAAACGGTCAGTACGACCAGGACTGGAAATACATTCACATGCAGCCGGACGAAACGGCACAGGCCGCGGTGGATATTAAGGCCAAAGCGGTGGTGCCGGGGCATAACGGACGCTTCGTGCTGGCTAAGCACACCTGGGACGACCCGTTGATCCAGCTCACCCGCGCCAGTAAAGATAAAAATTATCGGCTGTTAACGCCAGAACCCGGCGAGCCGGTAGATGTTAGTAGCGCCACGCAGCACTTTCGCGAGTGGTGGAAATAATGTTAACCCGAGGAAGAGAAGGGGAGAGCAGTATGACTATTTCCGCTCAGGTCATTGATACGATTGTCGAGTGGATCGACGACAACCTCCATCAGCCGTTGCGCATTGATGATATCGCCCGTCACGCGGGATATTCGAAATGGCATTTGCAGCGGCTTTTTATGCAGTACAAAGGAGAGAGTCTGGGACGCTATATCCGCGAGCGCAAACTCTTGCTGGCGGCGCGCGACCTGCGCGAGTCAGATGAAAAGGTCTATGACATCTGCCTGCGTTACGGCTTTGATTCCCAGCAGACCTTTACCCGGGTCTTTACCCGCACCTTCAATCAGCCGCCTGGCGCGTATCGCAAAGAGAACCACTATCGGGCGCACTGAAGGTTGACCTCTCCCGCCAGGGGAGAGGGGCGACATTCCTCTTACCAGCGATAGTTCACGGTGGCGGTCATCGTCCGGCCAATGCCATAGAAGCATGCCGTATCGCTTGCACACGAAGCCACATACCGGGTATCCGCCACGTTATTCACGTTGAACTGCACGCTGGCGCCTTTCAGCGTGCTGTTCAGCTCGCCGAGATCGTAGCTCACCATGGCGTCATACAGATCGACCGAGGGCACCTTGAACGTATTCTTCGCATCGCCGTAGCTGGTGCCGATGTAGCGCATGCCCACGCCTGCGGTCAGGCTCTTTAGCGCGCCTCCGGGAATGGTATAGCTGGCAAAGGCAGAGGCCATATGGGCGGGTATACGCGCCGGCGTTTTGCCCTCCGTCCCTGCCACCGTGGTGCTTTTGGTTTCTGCATCCGTCCAGGTATAGGAGCCAATCAGGTTGATGTTCTCCATCAGCGTGGCGTGGATCTCGGCTTCAACCCCTTTCGAGCGAACTTTGCCGGCGTTCTCAAACCAGCCTTCGGCGCTGTTATAGGTTGCGACGTTCTCCTGGGTTAAATCGTACAGCGCCAGGGTCATCAGGGTGGTGTCCACTGGCTGATACTTCAGGCCAATCTCCGTCTGCTCGCCGGTGGTCGGTTTAAAAGGCCCGACGCCCGGCGCGCGGTTGGTTTGCAGGTTCGGTTCGAAGGAGGTGCTGTAGCTAATATAGGGCGACAGGCCAAAATCGAAGGCGTACAGCAGGCCGGTACGCCAGGTGAATTTGCTGTCGTTTTGCTGGGTGACGCTGCTGTCCGTGAAGTCTTTAGTGCGAACTTCGCTCCAGTCGTAGCGCCCGGAAACCAGCCACTCCCAGTTTTTCCAGCTCATTTGATCCTGCAGATAGAGGCCCATCTGGTCGAGATTTTGCTGTTCATCCGTTGCGGTGCTGAACGTGCTTTCATCGACATTCACGCCGTAGACCGGGCGGGTCCAGTCGAGGTCGTACTGCGTGCCGGCGCCGCGCGCCAGCAGCTGTTTATCTTTGCTGGCCTTGTAGTCAACGCCACCCAGCAGAATGTGGCTGACTTCGCCAGTATTGGCCAGATACTCCAGCTGATTATCCAGACCAAACTCGTTGGTGGTGCGCACTTCACGCTGCGCCCGGCGGGTCAGCAGCGTGCTGTTGGCGGCGCTATTAGCATAAACAAGGTAGCGATACTTCTGCTTGATAGTGGCGTAACGCGCGTTCTGGCGGAAGGTCATATTATCGGTGAACTGGTGCTCCAGCTCGTAGCCGATAAGGGTCTGCTCGCGCCAGGACTGGTCGTAACTGGGATCGCTCACGTTAAAATCGTAGGGAATGTACTGGCCGTTAGCGCTCTTTACCGTGCCGTAGGCGGGCAGGAAATTGCGGTAACCTGCATCGGGATCTTTCTGGTAGCTGGTGAGGAGCGTAAAGCGCGTCTGATCGTTTGGATACCAGGTGATCGCCGGGGCTATCGCCATACGCGTCTCTTTATAATCGTCCACCTGGTTATGCTGGGTGCGAGCAATGCCGTTCACACGATACAGTACGCGACCATCGTCGCTAAGCTTGCCGCCGAAATCAAATGCGCCTTCTGCCAGATCATGATTGCCGGTGCGAAACTGCACATTATGAATAGCCTCTGCGGTGGGGCGTTTGCTGGTCATGCTGATTAAACCACCAGGGTTTACCTGACCGAACAGAACGGATGCCGGACCCCGTATCAGCTCCACCCGTTCCAGTAACCATGGATCGATCGTCCCCGTCTGGGAAGAGGCGGTTGCGCCAAAGCTCAGCCCGTCGAGGAACTTTGGCACATAGCTAAAGCCGCGCACAAAGACCTCGTCGTTACGGTTGGATGATCCGCGGTATTCTGTAAAGACCCCGGCGGAGTAGCGCAGCGCCTGCGATACGGAGGTGACATCCTGCATTGCCATCTGGTCGCGGGTGATCACCGAGACCGACTGCGGCGTCTTCACAATTTCTGCGCTGGTTTTCGTCGCGGAGAGTGTTTTGGTGGCTACAATGCCGTTGACCGGGGCCGTGGGCTCCTGATTCACGCCCTGCGTAACCACAAGCGTTTCTTCATTGTTTGCGGCCTGAGCCACCATGCTGACTGTCGCCAGGCTCATAAGCCAGAGGCGCATTACTTTATTCTTTTTAAACATTTTTATTATCTATCCTTGGTTGCTATCGCCATAAAAACACCGGTAAAAACGTTTTAAATGATATTGCAAACAATTACCATTTGCATTAGCGTTACTGACAAATTTTGCGAGGAAAGGGCGTAAATGAAAAGGGTGTGGAGTGGGTTGCTGTTAGGAATGAGTACACTGCCAGCCATGGCGGCGACCTGTGAACACTCTTCCCTTCAGGGGGATGTGCAGGGGAAATTTGATGCCAGCGGCGAAGTCTGTTTTACGCTGCCGAAACTGAATGAAAACTATGTCTCGGCCACGCTAAAAGGGGTAACGGACGCCCGCCTGCTGGATGGACAAAATAGCCGGATTCGCACCCTGATTGAGAATGGCCCGGCGGACGGCGAACACTCGCTACTCTTCGCTTTGCCGGTGCGCCAGAACACCTCCCTGGTGCTGCACGGCGAACCGGGTCAACCCTGGCATTTTCAGTGGCGAATAAGAGAAACCTCCGCATTACCGCGCGTGCAGATGCTTGAGCCTGAAAGTCCGACCCTGAATGCGCTGGCAAAAACGGTTGCTGCTGGTGGGAGTACTGAGGCGTTCTGGCAGGCGCAGCGTCGGCAGGGAACGCCGATGGTGGAGCCGGTGGACGCCGACCACAAGCGGGTGACCTTCCTCTGGCGCGGCGCGCGGGAGAACGTCTTCATTCTTGGGTCACCGGCGGGCGACCATGACCCCCTGTTCCGGTTAGGTCAAAGCGACGTCTGGTTTCGCAGCTATGTGGTGCCTTCCGATACCCTGATGCAGTACAAGCTGGCGCCGGATGTGCCGGTTATCACCGGCTCCCCACGCGATCAACGTCGGGCGATCCTGGTCAGCGCACAGGCCGATCCGCTCAACCCCCACACTGCCGTGCAGGGTAAGCAGGATCGCTGGAATCGTTATTCACTGCTTGATCTCAGCCCGACGCGCTACTGTTCCGCGCAGGCCGCCGCCACGCCCATTGTGAATGGCTCGCTTACCCGTCACACCTTTACCAGCAACCAGCTTGGCAACAGCCGCGACGTGTTGCTCTACCGGCCGCGCAGCGCGCAGCCAGCGCGCTGGACGCTCATCCTCTTCGACGGGCAGATCTATCAGCGCGACTATCACGTCGCCAATATCTTCGATAGCTTAATTGCGCGGCATGTTCTGCCGCCGATAAATGTGGTCTTTATCGATAGCCTCGATCACGCCCGCCGTAGTCAGGAGTTGCCGCCTAATCCGCGCTTCGCCAATGCCATGGCCCACGAGTTTCTGCCCTGGCTACGGGGTCAGGGCGTGGCTTTACAGCGGCAAAAAACGGTGCTGGCGGGCTCCAGCTACGGTGGCCTCGCCGCCTCGTGGGTGGCTTTACGCTATCCACGCCTGTTTGGCAATGTGCTGAGTTTGTCCGGCTCTTACTGGTGGGCGCCTAAAGGCGAAGAGGCAAGCTGGTTAACACGTCAGTATCAGCATGCCCCGCGCTACCCGATTCGCTTCTGGCTGCAGGCCGGCAGGTTTGAGAGTAGTGGTCCGGATGGCGGTATCTACCGGAATACCCTGGAGTTTGAGCAGGTGCTAAAAGAGAAAGGGTATCGGGTGAGTTTTCACCCGTGGTCCAGCGGTCACGATTACACGGCGTGGTGCGAAGCGCTGGTCCAGGGGATGCGCGATTTCACCGGTTTACGACGCCCGTGAGAACCAGCGGCGCCAGATGAAACGCAGGATGAAAAATTCAATGGCGCCCAACAGCAGAAACCACAGGCAGAACAGAATAGTGTATAGCTGATTCAAATCGACCATATGGAAGGTGGTCATTAGCTTTTGCGCCAGCCACAGACCCAGCGAGGGCGCGGGCAACAGCAGCACGGAGAGAAAGGCCATCAGCAAAATGCCGCCTGCCGTTAACAGCGATTCTAACGGGTGTTTCATAGTAATGTTAATCGTCAGTTAAAAATAGCATTGTCCGGGATAGCGCAACGTAAAGCAATATAAACCTCTGGCCGCGAGGGCGGATAATAATCCGCCGATGTACGCCGGAATTGCATTATTTTAGTGGCGAATATTCAAGTAATCCTTATCCGTGTAAATTAATGTCATCCCACGGAAAATAATTTAACGAAAGTGTAGGTGCTATATCCAATTAACGTGGCGATAACAATGGCAGCGACAATATATAACGCCAGGCGGCGACCGCGATAAATACCAAACATGCTTCCCCCTTGTTTAAGGTTGGTTTAGAAATATTTTGTGAAAATCATTATATGAAATAAGTTGTGCTGAGTTTTGCCATTATCTTTTTAGAATATATTGCGATAAATCAATTTTTGCCACAACTTATTATTTTATTTCACGCCCATTTTAATAAGCCAGAAAGGAATTCCGGCTGCCATTCACATGAAATTAAAGGAACTGACTATGACGAAAATGCCTAACCCGCCGTCTTCGCCATCCACTGACAACAAGGCTTCTGGTCTGGCGTATCAGCAGACCGTAGAGCAGACCCTGGCCGCGTTGCAAACCCACACTAACGGTCTGAGCCGTGCCGAGGCGGATGAACGCTTAAATAAATATGGCCCGAATGCGTTGCCAGAGAAAAAAGCGAAACCTGCCTGGCTGCGTTTTCTGGCCCATTTTAACGATGTCCTGATTTATGTACTGCTGGCGGCAGCAGTATTAACGGCGGTAATGGGGCATTGGGTCGATACGCTGGTTATTCTTGGCGTGGCGGTCATTAACGCCTTAATTGGTCATGTTCAGGAAAGCAACGCCGAGAAATCGCTGCAAAGTATTCGAAATATGCTCTCTAGCGATGCGCGTGTTATTCGTCACGGCGAGCACGAAACCATTCCAACCACTGAAATCGTTCCGGGCGATATTATTGTCTTGCGCGCAGGAGATCGTATTCCGGCGGATATGCGCCTGATTGAAGCGCATAATTTACGCGTGGAAGAGGCGATACTGACCGGGGAATCCACGGTGGTGGATAAACATACCGATGCGCTGCACGGCGAACTGCCGCTGGGCGATCGCACCAATCTCGTCTTTTCAGGCACGACCGTCAGCGCGGGCGGTGGCGTGGGCGTGGTTATCGCCACCGGGCAAGAGACTGAACTTGGGCACATCAACCAGATGATGGCCGGTATAGAGAAGCACCGCACGCCGCTGCTGGTACAGATGGATAAGCTGGGCAAAGCGATTTTCGCCATTATCCTGGCGATGATGGCGGCGCTGTTTGTCTTCAGCATCCTGTTGCGCGATATCCCGCTGGGTGAACTGCTTCTCTCCCTGATAAGCCTGGCGGTGGCCGCCGTGCCGGAAGGTCTGCCGGCCATTATTTCGATTATCTTGTCGCTGGGCGTGCAGGCGATGGCGCGTAAGCGGGCGATCATTCGCAAACTCCCTAACGTGGAAACGCTGGGGGCAATGACCGTGGTCTGTTCGGATAAAACCGGCACCCTGACCATGAACGAGATGACCGTGAAGGCAATCATCACCGCCGAAAGTTGCTACAGCGTGGACGGTAATAGCTACGAGCCGGAGGGGAAGATCTGCCTTGAGGGCAGCGACGAGCCGGTACAAATCCAGCCAGGTACCGTGCTGGAGCAGTATCTGCGCACGATTGACCTCTGTAATGACAGCCAGTTGATTAAGGACGAGCGCGGCCTGTGGGGCATTACCGGCGGGCCGACCGAAGGGGCGCTGAAGGTGCTGGCCGCTAAAGCGAAGCTAAGCCCCCTGGCGACCACGCTTATTAGCAAAATCCCGTTCGACTCCCAGTACAAGTACATGAGCACGCACTACCAGGTGGGCAACGACGCGCAGATTTTAATTACCGGCGCGCCGGACGTGATTTTCGCCCTTTGCGAGCAGCAGCAGACCCGCAACGGCGCCGAGCCCTTCAACCGCGCGTACTGGGAAGACGAGATGGCGCGCTTTGCCCGGCAGGGGCTGCGCATGGTTGCTGCCGCCTTTAAGCCGGCTGCCGCCGACAAGCCAGCATTGTGTCACGAGGATCTCAGCAGCGGGCTGATCATGCTGGGGATCGCCGGCATGATGGATCCACCGCGCCCGGAAGCGATCGATGCCATCCACGCCTGTCAGCAGGCGGGGATCCGAGTGAAGATGATCACCGGTGACCACCCGCAGACGGCCATGAGCATCGGTCAGATGCTGGGAATTGCTAATAGCAGCCAGGCGATAACCGGCTATCAGCTGGAGCATATGGACGATGCGGCGTTGGCGACCGCGGCGGTGCAGTATGACATTTTCGCCCGTACCAGCCCGGAGCATAAGCTGCGCCTGGTGAAAGCCTTGCAGGAGAAGGGCGAGATTGTCGGCATGACGGGTGACGGGGTGAACGATGCGCCCGCGCTGCGTCAGGCGGATGTGGGCATTGCGATGGGTATTAAAGGCACCGAAGTGACTAAAGAGGCGGCCGATATGGTCTTGACCGATGACAACTTCGCCACTATCGCCAGCGCGGTAAAAGAGGGGCGCCGCGTTTACGACAATCTGAAGAAGACCATTCTCTTCATTATGCCGACCAACCTCGCGCAGGGGCTATTGATTATCATCGCCCTGCTGGCGGGGAACGTCATTCCGCTGACGCCGGTACTGATTTTGTGGATGAACATGGCAACCTCCGCCACGCTCTCTTTCGGCCTGGCTTTCGAAGCCGCCGAGCGCAACATCATGAAGCGTCCGCCGCGCCAGACTGCGCAGCATGTGATGGATGCCTATGCCGTATGGCGCGTGGCGTTCGTTGGCACCATGATTGCCATCGCCGCCTTTGCGCTGGAAGCCTGGCTGGCGCCGCGTGGGCACAGCGCCGAATTTACCCGCACTGTGCTTCTGCAGATGCTGGTCTGCGCCCAGTGGGTCTATATGATTAACTGCCGCAACACCGAGGGCTTCTCCCTCAACCGCGGCCTGCTGGCTAACAAAGGTATCTGGCTGGTAACGGGTGTACTGCTTCTGCTGCAGTTGGCGATTATCTACCTGCCATTTATGCAGATGTTGTTCGGTACCGAGGCGTTGCCACTGCGTTACTGGTTTGTCACCCTGGCGGTGGCTGGCGCAATGTTCTTTGTTGTCGAAATTGAGAAAAGATTGACCCGCAGGTTCCGTAAGGCGACATAAGATACATGGTTCCTCTCGCCCTCTCCTTTAGGGGAGAGGGCGGGAGGAGATCACGCGCCTTTATGCCATCATGCCTGTCCGTGAGAGTTACGGGCTCGTCGCCCACAGCTCAGCATGTTTCTGCACCAGGGTGATCAGCGATCCGCCGTCGGCGACGAAATCACGCATGCGCTGCGCCTCGCTTTTACCCTGTTTCAACATCAGGCCAATCTCCTGAATCGCGCTTGTCGTCCCCAGCTTTTCGGCTGACGGGGCGACGCGCTCCAGCAACCATGCGATATCCTCTGCAATGGTCTTCTGCTCACCGCTGTGAACATCCGTCAAAATGCCCGCCAGACCGTAGCGGCAAGCCTGGAAACGGTTGAACCGATACAGTAGAAAATCCTGTTCCTGATGTTTGTAAGGCCGGGTGGTCAGCAGCCAGTGTGAGGTAGCCTGAATCAGACCCGCGATATTAATGGCATGGCCCAGCGTCAGGGGGGTGTCCATTACCCGCACCTCTACGGTGCCGAAATGGGGGCTGGGGCGGATATCCCAGTGCAGATCTTTGATGCTGTCGATCATGCTGGTGGAGCTAAGCCGGCGGAAAAGCCCTTCGAACGCCTGCCAGTTAGGTACCCAGGGCATCAGCCCGTTATCCGGGAAGCCTGAAAAGATATTCAGCCGTGATGAAGCAAACTGGGTGTCGGTGCCCTGCATATAGGGCGAGGAGGCCGCCAGCGCAATAAAGTGCGGCACAAAGCGGGATAAACCGTGCAGCAGATAGATAGCGTCGTCACCGGTGCGGCACCCCACGTGCACATGCTGCCCAAAGACCGTCGCCTGTAAAATCAGGTAGCCAAAGCGCTCCAGGGTGACGTTATAACGCTCGTCGTCGCACACTTCCTGGCGTTGCCATTTCTGGAAGGGGTGGGTACCACCGCCGCAAATCTGCACATGATGCTCGCTGGCTGCGCGCAGAATGGCCTGCTGGATAGCCGAAAACTGTGCGGCGGCCTGGTCAATGCTCTGGCACACGCCGGTGGCAATTTCGAGCATGCTTTCGGTGATATCGTGTTTGACTTCACCGGCCTGGATCTCGTTTTCAACCGCGGCAATCAGCGCGGAGGAGTCCTGGCTCAGGTCATAGCCCGGTGGGTTGACCACCTGGAGCTCCAGTTCAATGCCAAGCGTGAAGGGTTCAGAGGCGTGGAAGTCAGGTAAAGGCATGGCACACTCCGTTGTCAGGTATCATTTCAGTATAGACAACGCAGGCGGTTCGCCCTCGCTGGTCAGTTGCCGGTATCGGCACGCCCCGGCAACTCACCGCGTTTTGCCGGGGCGCGTTTCATCCCGCCTTGATCTTCACTGACCGTCATTGCCGATTTTTTCTCTCCTTGTCTCCCCATAGCCTCAAAACCCATTGTGCTTTACACTGCGCGCTGCAAAAATTGAGTTATGAACGATCAGACAGGCGGTAAAAGCGATGAACGGAACAATCACAACGTGGTTTAAAGATAAAGGCTTTGGATTTATCAAAGATGAGAACGGTGACAACCGCTATTTTCATGTGATTAAGGTCGCTAACCCTGATCTGATCAAAAAAGATGCGGCGGTGACCTTTGAACCGACCACCAATAACAAAGGCCTCTCGGCGTATGCCGTGAAGGTGATCCCCGAAAGCAAATACCTCTTTATTGCGGGCGAGCGTGTGAAGCTTACCTCGATCAAATCTTTCGTGGTCTTCAGTGAGGATGAACCTGTTGAGACCGGGATCGATAAAGAGAACGCGGTGCTTTCAGTAGGGATCCTGATGAGCAATATCAGGCCAAAAGCGGATAAGAAGCCAGGCGAAATGCGCGCCGTGAAGAAGCTGGCCATTACCACTTTCCAGAATACAACGCTGATCTTCACCGAAGATGAGATCGACATCGATGCCACGGTGAAGCTGCTGAAGTGATCCTGTGCCGAAATTCTGCAGCAATGAGAAGCAGAATTTCGGCTTTATAGGTTGTCTCTGCACTTACTGTGCCGCGCCGGACGACTCCTTCACAAATTCCTCCAGCATCCACACCATGTCATGCAGTAGCCCCGTAAGTGAACTCTCCACGCTGGCTGGCAACGTTCCGCCCAGAACGGCCTGCGTCAACGCCAGGGCATAATCCACCTGAACGGTTATCTCCTGCCAGCACGCCGGCACGCTGGTGCTGAATCTTTCACCTTCGATCAACTGCGCAATCAGTTCCGGGGAAGGCTCGCTCGTGTCGCACTCCCGCATCTGCCCAAGGGTTTGCAGCAGCTTTTCGCAGAGGGCTTTACGCGTGTCGTGCGCGTCGGTCTCCTTCAGCACGCTAACCAGTGCCGCGCTGATATCAGCCAGTTCGGGAAGTTCTGCCGTTGTGGCAAGCGGCGTATCGATCAGTTGTTGAACTAACGCGTTAGTGGATGAGGCGTAAACGTATGTCGATTTTGTTGTCATGTCGTGTTCCTTCTCTATAAAAGCTCCTGATAGCGAAATTTTCTGTGCTCGTGAGGGGTAGCACTGACGGAGGTAGGAATACCGTACACGACAAAACGGCCAGCCAACCGGCTGCTCCGCCAGCGCTACCGCGATTTTAACGGCGTGGCAAAGTGACTGTCGTGTCATCCTGTCTGGGTTCCTACACCCGGTTGCAGAGCGCCCGCAACTCAGGCACTTTACGGCCCCGCCCTGGCAAATAACAGTCAAAACCGCGAAATGCACCCGCTAACTTTTCGATTTGCGAGGCGCTTTCCAGAATGTCGGGATCCAGGCGTAAAAATCCTCTGTTCGCCTGCTTTTTATCCTGATATAACAAAGTGTTTACATTTCAAAGGGGGGCTCGCCGTGCCGGAAATTAATGAATTTGGTCAGACTGTTAATGACGTCGTTCCCGGCTGGAATGGCGCACGCGTTTTACCCCGCTCGCTTCTGTCAGGACGCTTCTGCCGACTGGAGCCGCTGGATGCCGCCCGCCACGCCGTCGATCTGTTTGAGGCTTTTGCGCTGGGTGATGGCAGCGACTGGACGTGGATGGCCAGTAACCTGCCGGAAAACCTGGAGGTCACCCGACACTGGCTGCTGGGCAAAGTCATGGACGATGCCCTGGTGCCCTATGCGGTGATTGATACCCGCACGGACCAGGCCGTCGGGGTAGTGTGTTACATGGCGATCGACCGCCAGATGGGAACGGTAGAAATTGGTCACGTGACCTGGTCGCGCAAAATGCGTCACAGCCCGATGGGTACCGAAGCCATCTGGCTGCTGTTGAAAAATGCTTTCGCGCACGGCTATCGCCGGCTGGAGTGGAAGTGCGACTCAATGAACGTGGCCTCGCGCCGGGCCGCCGAACGGCTGGGGTTCACCTGGGAAGGGCGGTTGCGACAAAAAATTGTGCGCAAGGGCCGAACGCGCGACAGCGATATGCTTTCGATTATCGATGGTGAGTGGCCAGAAAAAGAGGCGGC
>ERZ773187.2249-NODE-2249-length-12668-cov-36.746214_pt1 | contig 12668 bp, 10 predicted proteins | sample MGYA00511242_ERZ773187 | MGnify/ENA primary metagenome ERZ773187 (study PRJEB29015, sample SAMEA2737744) | human gut metagenome | biome: human gut; feature: human-associated habitat; material: faeces | place: China | collected 2012 ... | reverse complement strand
TGTCGCCGGCCAGCGGCAGAGCGTTTCCGTTTCGCTTTACGCGTCACGGCGTCAGTACCGAGCTCAAGACAGAGCCCCATCTCGGCATCAATGAGAGCAACGCGCATATTGCCGCCGGCGAGGCGGGCTTAGGCATTGTGCAAACCTTTACCTATTCGCTAAAACCCGCGCTGGCAAGTGGCAAGCTGGTGGAGATCCTCGCCGCCTGGCGCCCGGCCCCCTATCCCTTTCACGTCGTCTATGCCCGGCACCGGCACGTGCCGCCCCGGCTCCGCGTCTTTATTGAATGGCTGGCGGCGGTTTTTCCGGCTGCGGTGCAGGGATAAAGCGCGTTATCTGACGCAGCGCCGAGGGTGGTCCACAATTGAACGCACTGACCGCTATTTTTCCTTTTTACGACCGTCCGAAAAACACCAATGATTAAATCTACGATTTGATGTTTCTACACAAAATATAAACGAAGATTTAAATTGATATGAATGGGTTGACAATAACATTGGCTATGGGTAGATTTCATGGGCCTAAGTTGTGGCCTTTCCTAATCTGACATAAGAGACTAATGGATACTGAATTTAGTAGCGGTCCGAATATGGCCTTAACGGTTATTCGGACAAGTAAACATAAAATCGATTGTGATCACTTCTTCGTTTTGGTGTGTCTCGCCGGAGCCTGATGCTCTCGTGTTGTCCCACCTCGACCAGAGTTTTCACGGTCCCGAGGTGTGTTATGAACTTCAAATCTACCCTTTTTCCTGGTGTCAAAACCATGACATCAACGCTGCGTGTCCGGCCGCCCCGCGATCGGGTGTCGTCTGCGCGCAAAAAACAGCAAAGCTCTATATTCTCTTCGAAAATCAGCGAGTTGAATCAACGCATTACTAACTGGCGCGTCAGTCCTGTCACCGGCCAGCTGGAGCGTCGTTGCCGCTTCTCTGATGGCGAAGACCCACAAAGTCGCCCCTTCGTCGCCTGATTCAGCCGTTACGCCGTAGGCCGTGTCTGCGCGCTATGCCGCAGCCCGTTTTCGTGCGTCACGCTGAGTTAAGTCACTGCTGGTACCTGTTTATTCACTGATGTATTCATACTTGTACATCGGCAGGAATAATCACGTCCAAATAAAACAAAATATAAACTTCACGCCTGTTTATTTTTAATAATAAACAGCGGGAAGCCCTGTGCGAAATTAATTAAAACCGATCGCTGATGCGACATCGGGCTATTTTCGGCCGCCCTTAATCCGGGTCTTACCGTAAAAAGCCTGCTGCCGCCCGGCGACAGGAGCAGCACCATGACTGTACAAATCAAGATCCGAAATAAAAAAAGCACGCTGTCTATGCGTGCCGCCCAGGAAGCCCAAAACGGTATCGCAGAAACCCTGGTCAACCTCAACACTACCCGGGAAGGGCTGCAGGAAGCCCAGGCAAATGCCCGGCTGGAGCGGGATGGCCTGAACGAAGTGACTCATGACAAGCCACCGCACGCGCTGATCCAGCTACTGATGGCGTTTAACAACCCGTTTATTTATGTGCTCGCCATTCTCGCCGGGATCAGCTTCTTCACCGACTACTGGCTGCCCACCAGCCATGGCGAAGACGGCGACCTGACGACGGTGATAATCATCGGCACCATGGTTGCCCTCAGCGGACTGGTGCGCTTCTGGCAGGAACACCGCTCGGCCAAATCGGCCGAAGCGCTGAAAGCGATGGTTCGCACCACCGCGACGGTCGTTCGTCGCGAACACGCCGGGCAAAAAGGAACGCCACGTGAAATCCCGATGCGCGAGCTGGTGGTGGGCGATATCGTGCAGCTCTATGCGGGCGACATGATCCCGGCCGACGTCCGTTTGATCGAATCACGCGACCTGTTTATCAGTCAGGCCGTCCTGACCGGCGAAGCGCTGCCGATTGAGAAGTACGACACCCTCGGCGACGTGGCGCAGAAATCCGCGCACGACAAGGCGGTTGATAACGAAAATCTGTTGGATATGCCTAACATCTGCTTCATGGGGACCAACGTTGTCAGCGGCACCGCTCAGGCGGTCGTGGTGGCGACCGGGCCGAGGACTTACTTTGGCTCACTGGCAAAAGCGATTGTCGGCACCCGGGCGCAAACGGCGTTTGACCGCGGGGTGAACAGCGTCAGCTGGCTGTTGATCCGCTTTATGCTAGTGATGGTGCCGGTGGTGTTCCTGATTAACGGCCTGATGAAGGGCGAATGGTGGGATGCCCTGCTGTTTGCTCTGGCCGTCGCCGTAGGTCTGACGCCAGAAATGCTGCCAATGATCGTCAGCGCCAACCTCGCCAAGGGCGCGGTGGCTATGGCGAAGCGTAAAGTCGTGGTTAAGCGCCTTAACGCGATTCAGAACCTGGGCGCGATGGACGTGCTGTGCACCGACAAAACCGGCACCCTGACGCAGGATAAGATCATCCTTGAGCACCACGTCGACACGCACGGTCAGAAAAATCAGTCCGTGCTGGCGCTGGCCTGGCTCAACAGCCACTATCAAAGCGGCATCAAAAACCTGATGGATCAGGCGGTCATTTACTTCTCTGAAAATGAGTCGGGCTTTGTGCAACCTCAGGGGTACAGCAAAGTCGATGAGATGCCGTTCGACTTCGTGCGCCGTCGCCTGTCGATTGTGGTGAAAGACAGCCAGAGCAATCATCTGCTGGTGTGCAAAGGCGCCGTGGAGGAGATGCTGAGCATCGCCACCCACATGGAAGAGAATGGCAAGGTTATCCCCCTCGACGATCAGCGCCGTGACGCCATGCTGGCGATGGCGAACGACTACAACAAAGACGGCTTCCGCGTTCTGGTGGTCGCTACGCGCGACATTCCGAAAGCCGAAGCAAAAAGACTGTACAGCACCGCTGATGAGCACGATCTGATTATCCGCGGCTTCCTCACCTTCCTCGATCCACCTAAGGAGAGCGCGGGTCCGGCGATTGCTGCCCTGATGGATATTGGCGTCGCAGTCAAAGTGCTGACCGGCGATAACGCGATTGTCACTACGCGGATTTGCCGCCAGGTGGGACTGGAGCCAGGCGAACCGGTACTCGGCCCGCAGATTGAGGCGTTGAGCGACACGGCCCTGCAGCAGTTGGTGGAAGAGCGCACGGTGTTCGCCAAGCTAACGCCGCTGCAGAAATCACGCGTGCTGAAGGCGCTGCAGGCCAACGGTCATACGGTGGGCTTTCTCGGTGACGGCATTAACGATGCCCCTGCTCTGCGCGATGCCGACGTGGGTATCTCGGTCGACAGTGGCACCGATATCGCCAAGGAATCGGCCGACATCATCTTGCTGGAAAAGAGCCTGATGGTGCTGGAAGAAGGCGTTATCAAAGGCCGCGAGACCTTTGGCAACATTATGAAATACCTGAACATGACCGCCAGCTCCAACTTCGGCAACGTGTTCTCGGTACTGGTGGCCAGCGCGTTCATTCCGTTCCTGCCGATGCTCGCGATCCAGTTGCTGCTGCAAAACCTGATGTACGACATCTCCCAGCTCGCGCTGCCGTGGGACAAAACGGACAAAGAGTTCCTGAGCAAACCGCGCAAGTGGGATGCAAGAAACATCGGCCGCTTTATGGTCTGGATTGGCCCGACCTCGTCCATTTTTGACATGACGACCTTTGCGCTGATGTGGTTTGTGTTCAGCGCTAACAGCGAACACATGCAGACCCTGTTCCAGTCCGGCTGGTTCGTTGAAGGCCTGCTGTCGCAGACGCTGGTGGTGCACATGCTGCGTACCCAGAAAATTCCGTTCATTCAGAGCACCGCCGCCTGGCCGGTACTGATGATGACCGGTCTGATTATGGCTATTGGAATTTACGTGCCGTTCTCTCCGCTCGGGCCGTTGGTTGGGCTGCAGGCGCTGCCGTGGCAGTACTTCCCGTGGCTGGTCGGCACCCTGCTCGCCTACTGCTGCGTGGCGCAGGGCATGAAAACGTTCTACATCCGTCGCTTCAGGCAGTGGCACTAATTCTGCGTTAAAGACGGTGATTCACGTGCCGCTTCGGCGGCACCTTTCAGGCAGGCCACACAGGCTGGAAGCATTATGGAAAAGCGACATTCCATCATTTTCCTGATTAAAAATAAGACCATCGCGTTGATAGTCTTATTTTTAATGAAAATAACCCGCACCCTTCGCGTCCGTGCCCTGGCATGGTACGCCGGAGGGAAGATTAACTATCAACACACTAAAGCATTACTGAACCTCGCCAGCGCCATACATCGTTTTTCGATCAGGTTACTGCGTTTTATTTCACTACCCGCCCTGTAGAGGGGGAATTCATGATGTCCGGAACCACTCTGTTAATTCACCTGGCTGGCGCCATCGCATTGCTGCTCTGGGGCAGCCATATGATTTCAACGGCGCTACAGCGCGGCTTCGGCACGCCGCTGCGCAACTGGATGGGACGCCACCTCACTAACCGCTGGACCGCCCTGCTCTCCGGCATTGGCATTACCGGCATTCTGCAAAGCAGCACGGCGGTCAGTATGATGGCGACGTCATTTACCGCCGCAGGTACGCTAAGCCTTGCCCCCGCACTTGCGGTGATGCTCGGCGCCAACATCGGCTCCACGCTGGTGGTCCAGCTGATGAGCTTTAACATGGAAATCGCCATTCCGCTGCTTCTGCTGGCCGGGTTTGTGGTTTTCAAGCTACGCGACCATTCCAGCTTTGAAAGCGTGGGCTGCGCCCTGATTGGCCTCGGCCTGATGCTGCTGGCGCTGCATTTACTGGGTGGCACGCTGCAGGACATTGAGGTCACGCCGGTGTTTCATGCCGTGATGCAGGGGCTACAGGGCGATATTTTCATTGCCCTGCTGGTGGCGGCGCTCCTGACGCTCCTGTGCCACTCCAGCGTGGCGATGATTTTGCTGATCGCCTCCCTCGCCGGTACCGGCACGCTGACCCCGTCTACGGCCCTGGTGCTGGTGCTTGGCGCCAACATCGGCGGCGCGTTACCGCCGGTGTTAAACGCCGGGTCCGCGGTGGCCCGCCGCCTGCCGGTTGGCAACCTGATGGTCCGCCTGTCCGGCTGCGCGCTGGCGTTACTGCTTCTGCCGTTGCTGATGGCGATCGCCCGTAAATCCGGGCTGAACACGCCGCAACTGGTGGTGTGGTTTCATACCGCCTTTAGCGTGGCGCTCGCGCTGCTGTTTATCGGCCTGAACGTGCCAATGGCTCGCTTCCTGGAGCGACTGTTTCCGGAAGAAGAGCGCGTAGGCGACCCGGGTATGCCGATGTATCTCGACGATGCGGGTCTGGAAGTGGCTTATATCGGCCTGTCCAATTCGGTTCGCGAATCGCTGCGCGCCGCCGACATGCTAACCATCATGCTGGACCGACTGCTGATGCTGTTTGTGACCCAGGAAAAACAGGCTGCCGATGACATCCGCCAGCTGGAGCAGTCGGTCGATCTGCTCAGCGCGGCGGTTCGCGCCTACCTCGCCGACATTGGTCAGGACGGGCTGAATGATGCGGATGCCGATCGTGCCCAGGAGATCCTGATGTTCATCATCAATGTTGAGCACGCGGGCGACATTCTCTCCAGCAATCTGACCCAGCTGGCCACGCGCCGCGCACGCCGGGGAGAACATTTTAACGACTTTGAATTACACCATATTCGCCTGCTGCATGCGGAGCTCCTCACCAGCCTGAACTTAGGAATAGCGGCATTCCTGCGTGAAGACTTGTCTGCTGCCCACCAGCTGGTGCAGCGCAAAGAAACCATCCGCCAGCTGGAGGCCTCCGCCAGCCGCGAGCACTTCAAAAAACTGCGGGAGGACAAGAATGCCTGGGCGGAATCCGGCGACATTTTCCAGCGGGTGCTACGGGACTACCGCCGCGTGCATCACCATATCGCCGCCGTCGCCTACCCGGTCATTGACCGCCTGGGCGATACCTCGCTGCGGTTTATTGAAACGCCGCCGGATGTTTAAAAAACAATAACCGCCAGCGCGCGGACGAGATCCTTTTCAAGGCAAGCAACGTTAAGGTACAAAAAATGCGAGTGTTAATCTGCTCGGGTCGGTTTTATGCCGACACCCATACCATCACCCATGTGCTGGATCTCTATGCCCGTAAACAGATAATTAACGTGTTGATTCACGGAGGGCACCAGGCGCTGGGCGGCGCGATAGAAAACTGGGCGCGCGGGATCGACGTTCACGTGATCCGCTACCCGGCAAACTGGGCGCTGCACGGAAAATATGCGGAGACAAGGCGCAATTTGTTTATGCTGGAAGATAGCCGCCCTGACGTACTGCTGGCATTTCCTGGCGGAGAAGATACGGCGGAGTGCATAAAGATGGCGAAACACAGAGGGATCCGCGTCATCGACGTCGTTTAACCTGAGTGGGTGAAGTTCGGTGACCATGGCCACAGGCAGGCGTCCGCTGAAGGGGTATTGAATGACGGCCTTGACGATTAACCAGCAATGGTCAATATAGAGAACCTTACTCGTCTAAGTGTAAGCTGAGCGCAGAGAGGAGAGTCAGGCGGGGGGCCCGGCCCCCAATTGTCCGGGAACATTATGGGCAATACCGCTCAGCATACCCTCAGGCTTCCGTTGGTCCCCGGGATGAGATTTCACGTCCACTCCCCTTATTCGTGCGGTATCGAAACCAGGAACAGCCGGACAACGACACCCGCCATACCTTACCTGGAGCGAAAAAATGACCTCATCCATTGCCATCGTCGGAGCAGGACTCGGCGGCCTCATGCTCGCACGTGTTTTACATGTTCACGGCATTTCCTCTGTGGTCTACGAAGCTGAAGCCTCTCCCGAGGCCCGCCCACAAGGTGGCTTGCTGGATATCCACGATCATAATGGCCAGCGGGCGCTGATAGCGGCAGGCCTGTACGATGCCTTCCGGGCCCTTATTCTTCCTGGTGGTCAATCCACGCGCGTACTCGATAAAGAGGGCAACGTATTGTTCGAGCAGTTCGATGATGGTTTGGGCGGCCGACCAGAAGTCTCTCGCGGCGCGCTTCGCACGCTGCTGCTGGAGTCGCTTCCTGCGGACACCGTGCAATGGGGCCGTAAAGTGGCAGATATCGTCCCCCATGATGACGGCACGCATAGTTTGTACTTTACGGATGGCGCCACCACCAGGGTCTCCCTGGTGGTGGGCGCAGATGGTGCCTGGTCGCGTGTCCGCGCTCTGGTCACCGATGCTGTCCCTGCCTATGCGGGATTTTCGTATGTCGAGCGCTGGCTTAGTCACGTTGATACTGATCATCTGGCTTGCGCGCAAGCAGTAGGCCGCGGCTCATTTTTTGCGCTCTCGCCAGGCAAGGGTATCATGGCGCACCGGGAGCCTGGCGGCGTGATCCACGTTTACATTGCTCTGTGCCAACCCCAGGCCTGGTTCGCTGACGTGACGTCCGCTAATGCACAGGTTGACGTGCAACGCATAGTCGATGAATTCGATGGCTGGGCGCATCCACTGCAAACATTGATTACGGAGGGTGATGGTGAGCCCGTATTGCGCCCTATTCACTTTTTACCTCCCGGACTTCGATGGCCGCGAACAGCAGGCGTAACGCTGTTGGGCGACGCCGCGCATCTTATGCTGCCGTTCGGCGAAGGCGCTAATCTCGCATTAGAGGATGGCGCTGAGCTGGGACTCGCGATTGCGGCCAATGCAGATAATCCTGAAGCCGCGCTGTCCGCTTATGAAGAACAGATGTTTATCCGCGTCGAAAGTGCGGCCAACGACGCGCAGGAAATGGCAGGCATTCTCTTTGGGGACGAGACACCCGGCGCGTTGTTGCATTTTTTTAACCAGTATAAAACAGGATCCTGATCCCCGACGCTGCGGTGATTCTTGCGCCATGAACAAATAACCCTCCCGCCATCGGGAGGTCAATGTTCAGTAATGTCCGGAGAATAACGCTCCGGATATAAAATCATTAAAACGCTGTCGCAATAGCTGAAATCTGGAACGAGTTATTTTAATAACCCCTTCATGATCAAAGACAGACCGAACTCAAAACAGGTATCCGGATGTTGGTGGGTAAGCGCATCGATACGACTGATTTCTGTTGAGGGTGTAGACAATCTTTCATCATCATGTCTGTCTGTACGAGACTGCTCCTCCAATACGCATCCCAGGGTATATTCGCTAATAGTGAGTAATATCATTGCGGCTTCGGCCTCAGAAAAGCCGGCCCGCATAAGGTAAGCCACCTTTGGGTAGAACGTTTCCCCTCCTACCCGCGCCGGTGTTGTCCCCGCATGGAGCAGTGCGCCATCCCGATGAGCGAGAAGCGCGCGGCGGAAACTGCGCGCGTTATTTGCCAGCCAGTCTGCCCACTCGGCCGTGTCTTCAGCCAGCGGAAGCGAATGGTGCCTGGCCAAAACAGTTGCGGCCATCTCTTCCAGTAAGCTGGCCTTGTTCCTGAAATGCCAGTACAGCGTTGCGGATTCTACCCCCAGCTTTTGCGCCAGCTTTCGCGTCGTTATCGCTTCCAGCCCGACTTCATCTAAGAGTGCTAATGCAGCATTAATGACCTGATCCCGCTGAATTTTAGCCATGGTGTTCATCCTGTTGTTAATGCATCCAACCGAGCCCGTGGTAGATGAAAAGAGATCTTCTCCTGACCAGGAGCCTACCGGCGCCATTGATGAAAATAAATCTATCATTGATAGAAAAATTGATCAATGATAGATTTTTTAACGCATCGCACCTAAAGGTCATCCCATGAATATCAATCGAGATACGCAGGTAAAGAAAACAAACCATGCTGGCCCCATCAATGCCATCCCGCCGGTTTTGTGGCTGCAAGCCGCCATCATCACCCTTGGGGCATTCGCTACCATGCTCTCATCCACCATGCTCAGTGCTGCGCTTCCGACCATGGCAAACGGCCTTGGGGTGACGGACGCCTCCATCCAGTGGATAGCCACCGCGTACCTCATGGCGCTGGCCGCAGGCGTTCCGGTTAGCGCATGGGCGGTAAAACGGTTTGGCGCCACCCAACTTTGGCTCTATGCACTTATTTTATTTGGTGTTTTCTCGGCAGTTTGCGCGTTATCCCCGAATATCGAGGTGCTGCTCACCGCCAGAATAATGCAAGGTCTGGCAGGCGGGTTACTCGTGCCGGCCGGGCAGACGATCCTGGGTCTGGTGGTCGGTCGTGAGCGCCTCGGGCGGATCATTGGTACGATAGGCGTGGCTATCGTCATTGCGCCCTTACTGGGAACGTCTCTGGGGGCCGTGCTGCTTCAGGTCTGCGGATGGCGAGTCTTGTTTTTTATTAATGTCCCCTTATCTCTCTGTGCCTGGCTTGCGGGATGGAAATTACTCCCTCGCCCGACAATAAAAAATGATAAGCCGCTCTCCCTGGACTGGATGGGGTTAATACTGATTCTTTGTAGCCTTCCCCTGCTCATGGAGGGTATTAAAGGCGTCAGCCTGAATAGTGGTGAAAATAGCGGGAACATTATCTTACTCAGCGTGGGCGCACTGTTTATCGGCTTGTTTATCTTTCGCTCTTTTCGCATTGACTCGCCTTTACTTCATCTCAGCCTTTTCAAACATCGTGGCTTCACATTATCGGCGTTGCTGATGGCTATCGGAGGTGCGGTGAATTTTGGTGGACAGTTCCTGCTCCCGTTGTATTTCCGCGACGTTTGCCATGAAGCACTGGCTGATGTGGGTTTGCTCCTTACCCCGCAGTTAATCGGTTCTGCCATAGGATTCCCGGTCGCCGGTTATTTCTCAGACCGGCTGGGTCCTCGCGTGGTGCTGATCGTTGGCGGCTTGATCTCGGTGTTAGCGACATGGCCGCTGGCCATGATTGATGGAGGCAGTAGCTACCTCCTGGTCGGTAGCGCACTCGCTATCAGAGGGTTCGGTTTAGCCCTTGCGACAGTGCCGGCGATGGCGGCAGGCCTGGCGATGGCGGGTACCCGTCATGTTTCTGATGCAGCACCGATTCTCAACATCCTGCAGCGTGTTGGCGCGATGGCTGGCGCGGCCCTGGTGACGGCGTGCTACGTCAGACTGGCGCATACGCAGGGTAGCTTAGCCGCCTTTCAGCACGCCGGGTGGATACTGATCAGCGGCGCCATACTGCTCACCCTTTCAGCACTTTTCATGGTGAACCATCAGGGATCATCAACGCGGGAAGAAACAAGATAACCGGTCTGGCGTCCTGTCCCGCACCCGGTACGCAATAGTTAACACCTCATTCTGAATGAGCGCGAGAGAGGCGTGAATGCCAGTCAACGACACCAGCGACTGGCATTGCACGCGACTCCCCACTAAACCGAACCAATCAATCCGCCATCGACCCGGATCACCGCCCCGGTAATGTAGCTGGCAGGCTGGCTTGCCAAAAAGGCAGCGGTAGCGCCGTACTCATGGGGGTGGCCATAACGTCCCGCCGGAATGCTCAGACGACTCTTCTCCGCGACCGCTTCCGCAGTGGAATGTTCCCGTTTCGCCTTGATAGCATCCAGCTGCCCCACCCGGTCGGTAGCAATGCGCCCAGGCACCATCACATTCACCGTGACGCCGTCGGCCGCCACTTCAGCGGCAAGGGTTTTCGACCAGCCGAGTAAGCTCATGCGCAGCGCATTCGACAGGGCGAGACCCGGAATCGGGGCAATCACACCGGACGAGGTGGAGGTAATAATGCGTCCCCAGCCACGGCTGCGCATGGCGGGCAGTAGTTTATCGGTGAGCTGGATCAACGAGGCGACCATCACTGAAAATTGCTGTTGCCAGACGGCGCCGTCCGTCCCCTGTGCCAGCGTGGGCGGTGGGCCACCGGAATTATTGACCAGAATATCGATGTCGCCCCAGTGCTCGCGGATATCGGCGATGACCGTATCAAACTGTTCCGGGACGGCAAGATCCAGCGGCCAGGCGCGGGCGGTACCGCCCAGCTGAGTGATGCGTTCCACCGTTTGCGCCAGCTTCTCTCTGTTGCGGCCTGTCACGGCGACCTTCACGCCTTCCTGCGCCAGCGAGCAGGCGATAGCCTGTCCAAGACCACTTCCCGCACCGCAAACCAGTGCCATACGCTGTTGTATCTGCAAATTCATAAATGCTCCTGATTGTATTTTCAGGAGCATTATGTGCAATAGTGATGCCAGTTATACGCGTGGGCTTTTTACATTGACCTGGTCAAACGCGTATTGCAGGTGTTTTCTCATCAACTCTGCCGCCTGTTCCTGTTTGTTCTCTCGCAGGGCATCAATGATGGCAACGTGCTCTTCGCACCACTCTTTTACGCGACGCTTATTGTGATAGCTACCAAATTCCAGCAGGCGGCGCAGCCGGTTTTGCTGCTGAATAGCCTGTAATACAAACAGGTTGCCGCTGGCCTCTGCCAGCAACTCATGAAACGCCGCATCGGTTTCGAAAATCTCTTTGGCCGGGACCTGCGTAATGTCCGGGTGGGTGATGAGTCTCAGATGCCGGGCGCGCAGACGTTTAAGCATCTGCCGGTCAACATGCAGGTTGGGCGTCAGCAACGCCATCGGTTCAATCATCAGGCGAAAACCGTAGCTATTGCGCAGAGCGATATCGGAGTTCAGGGTTTGCAGAAAGCGCCAGCCATGCCCTGCATTGCGGGCAATCAGGCCATCCTCCGATAGCTTCACCAGTGTACGGGTCAGCACGCCGCGATCAACATCATAGCGCTGGCTGATTTCGGTCTGGGTAAAGGATTCCGGCAGGATACCTGCAATGCGGTCATGGACCAGTTGCTCGTACAACTTCTGGTCATTGCTCTTGGACTGCTCAATCTCCAGCTGATCCAGCTCATTACTGCGTTTAAGGAGGAAAAAACCCTGGTTTGGCCGCGCTTCAACCGCCCCCATTCGGGTCAGTTCCTTGAGCCCGGCACGTACCGGCGTACGCGAAACACCCAACGCATCGGCAAGATGTTGCTCACGTAAATGATGACCTGGATCGAATCTTGCTTCAGATATCAGGTCGAGTATTTGCCGGGCTATCCGGCGACTGCTCGCAGTGGAGTCAGGCTGCATGAATTCACGATTCCCTGAAGTGCATTGTTGTGGTCGATATATACAATATCACGAGCAACAAAACGCAGCAAAGTAAAGCAAGGAGTGCACGCTTAACGTGCAATACGCACCAGAATGAGACATTTTTTTCACACGCATAATTGTATTTATTGACTCACTAAATTCAATTTAAACCTTAGCCAGGAGACGACTATGTCCAGCAATTCTTTTCTGTTTCGCCATGTGCGTACTTTGATGTTCGCGCTGACCGCCCTGCCGCTGGTCAGCCATGCGGCGGTGGAAACCATCGCCAAGGGTCAACTGACCTATGGAACGGCAGCGACGTTCATGCCTTTTGAATACGTGAAAGCAGGCAAGCTTACCGGCTTCGATATCGACCTGATCAACGCGCTAAGCAAAGAGATCCAACTGACGCCGGCGCCAATGCCGATGGAATTCAAAGGGCTTATTCCGGCGCTGCAGGGTAAACGTCTGGATATCATCAACTCCGCCATGTACGTCAATCCGACCCGTGCCGAGCAGGTTGACTTCGTACCCTATCTGAAAATCGGCAGCCGCGTGGTGGTCCGCAAAGGTAACCCGGCCAACATCACCGGACGTGACCTGAGCCTCTGCGGCAAAAACATCGCCGTGACGCTCGGCGGGATCGAAGAGA
>ERZ773187.2242-NODE-2242-length-12703-cov-4.827087_pt1 | contig 12703 bp, 10 predicted proteins | sample MGYA00511242_ERZ773187 | MGnify/ENA primary metagenome ERZ773187 (study PRJEB29015, sample SAMEA2737744) | human gut metagenome | biome: human gut; feature: human-associated habitat; material: faeces | place: China | collected 2012 ... | reverse complement strand
AGCCGCTCTCGCTGGCAGCAGCGATCAGCTTGGGGGTGTGGATCTCGATGAAGTTCTGGTCCAGCAGGAACTTGCGCATGGCGTTGACCATGCAGCTCTGGGCCTTGAACATCAGCTGGTTCTCATCGGTGCGCAGATCGACCCAGCGGTAATCAATGCGCTGGTCGATGCTGGAGCGCTCGACGGCCTTCTTCTTTTTGGTCGCGGCGATCTCCTTGCGGACGATGGGCAGTGCGTCCGAAATGCTCTCGATCTCGATGGCAGTGGGGATCATCTCGATGCCGCCCATCTTGACGTAATCGTTCTCCACCACTTTGCCGGTGACGGTGATGACGGAATCCGGGGTCAGCTGGTCGATGGTGTCCACCAGTTCGGGGTGGTCGGCCTTCTCGACGGTGATCTGGAGCTTGCCGGTAATATCTTTCAGCACGATAAAGGCCATGGCCTTGCTGTTGCGCAGGTTCTCGATAAAGCCCTGGACTTTGACCGTATTGCCAATTTCCTTTTGTACCTCGTTGATGTAGGTGCGATTCATGGAAATCCTCCTTCGTATTCTTGTGTACTTTTTTATTATAGCCTTTTTGTGGGAGAAATCAACCCAAAACCCCCATCTTCGTCCGCAACTTCTCCCCGCTGCGGCCCATTTGTTCACGCTTTGCGCTGTCCCTTACCCTTTTTTCTTTTCGTGCAGGGTGCCGGTGCCGCCCTCGACGACGCCGTCGTGGTCCAGCACGGCGACGATGGTGCCAAAGAAGCACTTCACGTCCATGCCGAAGCTCAGATGCTCCACATAGTAGCCGTCGAGCTTGGCCTTCTCGTCGATCTCCAGCTCATCGCGGCCGTGGATCTGTGCCCAGCCGGTCAGGCCGGGGCGGACATCGTTGGCACCGTACTTGTCCCGCTCGGCCAGCAGGTCATACTGGTTCCACAGCGCCGGGCGCGGGCCGATGACCGCCATGTCGCCCACGAAGATGTTCCACAGCTGGGGCAGCTCATCGAGGCTCGTTTTGCGCAGAAAATGCCCCACCCGCGTGATATACTGGTCCGGGTCCTTGAGCATGTGGGTGGGCATATCATGCGGGGTATCCATGCGCATGGTGCGGAATTTGAGGATGTTGAAATGCTGTTTGTGGATGCCCACCCGCTTCTGTTTGAACAGGATGGGGCCCGGCGAATCCACCTTGATGGCAATGCAGAGGATGAGCAGCAGCGGCGATAACACGATCATGCCGCAAAGCGACAGGATGACCGCCAGCAGCCGCTTGATGCCGTTACGATACATAGAACTTTCTCTCCCTTATTCATTGGTGTGGATGGAACGGTTCTAGTATACCAAGCTCTCCGACATTTTTCAATTCATCGCGCAAGGTTTTCCGGAACACCCGCATCCGGAGTATGGGCAGCCCGCCGCCGGGCAAACGCCGGTTTTGTTGCATTTTTCAGCCGGTTTTCCCCCTTGTTTCGGGCGGTGTTCTGCCGTATCATACCACTGGAATGACGTTGTGCGTTTTTTATCATAAAGGAGGGTCCTATCATGATCCAGAGATTTTCTTTCGGGCATCCCATCCCCACCGGGAGCGTCGAGCAGGTGCTCCCCCTCTGCGGAGGCAGCGTCCCCTTTCTGACCCCGGCCGCCGAAGGCTGGACGTATCGGATGCGGGAAGACTGCGTCGTCTATGGCCTGGGCGAGATGCCCCGCGGGCTGAACAAGCGCGGCTGGCATTACATCGCCAACAACACCGATGAATCGCACCACACCGAGGACAAGCTTTCGTACTATGGTGCGCACAATTTTCTGCTCATCCGGAACGGGGAGGACTGCTTCGGTCTCTTTGTGGATTTCCCCGGAAAAGTCCATTATGACATCGGCTACACCCGGCACGACACGCTGTGCTTCCACACCGAGGAGCCGGACTACGAGCTGTACGTCCTTTCCGGCGGGGACGAGAACGCGCTCTGCAAAGAGTTCCGTGCCCTCATCGGGCGCAGCTACATCCCGCCGAAGTGGGCGTTCGGTCTGGCCCAGAGCCGCTGGGGCTACAAGACCGAAGAAGATGTGCGGGAGGTCGCCCGCCAATACAAGGCAAACGGCCTGCCGCTGGATATGATCTGCATGGACATCGACTACATGCAGGACTACGCCGATTTCACCGTCGACCGGGAGCGTTTCCCCGACCTGAAAAAGCTTTCCGATGAGCTGAAGGCGGAGGGCATCCGGCTGGTGCCCATCATCGACGCGGGGGTCCGCATCGACGATGCTGACGCGACCTGCAAAGAGGGGCTGGAAAAAGGCTACTTCTGCAAAAAGGCCGACGGCACCCCCTTCGTGGCGGCGGTCTGGCCCGGCAAGGCCTACTTTGCCGATTTTCTGCGCCCGGAGGTGCGGGAATGGTTCGGCGGGCGGTACAAGGTTCTGACCGACCTCGGCATCGAGGGCTTCTGGAACGACATGAACGAACCGTCCCTCTTCTACACGCCGGACCGGCTCCGGGCCTTTCTGGACTCCATGGCCGCTCTGCGCGAAAAGGACAACATCGAGCAGGAGGAATTTTTCAGCCAGGTCGTGGGCGGCGCGATGGGCCTGATGAACAGCCCCGAAGACTATGCCAGCTTCTACCACGAAGTGAACGGCCAGAAGATCCGTCACGACAGGGTGCACAACCTCTACGGCGGCAGCATGACCCGCGCAGCGGGCGAAGCCTTCGCAAAACAGCACCCGGAAAAGCGGATGCTGCTGTACAGCCGCTCCAGTGTGATCGGTTCGCACCGGTACGGCGGCATCTGGCTGGGCGACAACCATTCCAGCTGGGAACAGTTGCTGGCCAACATTCAGATGATGCCCAGTGTGCAGATGTGCGGCTTTTTGTACACCGGTGCCGACCTGTGCGGTTTCGCGGGCGACACCACCCCGGACCTGGCCCTGCGCTGGCTGGAGTTTGGCCTGTTCACCCCGCTGATGCGCAACCATGCCGGTGCCGGGACCCGCGAGCAGGAATATTTCCGCTTTGCCGACCAGCTGCCCGCCCTGCGGGAGATGCTGCGCCTGCGCTATGCCCTGCTGCCCTACCTGTACAGCGAGTTCATGAAGAGCGCCCTGGAGAACACCGGCTACTTCCGCCCGCTGGGCTTTGACTGGCCTGCAGACCCCGAAGCACGGGAGGTGCAGGACCAGCTGCTGCTGGGCGACGGCGTCATGCTGGCTCCGGTGTACACCCAGAACGCCGCCGGGCGGCATGTCTACCTGCCGGAGCCCATGCAGCTGTACCGTCTGCGCAGCGCCGAGGACTACGACACCGAGGCCCTGCCTGCAGGCCACCACTATGTGCACTGTGCCCTGAACGAAGTGCTGCTGTTCGTGCGGCCGGGTCATGCCGTGCCGCTGGCAAAGCCCGCTGCCTGCACCGCCGCGCTGGATGAGCAGCCCATTGCCCTGCTGGCCTGCCCGGACGCCGACGGCCATGCCGCGTACCGCATGTACACCGATGACGGCGAGACGATGGATCCTGAACACGACGGGCACTGGACCGTGCTGGACGCCTCTCACTGACCCAGTTTTCACAGCAGCCCCGGAACGTTTGCGGTTCCGGGGCTCTTGCGTTTTGCGGACGTCTGACATATAATAGGTACTTGCGCCCGGCTTTCCGGGTACGATCTAAAATCAACCGATTCAGATATCAAAAACATTTCAAGGAGGCGTGTGACCCCATGACGCAAACCCGGGCAGACCGTTCCGCTGACCTGACCAGCGGCCCGATGCTGCAAAAGATCATTCTGTTTTCCATTCCGCTGGCTGCATCCAGCATTTTGCAGCTGCTGTTCAACGCGGCAGACGTTGTGGTGGTGGGCCGCTTTGCCGGCAGCACCGCGCTGGCCGCAGTCGGCTCCAACGGTTCCCTGATCAACCTGCTGGTGAACCTGTTCGTTGGGCTCTCGTTGGGCGCGAACGTCGTAGCTGCCCGCTGCTTTGGCGCAAAGGACGAGCACGGCGTACAGGACACCGTGCACACCGCCGTGACGCTGGGCCTTACCAGCGGCGTACTGCTGGCCGTGGTGGGCTTTTTTGCCGCCCGCGGCCTGCTGGAGCTCATGAGCTGCCCGGAGGACGTGATCGACCTTTCCGCGCTGTACCTCAAAATTTATTTCATCGGCATGCCCATGAACATGCTGTACAACTTCAGCAGCGCTCTGCTGCGGGCCGTGGGCGACACCAAGCGCCCGCTGTACTGTCTGGCGGCGGCCGGTATCATCAATGTGGTGCTGAACCTTGTATTCGTCATCGGCTTTTCCATGAGCGTTGCGGGCGTTGCGCTGGCCACCATCATCAGTGAGACGGTGTCGGCCTGCCTGGTCACCGCCATGCTGGTGCGGGAAAAGGGCGCGCTGCATCTGGACCTGCACAAGCTGGGCTTCCACGCCGGTGCCCTGAAGCAGATCTTGCTCATCGGCCTGCCGGCGGGCCTGCAGAGCACCGTGTTCAGCCTGTCCAATGTGGTGATCCAGTCCGCCATCAATTCCTTCGGCTCCACGGTCGTGGCCGGAAGCTCGGCATCGTCCAATCTGGAAGGCTTCGTCTACACGGCCATGAACGCCTTTGCACAGGCCGCTGTGACCTTTACCAGCCAGAACATGGGTGCACGCAAGTATCACAATCTGGACCGCGTGATGCGCAACTGCCTGCTGTGCGCCGTGGTCACCGGCATTCTTTTGGGCGGCGGTGCGGCACTGGCTGGTCGGCAGCTGCTGCACTTCTACTCCTCGGACGAGGCCGTGATCGCCGCCGGATACGAGCGGCTGTGGATCATCTGCGGCACCTACCTGCTGTGCGGCATCATGGACACACTGGCCAGCAGCCTGCGCGGCCTAGGTTACAGCGTGCTGCCCATGGTGGTGAGCCTGATCGGCAGCTGTCTGCTGCGTCTGGTGTGGATCGCCACCATCTTCCAGCTGAACCGCACCCCGTTCATGCTGTACATCAGCTACCCCATCAGCTGGGTTCTGACTGCCTCAGTGCATCTGATCTGCCTGCTGGTGGTACGGCGCAAGCTGCAGAAAAAGGGGCAGAACCTGCAGGCTGCATAATACTCCCTCCGTCATCGCTGTGCGATGCCAGCTCCCTCAGAGAGGGAGCCTTATCTCGCGGCGGTCAGCTTCCAGCCCGCACCGACCGCATTGTATACCACAAAGAGCTGCTGCACGATGAAATGCAGCAGCTCTTTTCTTTTTACAGCTCCTTTGCCAGCAGGTAGCGGTCGAACCCACCGTACATTTCGCGGCGGGCACGGATGGTGAACCCGCAGGCCAGGGCGTTGCTCAGACTGTAGGGGTTGGCCGGACTGACCGTGGCTCCCAGGTGCGTGATGCTCTCCGGCAGAAGCGGCAGGGCAGCTTCCAGCATGTGGCGCTGCAGGCCGTTGCCCCGCCAGTCCGGGTGCACCACAGCGCTGTCGGCATTGGCCCAATGGGGCCACTCGGCCTGCGGCACACCCAGAAAAGCCGCATAGTTGTGCGGGCTCTGGCCGCAGTAATAGAAAGTCAGGTACGCGCCCAGCCGACTGCCCTGCCACACCCCGATGCACAGGCTGTCGGTGATATAACCGGTGATATGTTCCAGCGTGTCGGTAACAAACCACTCCGGGTGCGGCATGGCGGCGTGCACCTCGTTTTGCAGCGCATACACCGCCGGGGCTTCGTCCGGTGTGCAGCGCCGCAGGGTGACCGCCTGCTGTGCCGGATGGCCGCAGACTTTGTGCAGAATGAGTTCCATGATTGCAATGCCCTCCAAAATAAAATCGTACTTTTTCTTTGTTTCCAGTATAAATGCCGCTTTTCTAAATGTCAATTTATGTTATAATAGAAGCAAAGAGCTTTTGGGCAGTGCATCATGCGGCCTGCAGGGTCTTTTGAAGTCCCGGCGGCCTGCCCGCCTGTGAACGGAGGAACCGAAATGAAGGAATCTACTCTTGCCGCCTCCAGCCGACTGGGCGGTGTCGTGATCAGCGACCGGGTGGTCGCCAGCCTGCTGGACGAACTGCGCACCGGGCGCTATGCCCATGCGGACCGCCTGCCTGCGGAGGTGGATCTTGCCGCCGAACTGGGGGTAAGCCGCACCGTGATCCGGGACGCTCTGAGCGAAATGGAGCGTGCAGGCTATGTAGAGCGGGTGCGCGGCATCGGCACGGTGGTGAACCGTTCGGTGTTGGGCCTGCGCAGCCGTCTGGACCAGAAGCTGGAATATTACCCGCTGATCCGCAGCTTTGGCAGCTACCCCCATGCCGACGGCATTCAGGTGTTTCCCATCCGGGCGGGGGATGAGCTGGCCCATAATCTGGACATCGAACCCGGCGACGAGGTGATCTGCATCAAAAAGCGCATCCTTGCCGACACCACCCCGGTGATCTACTCCATCGACTATCTGCCGCGCAGCCTGTTCGGCAACCGGGACTACACCCGCATCGACCTGACCGGCGGTGTGTTCGATATTCTGGAGCGGGAGTGCCACCAGCAGATCTCCTCGAACGTGGCCCACCTGAAAGCCAGCTGCGGCGATGAGTCCATCCGTGCAGCCATGCGGCTTGCCCCCGGCGAGGCCATGTTGCTGCTGGACGAAGTGTGTTTCAATCGTTTGTGCCGCCCGGTGATGCGTTCGCTGAGCTACTACACAAACTTCTTTGATTTTTCCATTTTACGCAAACTGCTTTAAACCGCTTTGATGTAACGGAGGTAACGTAACCATGCGTCATCTGATCGACCCGTTGGATTTCACCCAGCAGGAAATCACCACCCTGCTCGACCTTGCCGACCGCATCCACGACGATCCGGCCGCCTATCAGGATGTGGCCACCCACAAAAAACTGGCCACCCTGTTCTATGAGCCGTCCACCCGCACCCGCCTTTCGTTTGAGGCCGCCATGCTGAACCTGGGCGGCCATGTGCTGGGCTTTCCCAGTGAGAACGTGTCCAGCGCCAGCAAAGGCGAGAGCGTGGCCGACACCATCCGCGTGGTGTCCTGCTATGCCGACATCGTGGCTATGCGCCACCCCAAGGAGGGCGCACCGCTGCGTGCTTCCCGCTACTCCCGCATCCCGGTGATCAACGCCGGTGACGGCGGCCATCAGCATCCCACCCAGACCCTGACCGACCTGATGACCATCCGCCGCCGCAAGGGCCGGCTGGACGATCTGACCATCGGCCTGTGCGGTGACCTGAAATTCGGTCGCACGGTGCATTCCCTGATCAAGACCATGGCCCGCTGCCAGAACATCCGCTTTGTGCTCATCAGCCCGGAAGAGCTGCGGGTGCCGGATTACATCATCAACGATGTGCTGGAGGCCAACGGCATCGAATACAAGGAGACCCGCAGCCTGGAAGAGGTCATGCCGGAACTGGACATCCTGTACATGACCCGTGTGCAGAAGGAGCGCTTCTTCAACGAAGAGGATTACATCCGCCTGAAGAACAGCTATGTGCTGACCAAGGAAAAGATGGGGCTGGCAAAGCCGGACATGGCCGTGCTGCATCCCCTGCCCCGCGTGAACGAGATCGCACTGGATGTGGACGATGACCCCCGTGCCGCTTACTTTGAGCAGGTGCAGAACGGCGTTTACGTCCGCATGGCACTGATCATGACCCTGCTGGGCCTGCACGACCCCAAGGCAAAGGAGGAAAACTGATATGCTGAACATTGACGAGATCCAGAACGGCCTTGTGATCGACCACATCAAGGCCGGCACCGCCATTGGTCTGATGGACCTGCTGGGCATCAAGGACAACCGCACCGCCAGCGTGGCTCTGATCCAGAACGCACGCAGCCGCAAGTCCGCTTCCGGCCGCAAGGACATCATCAAGGTGGAGGGCGATGCTTCCTGGCTGAACCTGGATGTGCTGGCCTACCTTGACCCGGACATCAGCGTGACCGTGATCGAGAACGGCAAGCCTGTGCGCAAGGAACGGCCGAAGCCTCCCAAGCGTCTGGTGAACATCGTGCGCTGCCGCAACCCCCGCTGCATCTCCTCCATTGAGGAAGAGTGCGACCAGGTCTTTGAGCTGAGCTCCAACGGCAAGTACCGCTGTCTCTACTGCGAGCAGGAGCTGCAGGTCAAGCCGGAATAACCTCCGCTGCCCCTTTTCCCCGCTCCGGAACAGCAAAAACAAACAAAAAGAACAGGCGGCTTCCTGTCCGGTTACCCGGAGGGAAGCCGCCTGTTTTGTTCCGAATGGTCTGACGAAACTTTCCGGCCCTGATACCGCACAAAGTACGGCAGTTGCCATGAGCTTATATCATGCAATTCCCCAAATGAACTGCCGGACAAGCCCCGTCAGACGCTCTGCTGCCCGGCACACACCACCGGGACAGCCCGCAAAAGCAAAGGTTTCACAGCTGCACACGCACCGCAGCCTGACGCCACAATGCTGCAGAACCCGGAAAAGCTCCCGGCCGCAACCTCTGCCTGCACTGCCTTGCGTTCCTTTACTGGGTCCAGTATAGCAGAGTTACGCTATTGTTGCAGAGAAAATGTCATATTCTGCATCGGTAACTGTCACAACTTGCGGGTAGGCACCGCACAGGTAAAGCGGAACCAGCGGTCCCGGCAGCTGAGCGTGTACTCGCAGCGGCAGCGGTCCAGCACCTCCCGCACGTTGACAAGGCCCATGCCATGGCCCGGCTCTGCCTTGGTGGAACGCGGCAGCTCTCCATCCACCAGCTCCAGGTCCTTCTGCACCCGGTTGCGCACCGAGATGAGGTATTCTTCCTCGTTCCTGCGCGCCCGCAGGTACACCTCCGGCGGTTTGGCCTGCGCCGCCGCCCGGATGGCATTGTCCAGCAGGTTGGAGATGACGATGACCAGGTCCGTGCCGCAAAAGGGCAGGTCCTTGAGGTCACACAGGTCGAAGTACAGCTCCACGCCCTGCTGCGCAGCTTCCTCATACTTGCGGCTGAGCAGGGAGTCCAGCAGTGGGTTGTGGGTGTCCAGAATGGTGGTTCCGGCGGCCACCACCTTGCTCACGCTGGAAAGGTATTCCTGTGCGCCGGTCAGGTCGCCCTGCCGGAGCAGCGCATCCAGTGCGGCAATGTGGTTGGTGAACTCATGGGTCAGGCGGCGCTGTGCCGTGTAGGACTCCATGAGAGCTTCTGCGCGCTGCTGTTCCAGCGCGGCCTGAAAGTGCGACGCCTGCCCCTGCACCACCTGATCGTTGAACATCTGCACGATGGCCAGGTGCACCAGCACCGCAATGGTCAGGCCCACCGTCAGCATCAGGTCCAGCAGAGTGGGCACGCGGCGGTTGGAGGAGATCATGATGAAGATGTTCAGCAGCACCACGACGCCCGGGAAAAAACTCATCAGCAATGCCTGCAGCGGGTCCAGCGCACTGCAGTGGTTCCACCGGCGCAGAAAGCGTGCTGCCAGAATGCCCACCAGCAAAATTGAGATCACCAGTGCCGCCAGACAGGTCCTGTAGTGCCAGACTTCACCGGGGCAGATGCCGTGGAGCCGTGCAAAGACAAAGCTGACCGTATTTTCGGTAAGCAGGCACAGAATGCCGTTGATGATGCAGGCAGACATCCGGTCCACTGCCGTGCCGCCGAACAGCAGCGCGATGACCAGCAGGTAGATGATATTGCTGACCACTGATTTGATATTGAAAAAGCCAAAACCGCACAGCACCGAGAGCGTCAGCACTGCCAGCGCCAGCAGCGCGGCCCACACACAGGGGTGACGGAACCGCCTGCCCCGGCCCAGATAGGCGTAATCCACCAGAATGAACGCCGCCCACTGCGCAATGCACACCAGATGCCCCAACAGCGTCCAGATAAGGCTGTCACTCATCACCGAACTGCCCCTTCCATTCCAGATAGGCCGCGCGGACCGCCGCATACTTGCTGCGGCTGACGCTGAGCTCCACGCCGTTTTTCATCAGCACCCGGTAATTCCGGATGGCGCACACATGCTGCAGGTTGACCACATCGCTGCGGCCCACCTGCAAAAAACCATTCCGGGCCAGAATGGGCGGCAGCTCCTTCAGCTTGCCGTAAAAGGTGCAGAAATGTTCCCGCGCAATGTCCCCATACACATTGATGACCCGGCCCTCGCTCTCCAGATAATAGATCTGGTCCAGCGGGATGCGAATGGTCTCGCGGTTGTGGTGCACGGTGAGGGTCTTGGTACCAGCCTGCATCATGGACGCATAGATGTCCTCCAGACAGCCGGGCAGCTGCTTGGCGACGTCCCGTTTGAGGATGTAGCGGTAGGCGTTGACCTTGTAGCCATCCAGCGCAAAGGCCAGATAGGCCGATACATAGACCAGGCAGATGTCCGGATTGCGGCGCCGGAGCTGGCCGCCCAGCGCAATGCCGTTGACCTGCGGCATGTCCACATCCAGGAATGCAATGCGGTACAGCTCCAGGTCCGGGATCGCCAGCACCTGCTCCGGGTCGGAACAGACCGTAGCCTGCACCGGGATCTCGTGCGCTTCAAAGTAAGTCGCCGCATACTCCGCCACCTTCGCGCTGAAGGCGGCATCGTCGTCGCAGACAAGAATGTGCATCCGAAACTCCTTTCTGTCAGAAAAGGCTCCTCTTAACCAGATAAGAGGAGCCGCAGTTTTATGCGAAGAATTTGTCGTAGATGCCAAAGGCAAAGATGAACAGCACGATGACCGGCAGAACGTAGGTCAGGTAGCCGCGCATCCAGTCGTGCATCTTGAGGCCCTTGCCGATGTTGACTTCCTTTTTGTAGTTGTCCCAGCCCCAGCCGTACTTGGTGACGCAGAACAGCAGGTACACCAGACTGCCCAGCGGCAGGAACAGGTTGCTGACCAGGAAGTCCTCAAAGTCCAGCACGGCGCCGCCGAACACGGCAAAGCCGTCCCAGGCCCAGAGGTTATAGCCCAGCACACAGGGCATGGACAGCGCAATGATGAGCACCAAATTCACCAGACTGGACTTTTTGCGGCTGCAGCCGGTGAGCTCCATGCCGCAGCAGATGATGTTCTCGAACACGGCCAGCACCGTGGACAGGGCCGCAAAGGCCATAAACAGGAAGAACAGGGTGCCCCACAGACGCCCCAGCGCCATGTTGGCAAAGATGTTGGGCAGAGTGATGAAGATCAGGCTGGGGCCGCTGGTCTGGTCCACACCATAGGTGAAGCAGGCCGGGAAGATGATCAGACCAGCGGTGATGGCCACAAAGGTGTCCAGCACCACGATGCGGACCGACTCGCCCAGCAGGGAGTGCTCCTTGCCGATGTAACTGCCGAAGATGGCCATGGCACCGATGCCAAGGCTCAGGGTGAAGAAAGCCTGGTTCATGGCCGACACCAGTGTGTTGACCACGCCCACCTCCTGCATACGGGCAAAATCGGGCACCAGATAGAACTTGAGGCCCTCTTTTGCGCCGGGCATGAACAGGCTGTTGACCGCCAGCACCACCATGATGGCCAGCAGAGCGATCATCATGACCTTGGTCACCCGCTCCAGACCGTTCTGCAGGCCCTTGGCGCACACCAGAATGCCCAGCACCACCACGAACACCATCCAGAAGGTCATCACGCCGGGGCTGGCCAGCATCTCGGTGAACTTACCGGCTACCTGCTCGGCGTTCAGGCCGGACAGCTGACCGATGGCGGTCATGTAGAAATAGTGCAGCATCCAGCCGGCCACCGTGGTGTAGAACATCATCAGCAGATAGCAACCGATCAGGGTGAGATAGCCGTGGATGTGCCATTTCTGGCCCGGCTTTTCCAGTGCCTGATAGGCCCGCACCGGGCTCTTGCGGGAGGCGCGACCCACCGCAAACTCCATGGTCATGATGGGCAGGCCCAGGATGACCAGGAACACCAGATAAAACAGCACGAATGCGCCGCCGCCGCCCTGACCGGCAATGTAGGGGAACTTCCACACGTTGCCGATGCCGATGGCACAGCCCGCGGAAAGCAGGATGAAGCCCAGGCGGGACTTCAGGGTTTCTCTTTCCATGATTCCATAAACTCCTTATTTCCAATCTGCTCTGCAGGCCGGGCCCACCGGGCCGGGCAAAGCGTTGCTTTTGTATTATAGCACAATTTCCGTCGAAGAATAGGGTTGCTTCAGGAGGATGAACTTTTGTTGTCGAAAGCACCTCCTGTTTCCGGCAGGCACACAGTTCCCCTCCCGCAAAATCCCGGTTTCATCTTTTGACGGTGATGCGCGCGTTTTCATTGTCACATCTTCTTGAATCAATTTTGCTCATTTTTCAAATGAAGATATGACGATTCTTCACTTGTAGGCGCTACAGTACGTTCAACCGCAAAAAGAAACCCCCGCGCAAAATCATGCACAGGGGTCCCTTCTCCTACAAACGTGCTTACTTCCGCTTTTTCGGGGCACTCTTGCCCACCGGACCACGGGGACGGCGTTCTTCTGCCTTGGACTGCAGTGCTGCGCTGCGGGTCTGGGCGCGCCCCTTGGCGGCGGCCGAACGCAGGCCGTTGATCTCTGCCTTGGTCAGCTCCCGGTAGGTGCCCGGCTTGAGCATGCCCAGCTTGACCACACCTTCGGCGTTGCGCTTCAGACGCACCACTTCCAGACCGACAGCCTCGCACATGCGGCGGATCTCGCGGTTCTTGCCCTCTTTCAGGGTCATTTCCATCACGGTGCGGCCCGGCTCATCGGTGACCACATTGATGGCACAGGGCATGGTCTTGGTGCCGTCGTCCAGCACGACGC
>ERZ773187.2228-NODE-2228-length-12799-cov-12.427417_pt1 | contig 12799 bp, 13 predicted proteins | sample MGYA00511242_ERZ773187 | MGnify/ENA primary metagenome ERZ773187 (study PRJEB29015, sample SAMEA2737744) | human gut metagenome | biome: human gut; feature: human-associated habitat; material: faeces | place: China | collected 2012 ... | reverse complement strand
GGATCGCAGTACCAGTTGGCTTTATAGGTGCGTACCGCATGTTTATTCCATTCGCTGGTAAAGACGCACTGCCCGCCAATGGCCTCAAAGCCGTGGCGAATACCGCCGATACCGGCGAACAGATCGATAAAGCGGAAGGCCGGTCGGCTCTGCGTAGCTGGCGGACGAGGCAACAGACTGTGTAAAAAGATAAATTCGTGATCGCTCAGGCGCTGCCCTGCCCGGTCGCTGATCAACAGGCGTTTAACAATAGCCGGGCTCCAGTGCCCCTCTCCCTGACCATTCAGAAGCGTTGCCAGGGTTCTGGCATCATAAATGTCCAGCAACTGGCGTAACAGCGTCTGAACGGACGCGGTGGATTTTTCTGCCAGCAAAAAGGCGGAGTTCGTCACTGATAAATTTTCCTGCATACATTTAACCAGGCCTGGGAGAGAGCTGAAGAGAGTACCACATAACCGCCTTACAGCGTTGCGCGGAAACGCTGTAGCACCGTCTCGTCAACCCCGAGGCAATCGCCGGCTAACTCTGCACTCAGTTTGGCCATAAACTGGATTAAAAAATCGGCATTATGGCGCGCCAGCGCTTGTCCGGCGGCAGTTTGCATGGTTTCGGGCAGGCGTAACAGCTTTGTCTGGAAATGGTCCAGGGCGTATGCCCGGTCATTCAACGCTCGGCGATCGGCGAAAGGGTCCTCGGCATCAAAAAGTGCCACGCCCAGGGCACCGGAAACGGCAAACACCCGCGCCAGGCCGATCGCCCCCAATGCCTCTAGCCGGTCAGCATCCTGAACGATTTTCGCCTCCAGCGTCCGGGGCGTAATGGCTGCGCTAAAGCTGTGCGCTTCGATCGCATGCTGAACCGCCGGATAGTGCGTGCCGGGAAAATCTGCAAAATAGTCGCGCAGAATGTCCAGCGTGCGTTCGGCCGCCAATACTGACGAACGGCTACGCTGGGGGTGGTTTTTGGGAAGACTCACGATGTCATGAAAATAACAGGCGGTAAGAATGACCAGCGGCTCGACCGGCTGGTGAGCCATCAGCCGCTGGGCAGTATGCCAGACGCGGCGAAAATGGGAGATATCGTGTGCTGCATCATCGCTGGCGTGATGTTCCGCCAGCCACTGTTCAAAATGTTGCTGCCACTGGGCAAGTTCCATAGCCGTTTCCACAAGACTGAAATGGGTACATTAGCAATTAATCAACGCGCTGACACGCTCATCAAAGCGTTGCCACAGGCGATGCTGTCGCAATTTGCAAAGTCGGGTTTTCAGACCTTTTCGCATGACCGCCTGGGTACACCGCGGCACCAGCCGTTACTTTTTGGGTTAATGTCATAAAATATTCCTAAAAGTTTATTTTATTCTGGCGATCGATTTTAAATAAGTAAACGCTATGCAATTATTATCCCGTTTATGCTTTTTATCGTTTAGCGCTCTCATGCCATTCATTCCTATCCGTTATGCCCAATAGCCACATTGGGCTTTTTTTTTCCACTTCACCCCCTTTTCGCCCCATAGGCGATCCAAAACCATCATCAGTAACAATCAAATTAACTAACACATAACTCACTGATATATAAATCAATAGATATCATTTATCTTCTTTTGCGCTTGAATAGATAAATAATATAAAACACCCCTCATTAATATTTTGAAATACTTTTAACCTTTCGAATGAGATATTTTCAAAAGATCGCAATTGCGTCATGAAATAGTATTATTCCGCACCCGGAGCGGGTCGCAATTATTCATATAAACAATATATAAAGGATATATATAATGAAAAGAAAAGTTCTGGCAGTTCTGGTCCCCGTTTTATTATCCGCTGGCGCTGCCAATGCAGCAGAAATCTACAATAAAGACGGTAATAAATTTGACCTGTATGGAAAAATGGTTGGGAAACGCATCTGGAGCGAGGCCGACAGCAGCAACAGCAGCAACGCCGATGACTCCTATGCCCGTTTCGGCATCAAGGGTGAGACCGAGATTACCGATCAACTGACCGGTTTCGGTCAATTCGAATACAACCTGGAAGCCAGCAAGCCGGAAGGCGCACAGGATGAAAGCACGCGTCTTTCCTTCGCGGGTCTGAAATTCGGTGATTTTGGCTCCTTCGATTACGGCCGTAACTATGGCGTGGCTTATGACGCAGCGGCTTACACCGATATGCTGGTTGAATGGGGCGGCGACGCCTGGTCAGCAACCGACAACTTCATGACCGGCCGTACGACCGGCGTGGCCACCTACCGTAACAACGATTTCTTCGGCGCGGTTGAAGGCCTGAATTTCGCCCTCCAGTATCAGGGCAACAACCACGACAAAAACCTGCGTAAAGGTAACGGCGATGGCTACAGCACTTCCCTGAGCTATGAAATTGATGGCTTCAGCTTTGTGGGTGTCTATGGCAAATCAGATCGTACTGATACCCAGGCTGCAGACGGTTACGGCGACAACGCTGAAGTGTGGTCTCTGGCGGCAAAATATGATGCAAATAATCTTTATGCCGCGGTAATGTACGGCGAAACCCGTAACATGTCCTGGGCTGGTAGCGACATTGGCTTTGCCAATAAAACCCAGAACGTTGAAGCTGTGGTCCAGTATCAATTCGACTTTGGCCTGCGTCCATCCCTGGGTTATGTCTACTCCAAAGGCAAGGATTTGGGTGCGAAAGAGGGTGAAAAAGGGACTGATGCAGATCGTCTTAACTATGTCGAACTGGGTACCTGGTATTACTTCAACAAGAACATGAACGTCTACGCTGCTTACAAATTCAACCTGCTGGACGACCGGGATACCGCCATCACTGGCGCCGACAATGGCGACCAGATAGCGCTGGGTATCGTTTACCAGTTCTAAGGATCTCTTCCCCCTATTCAGGCCCGCCACGTTGCGGGCTTTTTTCTTTCCTGCCCCACCAGCTTAACCTGGCTTTAACAATCGTGCGGCATCGGCGATAATAGCGCTTTTCTGCCCTTTCCGGAGTTTCAATGCGCGATCTGCCCCACGTGACTACCCCGCACAAGCGCCCAATGAAACTGACGACCCTGGTGACTCTGATGGTGTACTCCGTGACGGGCTCCATTCTGTTGGTCATTTTTGCTCTCTACTTTGCGCAGATCACCAAAGCGACACGCGAAGGGGTTAAAGAGACGGCGCTGGCGGTGGCGAGGACGCTGGCCGACAGTCCTGACGTGGTGCGAGGGTTAGAGCACCCTCCTCAGAGCAACCTGATTCAGCCGATCGCCCTGGCGGTAATGCAGCGCAACAATTTATTGTTTGCCGTCGTCACGGATATGCGCGGAATACGTTATTCCCATCCCAACCCCTCGTTGCTCGGAAAAGCCTTTATCGGGGAGGACCTGCGTCCAGCCCTGCAGGCAAAAGAGAATGTCGCCATCAACCACGGCGTGCTCGACGAGGCGCTACGGGTTTTCACGCCCGTTTATAACGCCAGCCGCCAGCAGATTGGCGTGGTGTCAGTAGGTATTTCGCTGGAAAAAGTGGAGCAACAAATCAGTCGTAACCGCTGGGATGCCATCTGGCTGGTATTGTTCAGCGCCCTTCTGGGTGCGCTGGCTGCCTGGGGGCTGGCCAGAATGCTCAAACGCGTACTCTTTGGCCTTGAGCCCTGGGAGATTTCCGCGCTCTTTGAACAGCGTCAGGCTATGTTGCAGTCACTGCGTGAAGGGGTTATTGCGGTCGATCAACAGGGGCAGATTACGATGGTCAATCTCGCCGCACGCCAGATTATTGCCGACGATCCCCTTAATACGCCATTACTGGTTACGCTGCGTGAAGTCTCCCGCAGCGGACAGGCGCGTGAGGATCAGGAGATCAACTGCAACGGTCGTCTGTTACTCTGCAATACCTTGCCCATCAGGGCGCATAATCAGCAGGCTGGCGCGATTACCACCTTCCGCGATAAGACCGAAATCAGCCAACTGATGCAGCGTATGGATGGTCTGGTGAGCTACCTCGATGCCCTGCGTACCCATTCTCATGAGTTTATGAATAAGCTGCATGTGATACTCGGCCTGCTGCATATGAAACGCTATGACAAACTGGAGACGTACATACTACAAACCGCGCAAAATTATCAGCTCGATGTGGGCGCGATTCAGCGGACTATCCAGTCTCCGGTGGTAGCGGGTTTTCTGTTGGGCAAAATTACCCGCGCGAAAGAGGCGGGCTTTACCTTAACCCTGGCTGATGAGTGCCGGGTACCAGACAACCCTAATGAAGAGCAAACCGCCGTCCTGGTTACCGTCCTGGGTAACCTGATAGAAAACGCCCTGGATGCGATGGCAGCGCAGCCGGCGGGAGAAGTCAGCCTGCTGCTCCATTACCAGAACGGCATACTGAGTGGCGAAGTGAGTGACGACGGGCCGGGCATTCCGGCGCAGAACCTCTCAGCAATCTTTGATAAAGGCTTCTCGACCAAAGGTGAACACCGGGGCGTGGGGTTGTATCTTGCGCGCCAGCAACTTGAAAAGCTGGGGGGCGAATTGAGCGTGGAATCAGAGCCAGGCGTGTTTACACAATTTTTTGTGCAAATCCCCTGGGACAGTGAAAGGAATAGCGCGTGATAAATGTTTTGATTGTCGATGACGATGCCATGGTGGCCGACCTGAACCAGATGTATGTGAACCGTGTCGAAGGATTCCACTGTAGCGGTATCGCCTCTACCCTGACGCAGGCCAGGAGGATAATCAGTGACAACACCTCGCCGATAGATCTTATTCTGCTCGACGTCTATATGCAGCAGGAGAGCGGCCTGGATCTGCTACCGGTAATACGCGCCTCTGGCCGTTCAATTGCAGTCATTATGATCTCATCGGCATCCGATGCTGCCACCGTTCAGACCTCGCTGCACTATGGCGTGGTCGATTACCTGATTAAACCCTTTCATTTTCCGCGTTTTGAAGAGGCACTCACCGGCTGGCGAGCTAAGAAACAGGCTATGGACGCGCATCAGCATTATGAGCAGGCGGACGTGGATAAGCTCCTGCACGGCAGTACCGCCGAATTTATGGAGAACAAACGGCTGCCGAAAGGGTTAACGCCCCAAACGCTACGCACGCTCTGTTTGTGGATCGATGCCAATCCGGGCATGGAGTTTTCAACCGATGACCTGGCCAATGCGGTCAAAATCTCGCGGGTCTCATGCCGTAAATATCTGATATGGCTTGCGCAGATTAATCTGCTTTTTACCCGTATTCACTACGGTGCCACCGGGCGTCCGGTCTATCGCTATCGACTGCGACCCGAGCAGGAGACGCGGCTGAAACAGTTCTGCGAGCCGGGTTAAGAATCGACGCAACAAGACAATAGCATCGCTGAAACATCCTGATTTAGCTCACAGATATCGTGACGAAGCGGTAAAGGAATGTTACTTAACGCGATCAGAGTGATAAGGTACGCATCGCAGGAAGAGGTCGACAGCCTGAAAAGATGTGGCGGAGAGAGGGGGATTTGAACCCCCGGTAGAGTTGCCCCTACTCCGGTTTTCGAGACCGGTCCGTTCAGCCGCTCCGGCATCTCTCCGTTTTGATGGTTGCCATGATGCCAGGTAATTTGGCATTTTAACAGTCCATAACCGTTCAATTTTGTTCAAGTGACGAGTTTGCGAGCAAAGCGATGATTAAGTGGCCCTGGAAATCTAATGAATCCGCGCGTAACACGGCATTCCCCTGGGAAGAAGCGCTGGCGATCCCGGTGTTGGCCTGGCTTCCGGACGAGGATAAACATCAACTCGCTCAGCTGGCAGAACGTTTTTTACAGCAAAAACGCCTGGTTGCGCTGCAAGGTTTTGAGCTTGATGAACAGAAGAGTGCGCGTATCGCCCTGCTCTTCTGCTTACCCGTGCTTAAACTCGGTATTGAGTGGCTGGATGGTTTCCACGAAGTGCTGATCTACCCTGCCCCCTTCGTCGTCGATGACGAGTGGGAAGATGACATCGGGCTGGTGCACAATCAACGCATGGTGCAATCTGGCCAGAGCTGGCAACAGGGGCCCATTATCCTGAACTGGCTCGATATTCAGGACTCCTTCGACGCCTCCGGATTTAACCTTATCGTGCATGAGGTGGCGCATAAGCTCGACACCCGCAATGGCGATCGTGCCAGCGGTGTGCCCTTTATCCCGCTGCGGGAAGTCGCAGGCTGGGAGCACGATCTCCATGCCGCCATGAACAATATTCAGGATGAGATCGATCTGGTGGGGGAGAGTGCAGCAAGCATAGATGCTTACGCCGCAACCGATCCGGCGGAGTGTTTCGCCGTGCTGTCCGAATACTTCTTCAGCGCCCCTGAACTGTTCGCCCCTCGCTTCCCGTCGCTCTGGCAACGGTTCTGCCATTTTTATCAGCAAGATCCCCTGCAGGGAATTCGTAATAACGAAGCGCGTGATGGCGATACAGGCGTTCAGGTACATTAAATCAGCGGTTTGTGGCTTAATTAATCAGTTGATTCAGTGCGTTAAATTTAGTGTTGACACAAAATAGCGAGGCCATTAACATGCGCCTCGTTCACACGATTCCTCTGTAGTTCAGTCGGTAGAACGGCGGACTGTTAATCCGTATGTCACTGGTTCGAGTCCAGTCAGAGGAGCCAATTTAAGGGAAGCAGACGTTCACTGACGTCTGCTTTCTGCATTTCTATCAGTTGGTTATCCCTTCTTTCACGTTCACCCTCGTTCACTAAAAACCACTCGTAGCCATATCATTTTGATGGTAAAAATGCTGGTAATGCTGGTTCGATTTCCCTTTTACCAACAAGTGAGGGGCGTTTTCATGTCACTGACTGATATTAAAGCAAAAAATGCATAACCCCTTGAGAAGGAATACAAGCTAACTGATGGCTTTGGTATGTTCCTTCGTGTTACCCCTAAAGGTTCGAAATACTGGCAAATGGCCTACCGTTTCGAAGGGAAGCAAAAACTCTTCTCTATAGGTGTCTACCCTGCGGTTTCTCTTTCTGACGCAAGACAGCGACGCGATGAGGCCAAAAGGCTTCTTGCTCAGGGCATTGACCCTAATGCAAAGAAACAGGCCGAGGTTAAGGAGCTTAAAGCTAAACGTGATAACACACGCTCCTTCAGAACAGTTGCCAAAGCGTGGTTCGCCACGAAAACGAAATGGTCTGATGATTATGGTGATTCCGTATGGAAACGCCTTGAAACTTATGTCTTCCCGGTAATCGGTGACAAAGATGTTGCCGAGCTTGATACGGGTGATCTGCTGGTTCCAGTGAAAAAAGTTAAGGCTCTTGGTTATCTTGAAGTTGCCATGCGCATTCAACAATACATTACGGCGATCCTACGTCATGCCGTAAAGCAAAAACTGATACGCCATAACCCAGCCTATGATATGGAAGGTGCTGTTCAGAAACCACAGACTGAACACCGCCCTGCACTGGAGCTGGAAGAAATACCGCAACTACTGAAAAAAATTACCGAATACAAAGGCCGCAGGTTAACCATACTGGCAATACAGCTCAATCTGATGATTTTCATTCGTTCCAGTGAACTGCGTTTCGCTCGCTGGTCTGAAATTGATTTCAAAAGTAAGTTATGGGTGATACCTGAACAGCGGGAAGCGATTGAAAACGTCAAACATTCCACTCGTGGGGCCAAAATGAAGCGTAAGCACTTCGTTCCCCTTTGTAAGCAAGCCATGAGGATACTGAAAGAGATCCAACAACTGACTTATGAAGAAGGTCATGATGATGGATTAATCTTTACTGGCTGTTATGACTCGTTTAAACCCACGAGTGAAAACACCATCAACAAAGCCCTGCGTAATACGGGATATAACACGAAGCAGGACATTTGTGGTCATGGCTTCCGCACACTGGCCTGTAGTGCCTTAATTGAGTCTGGTTTGTGGTCAGAAGACGCTGTAGAGCTTCAGATGATTCACAAGGAAAGCAATAGCGTCCGTGCGGCTTATACCCATAAAGCCAAACATTTTGATCAGCGTCGTCTGATGTTGCAGTCGTGGGCTGACTTGCTTGATGCCAATCGAAACGATATGGTCAGGCCGTTTGAGTTTGCTCAAAAAGAAGTCCTATAACTTTGTGCCCTTCTGTCCCTCCAGCTTTTACAGGAGGGAAGAATCTTGCCTTATGTACGTGATAGTATTAAATTATTAGCCATTTTATAGTTCATTTTAAGGATACCAATGGAACTGGAAAGTGTTGTAAAAATTGCGGCTATCTGTGCGTCTGTCGCTGCATTAGGTAATTTAGCTACTGCAGTTTTTTCATATCTGGCGACAAGAAAGACAACGAAAAATCAACGAGAGTTAACACAGCGACAGATCATTCTCCCATTATGGGATCACATTTCTGCCTTAAGTAAAATTAACCCTCAAAAACCTGTGACAGTAGATGTCGTTAAAAACATTAATGCTTTAGAACTTGTAGCACTCTGTTGCGAAGCAGATATTGTTGATGAAAAAGTTATTTTCAGAACGTTTTCCGAACAATTTATTCAGCACTTTGAAGACATTAAAAGCTGTCAGGATATAGGTGATGGGAGAAGCGGTACGTCGCTCATCAAAGAAAACCGGGCTGCAGAAGAGTTTTATGACCGTCTGAATGAAGCGAGAAAATCAACCGGGAGAATAAAATGAAGGATGATTTAGGTTTATATACAAAAGAAGCTATACGGCATTTATTATTGGCACTGAGACGCGAACACCCTGAAATATTGAGAAACGGTGGTGATATACGATCAGAGGACAGTATAAATTTCTTGATTACTATATCAAAACTAGAAGCAGGGCTTGAGTCTTATCAGGGAACAGAGTTCTTTAAATCCCTTTCCATCTCGGCTCTTGGGGCTGGTGCTCCTTGCCCTAATTGTAGAGGGACAGGTAAGGTTTGATATTTTTTTGTTGAACCCTACTCTTTAATAAGTGAGGGGCCGTAAAAAGCCCTTCACCACAGTAAGATGAAAAAAAGAGGATAGATGAGCATAGGTTATTTAGAATGCTATAGTGAAAGGGGCTTATTTTGACACAAGATAGTGTTATAACAATAGTAGGAACTATTGTAACCATACTCAGTATGGGTATTACCATATGGCAAGCCTCTGAAGCGCGTAGTTATAAAAACCAGATAAAGTCAGATATTCGGAAAATAAATTTAACCAATATTTCTGATTCATTGAAACGAGCACAAGAAGAAATAAGAAAACTTCCCACCGCTTCCCAAGATATAAAACGTGGAATGCGCCCGATTGAATTAATTCGTAAAACGCGAGAACATTTTGATTTAGCCTTGAGCACTATAAATGCCAATGGGCCAGATGGAAATATCCGAACACTCATTATTGAAGCTCAAAAAAGACTGAACTCGTATGAAATTACTATGAATGAAGGCTCCCCTAATCCTCAGGATGTACATGATCTTCAGAGTAAAATACAAGACGCTGTATCTATAACCAGCACAGCAATTTATCAAATGGAGGGTAAGATATGAATATCGAAGAAATGTATAAAGAACTTGAAAAGCTTAAATATCATGTACGTATTCTTGGAGATACTATTGATTATCAAGCTCACCCTGTAGAGTCTTTAATCCTTTCTATGGATTGGAATGAAGCGGATATCAATAGTGCTCATGACATCTTCGAAAAATATGATCGCAAAATAGAAAATAAGGAAGATATAGAATGGTCTGAATTCGAACATGAATTGAGAAATAAGTTTAACATTGGATATCAAACAGTTAAACAAATAGTCATTTCATTTTTTAACAATCACCAATGGACCGACGTTTGTTATGGCTATGCTATGAGTTTTGAGCCTTATACCCCTGTAGAGTTCCATCAGATTACACGAACTAATAAATAAAAAAGTGCTTACAAGGGCCTTCTGGCCCTTCTTATTTTCGGTAAAGCAACATCAGTAAAGAAAATTCATTTAATAACAATTACTATTTTTCTATTATCTGGACGCGAAAACAATAAATTATCATTTTGAATATATCAAATTAATTACTCGAATTATACTATTGCGCCCTCTGGGGCTTGCTCAACACTTCACCTGCTCAAAACAAGTTTTAAGCAGGTGAAGTGTTATAGCGACAATCCTGTTTTCTATCTCTTGGAAAAGCTGTTCCACTGTCAAATTTTGCAGGACGCTGTAATTTTCAATGTTGAACCACTCATTAACAGCGCTGGCGATCTCCGCTTTGGTCATGAGGTATCTATCCTTCTGGCTTTACTTATCACTTTGATATGTTATGAGTAAACATATCGGATTTGATGGCGGTAATCTATTGAATGGAGCAGGGAAAAGCATCGGAACAATCAGTCCAGACATGAAGATCGTTCAGTGAAGTTCAGTAAAGCGTGTTGTCATAACTAATTGAATATAATTGACATTTTTACGATACAAGATTAAAAATGTTGGTAAATATGATGGTAAAAAATAATGCCATTACTTCAATTCCACTAATAACAGGAGATACAGATGAAGTTCGAGTCCAGTCAGAGGAGCCAAATTTGAAAAGCCTGCTTTTAAGCAGGCTTTTTGCTTTTCTGCGTCCGGGACGCATTTTTGCTATTTTCCACCGCGCTCCGGGGCGTCACGGTTGAGCACCTCACCGCAGAGGCGCATTTCTGGCGGCTCTGCAGGGGTGATAACGCCAATTCGCACTGGCAACGCATCCGCTTGCTGGCACGCTTTTTTCAGCTGTTGCCACGCCTCTGCCTCCGACTCCATGTCACTTATCAGGGTATCGAATGCCCCTTCAACGACTTCAATCTTGACAGGCTGATCGTCATGACGTTCGGTGGGTTCTCGCTCCCCTTCCCCGGTAAGGGTGTTCTCCAGCTCGTTGAGCCTGCTGGTTAAGACCGCTAGGTTGTTTTCCGCCGCGTTCGGTGAATAGAAAAATAACCCGCTAATAAATAACGCTTCCATCACCTCGAAGAAGGCAAAGGTCGTGTCGCCGTAAACGTAGAGGCCTCGTTCGCTGCGCCGCACTCCCGAGATCTGTTCATTGAGCAGTTCCTCTTTCTGCGAAACCGTGAGCGTCTGCTTGTTGTAGAGAATAACCGGCAAGTTTTTAATTTCGTGGATATTCTCGCTCAGACTCCAGCGCTCCTTCTCGCCCTGGATAAAACCGGACGCATCGCAGACGGTTTCAATATCAAATTCATTGGTGGAGAAGCGCTCGCGATTAAAATAGTCGCTCACGTCCTCGCTCTCCTCCATGCCTTCCCGCACCCAGCAGCGATAGACTGAACTTCGGCGATCAATGCCAATCCACTCCAGATCCACGGTGCCAGGGTTTGAGGGTTTTCTTGCCTCGTCAATCCATGCGCCGACATCTCTGTCGAGATAGGCGCCAAGCAGATCTTTCCAGGGCTCAATCGCCACGAAGATATTGGCAAGGGTTGTCCCTGCTTCAATGATGACGGGATGGCGAAAAAATCTGAGGAGGAACCAGGGATCGGTAGCGGCAGTGGTGTTCTGTATTGCCAGCAAGGGCAACGCTGTTGTCTCATCGTAATGTGAGCGGAAACGCAGTACCGAATCGGTACAAAAAATTAATTCACCGTCCATCTTGTCTCTGGCTCCTGATGTTATGTTGCAGCCCTGCAAACCAAACCACTCATCAAAACTGTCCGTCGTTTTGATCGCCCATACGGGATCTCCTGAACATAGAACACAAGCCTTATAGGTGTAAAGCTACAGGAGAGAGTGTGCCGGGCTGTCAGATAAAAAGGTATCCGCCTTTACAGGATGTGCGAGTGAGGCTTCGCCATAAGCCTGATGGGGATGAAACCTACACTTTTGCGTGCGACCATTGTCGCAACGCGCGCCAGTGCGGGCATAAAAAAACCTGCGCAAGGCAGGCTTTTTTTGCAGGTGCGCGGGTTCTAAATCTGATAATCAAGCGCCACCTCTTCCGGCTCCATGGCCTGGCGCTTAATTTCATCCACCGACAGGCCGGCGTTACAGAGTTCTATGAAACGCCAGACGTAGTTACGCTGCAGTTGGCCGCGCTTCAGACCAAGCCAGACCGTATTGGCATCGAAAAGGTGGCGTGTATCAAGGCGCACCAGATTACCCGGCTCGCTCTCAGTGCCGGACTGCTCGGCCACCAGCCCGATGCCCAGGCCCAGCTCGACGTAGGTGCGAATCACGTCGGAGTCCTGGGCACTGAGCACAATGTCTGGCGTTAACCCTTTACGATGAAAGGCTTCATCAATGCGCGAACGCCCGGTAATACCCTGCCGATAGGTAATCAACGGCCATTTATTGATCTCTTCCAGCGTAAGTGGGTTTATCTGCGTCAGGGGGTGATCGGTCGGCAGCAGGAGCGTGTGATGCCAGCGGAACCAGGGAAAAGCCACCAGCTGCGGATCATTGCTCAAGCGCTCGCTGGCGATACCGATATCCGCCCCGCCATTTTGCAGCAGAACGTCTATCTCCTGGGGTGTCCCCTGGATCAGCTCCAGGCGCACCTGCGGAAACAGTTCGCGGAAAGCCTTAATTACCGGCGGCAGACTGTAACGTGCCTGGGTATGGGTGGTGGCGATAGTCAGCACCCCGGAGGCATTGTTGGTAAAGAGGTCGGCCAGACGGCGAACGTTACTGGCTTCGTTGAGAATACGCTCTGCGATGGTCAGCAGCGCTTTTCCCGGTTCGGTCATCCCCAGCAGACGCTTACCGCGGCGGATGAAAATCTCGATACCCAGCTCTTCTTCCAGCTCACGGATATGACGACTGACGCCGGACTGAGAGGTATAAAGCATATTGGCGACCTCGGTCAGGTTGTAATCCCG